>VFQT010001581.1_pt1 | contig 26783 bp, 11 predicted proteins | sample 3512381 | NCBI WGS metagenome assembly VFQT01 (sample SAMN10412376, study PRJNA504923) | tailings metagenome | isolation source: Relicate 2 Philex TSF3 active mining site | place: Philippines: Tuba, Benguet | collected 2017-08-29
ATTCGTGTCCATTCGTGGTTCAAAACCACACCCCTGCGTTTCACCCGTGACCATCGCGGCTGCACGTGAATCCAACACACAGACAACTCTACATCAGATTCCGCGCCTTGATGCTCAGATACTCGTTGATCATCCGCTCCGTCAACAGCCGCGGTGATGTCTCAATCAACATCACCCCCGATTCCCGCAAAATCGCAGCCTGATGAGTCTGACCGCTTAAAATCTGAGCCGCTGCCGCCGTATGACAAGCCTCCAGATCGGTTCCCGGAATCCGGCTGGCCAGAGCCTGCAAGCCATCATCCTGCAACAGAACCACCAACGGCAGATATGGCAGACTGCGCAATCGCAGACTGTCAGCAATCACTTTCAATTGCAACTCGTCCGTCACAAACGTGATCAACACCACCAAAGCCCGCTTTCGCTGTACCATCGTCAGATGTTCCAGCGCCAGACTGTAGTCAGAAACCCCCGCTGACGCCTGGATGTCATAGGTCGACCTCAGAATCTGCTGAATACCGGGCTTGCCACGCACAGGTCGTACAAATCGCTCAATCTTTGATGAAAAGGCCAGCAGCGAAACATTGTCGCCCTGCCCCAGCGCGATGTAGCTCAGCATAATCGCGGAATTCAGAGCCAGGTCCAGATACGAAATCCCCTCCGACTCGTTCTTCATGAACCGACCACAGTCGACCATGATCACAATGTTCTGATTCCGCTCCGTATTGAATTCGCGACTGACCAGCTGCCGCTGACGCGAAGTCGCCTTCCAGTCCACCTGCCGAATCTCATCCCCGTACCGATACTCCCGCAGTCGCTCAAACTCACGCCCCTGCCCGGGCATCCGCACCATCCGCACGCCAATCTCCGACAGCCGATTCTGCCGCGCCAGCAGTTCATACCGATACACCGCTCGAATGTCCGGGTAAATGCGAATCGGTGTCGCCAGCGGCCGCTGCTGCTGACGCATCCACAAACCCAGACGAGTCGGAAATCGCAGATACACAGCAGGCATGACCGCAGCGCCGCGACGATTCGGCCGCACGACATAGGCCACCTCACCAGACTTCCCCGCTGACAGTTCCACGGTCTGCGGCAGTCGATCCACCGTACACAACGGCCCCGGATCGTCGTGCAATTCAATCTCCAGCGGATACGCCGACAGATTTCGTACCTGCAGAACTGCCGGATTGTCCGCGCCCAGACTCAGCACATCCGAAATCCGACGCTCAATCTCCACGTCGTCCGGCGCTGCACTGATCAGCAGGTCCAGCAACGCCACACCCAGCAGCAGCAGATTCGCCAGCAACGCCACATCCGCCGTCGTCCGATTCAATCCGGACAACAGCAGCGGCACACTGAGAAACGCCACCAGCAACACCAGCCGCCGCGACGGGATCATGACTTCGGAGCCTCCACGCTTTCCAGAATCGCCTGGATCGTTTCATCCGTCGTCGTGCCCTCCAGCTCCGCCTCAGGTCGCAGCCGCAGTCGATGCCGCAGAATCCACGGAGCCAGTTCCTTGATGTCATCCGGAGTCACAAAGTCGCGGCCCCGACAGGCCGCCAAAGTCCGCGCAGCAATCAGCATGTTCACACCCGCTCGAGGACTGGGGCCAATCGTGACTGCTCCCCACGTGCGACAGGCATTCAGAATCGCCACAATATACGTCAACAGCTTCGGCTCCACGATCACACTCTTCACAGTCTGCTGGATCTCCAGCACCTCTTCCGCCCGCAATACTGTCTGCAGGTTGAAATCGGCCAGTCGCCGAGTATCCCGACCGGCCGCATAATGCCCCAGGATCTGCACCTCGTCCGCCGCCGCCGGGTAATCCACCAGCAGCTTGAACATGAAACGGTCCACCTGAGCTTCCGGCAGCGGATACGTCCCCTCATGCTCAATCGGATTCTGAGTCGCAATCACCAGAAACGGACGCTGCAGCATATGCGTCGTTCCGTCCACACTGACCTGCTGCTCCTGCATCACCTCCAGCAGCGCCGACTGCGTTTTCGGAGGCGACCGGTTGATCTCATCCGTCAGCAGCAGATTCGTGAAAACCGGTCCCGGATTAAACGAAAACTCCTGCTTCCGCATGTCATAAATACTGTGCCCCGTCAAATCCGATGGCATCAGGTCCGGAGTAAACTGGACGCGGCGAAACTGACACGACACCGTCTTTGACAATACGTTCACCAGCAGCGTCTTGCCCAACCCCGGAGGCCCCTCGATCAGCACACTGCCCTCCGCAAACAAGGCCAGCACCACCCCCTCAACCAGCTCCTGCTGGCCCACCACCACACGCCCCACCTGCTCAAGAATCGACTCGAACAAACCCTGTACCCGCTGCAGTTCCATAACACCCTCGCTCCCCTGTGCAAACCCTCAACCCACAACCCAAATTTCTCAGTCCGCCACACGCCCCGCCACTACAGCCGACTCTGCAGCCGACACAGCCAGCGCACCATCGATGCCGCCGCGGCAATCGTCGTCCGCGGCTGACCGGCCAGCTTCATCGCCCGCCCCAGCTCAGTCCGAATCAGATCCTCATCCAAACCCGTCCGCCGCGCCAATGCCGCAGCATCATCCAGCCTTAACTGAGCCCCAAAACGCTTCCGCAGCAAACCCTGCAGATATCCCAGATAACTGCCCACCAGCGGACCACCGTCCGGTAACCGATACTGCAGATTACCAATCGCCTCAGCACTCTCCGTCAGGCTGCGCCGCTGAGCCACCTCGGCAGCCAGCGTCGGACCAAACCGATGAAACGCCAGCCAGATCGACAGGATCGCCACCAGCAGCAGCTGCAGCGTGCCAATCCGCATCGCCGGGCTGAGCAGTACACCGGTGCTGCGATACGAATCCGCCGCATTGAAGTATTCACTCAACTCGATGCGATTGTGGTTAAACTCCGGCTGCCAGTACTCCTGCCCGTCATTCGGAATGCGCATTCTCGCGCGTTCCAGCAGTCGCACAGCCAGTCGCTGCGCCGCTGTGTCCAGCAGAGTCCTGTTGGAAAACAAATCCGGACTGGCACAGATCAGCACCCGACCATAGCCAACCTGGACCTCCAGCACCTGATCCCCGAACACCGCAGCAGTCACCAGCGGCTGAGATTTCAGTCCGGACGGAGCATTGACACTGGACCGAGTCCTGAACGTGACAGCGCCACCACTCAGCTCATTATTCACGCTCACAGGCACCGACCTGATGTCGGCCGACCGGTCCAGCTGCTCGGCCCCCAGCGCCGGCACCGGCGGACTGACCGAAGGAGTCGATCGCTGCTGCGCCTGCTTCTGCGCTTCATTCAGCTTGCGCAACTGTCCCAAGTCCTCAGTTGCCTCCACAGCCAACGCACTGCCGTCGTCACTCACTGCCCCCTGAAACGCACCAATCGAAATCCCCAGCTCACGCAGTTCCAGGTGCGGCTGTCGCAGATTCGGAGCAAACACCAGACAACCGCCCCCGCGCACCCACCCCGCCAGCTCTGACTGCTGCTGCTTCGTCGGATACACATCCGGCCCCAGCACCAGCAGCACACAATTTTCCTCAGGAAGCATCCGCTGAGCCTCACGCTCCACACGCGGAAACAATCGCGACGCCAGCCGGTACAAAGCCAGCTTGCCGTCCACTGTGGTGCTGTACGAGTCCGCAGCTGAGCCGTCCTCACCGGGCAGCCACCAGAACTGCAGCAGCACCAGCAGCAACGCCGCTCCCGCCCAGATCCGATCAGACCGCTGCAGTCTGCGTTTCTTCTTCACGGAAGGCCCCCTCAAATTCCCCCAGACATCGCTCAAACATCTCAGCTGTCGCCGCCCGACGACCAAAATACACCAGCTCAAACTGACCGGCCGTCGTCAAATACGCCTCACGCTGCTGCAATCTTCGCCAAACACTCCGCACGTAATCCCGATTTGTCAGACCCCGCCGATACCGAATCAGTCCCGCACGCTCAATCCACGCCATACTTCCCAGTAATAACTCCCGAATCGCTGCGCGATAATTGCCCTCCGAGGCAAGCTGCCGAGCCCGCCCCTCGTAGGTCGTCGCCGGCAATTCTCCCGGCGGACTCTGCAGATCACTCAGCAGGTCATCACCCGCTCCCGAAAACAACCCCCGCAAAGCCCGCTGCCGGTCCCGCCCCCGTACGATTCGCGCAATCAGCAGTGACAATAAACCCACCGCCACCACCAGCAGCAAAATCACCAGGAGCCTGACCAGAGCCGACATGCCCTCAAAAGCCCCAGCCCAGTCCCCGCTGAACACCCTTGAAAACCAGCCCTCACCAGCCCCCGCCGGAGTTGTGGCGGGCGAATTGGGTCGAGGCTTGCCCCACAACCCCGACCAGAGCCACTCAAAAAAATCTCCTACCCGATTCAGGCCACTGCGCACCTTACCACCCAGCCAATCCAGACTGCGCACCAGAAAACTGTTCTGCCGGTCCCGCGCCTGCAGTTCCGCCTGCTCCAGCACCCGCCGCCGCAGCGATCGAAACTCAGTCGCCTCCAGCACCTGCTGACCAGCCGACTCAATCTGCTCGTCCGTCAGCGGCGAAAATTCGTCGACCTGACCACGCACAAAGACCGCCCCCGACACCGGTACCACTGCAGACAGCAGCACCAGCCCCAGCAACAATCCACGCAGCAGCAGTCGACGCAGCACGCACATCAGCTCAGTTCCCCCAGCCGCACGGCCTCAGCCCGAAACATCACCTGCAAATCCCAGCACTCCGCCCGAATACGCCGATCCAGATAACAGAAAAACACAGCCGTCCGAACCACCGGCAGCGGAATCCAGACGCACAGTTGCAACAGAGTCAAAAACACCGGATCATCATGAGTCAGCTGCAGAAACAAATCCGCAAACTCCGTCGATCCCTCCATCAAAATCTGCACAAAAATCGGCCGATTCAGCACCGTTGATGACGTCAGATCCAGCAGCAGAAAAATCCCGGCCGATGCCGACATCCACGCAAACAACAGCCACGCCAGACTGTTGAGACTGCGACCATACCCCCCGCTGCCTGCCAGCCACGTCAAACGCGGCTGCACCGCCTTCAGCTTCGCCTGCTCCAAAAACAACACCTCCGGCAAATACGCCGTGTACGCCGTCACAAACAATCCCGGCAGCACAAAACAAAAACCCGACAGAAACTGAAAAAATCGCACCAGCGATGTCAGTAACAGCCACGCCCAGAATCGCCTGCGAAATGCACGAATTGCCCCCCGCACCGACAGTTCCTCGCCAAACACCCGCGGTCCAATCGCCGCCGCCAGCAGCGCATTAAACACCGCACTGAAAAACAGAAAAATCAGAATCGACGGTATCAGCATGTCCGTCAGCCAGGAACTCAGCACCCACACCAGCACACATGCCGGCACGGCACACAACAGCCAGAGCCTGAGCATCGCTTCAGCCGAATCACGCACAAACACAATCGCCAGGTCCACACAGGCCTGCAGCGATCGACGCTCCACCGAAACAGTACAGTCCTCCACCCTCATGACTCAGCACTCCCCGCTGAATCCTCTGCCAGCACCCGATCACGACCCGCCAGACCCAGCCACAATCCTACCAGCAGCCACGCCAGAGCCCCCGCGGTGTACTTGAAAGCAGGAGCAATCGGCAGAGGCGAAAAATAGCCCTCCAGCAACGCCGCTCCAAACAGCATCACCCCCGCACCCAGCGCCAGCTGCAGCGATTCCCGACCATGATGCCGCAGCGATTCCATACGAGTCCGCTCGCCAGGCAGCAGCAACGACTGCGCCAGCACAAAACCGGCGGCACCCGAAATCACAATCGCCGTCAGTTCGAGCGAACCATGAGTAATCACGAAGCTGGTGAAATTCACCGCTGTCGCTCCACCCTTCGACAACATCGCTCCCTGCACCAGACCGATCGAAATCCCATTCGACAACAGCACATAGCAGGTACCGATTCCCGCCAAAGCTCCCAGAGAAAATGCCTGAAAGGCAATCCCCGTGTTGTTGTTCACATAAAAGCCAAACATGAAACTGCGTTCGCCCGTATAACGCTCGTCCGTCGACGTATACAACTGGCGACTGTAACTTTCAGTGGCCTGCTGCAACTGTTCCTCACCGGCCACCAGCACCGCCAGATCCGGTCGAGTCGCACCGACGAGGGTCCCCACCAAAAATGGCACCAGAAACAATGCCGTCGACAGCGCAAAAGCTCGCCAGCGGCGACGCAGCAGACGCGGAAACCCAAGAGCAATAAACTCCAGGATGGAAGCCAGTGAAGTCGGCGGAGTCCGATACAGGCAGTTGTGCCCGCCCGCCACCAGATCGTTCAGATACTCCTCCAGCCGACTGCCCCATTCCCGCGACTGCACCAGAGACAGATCATAACAGACGGATCGATACAGCCGCGCCAGCTCCGCCACCTGCACCGCCTGCCACTGACGCTCAGGCAAATGCTGCATGGTCCCCAGCAGCTGCTCGAAACGCCCCCAGTCGGCCCGCCGGTCACGAATAAATCGCTCGCGATTCATCGCTGCCCCCCGGGACCGGCGTCCACCGCAAAGGTCTTCAGTACCCGCAGCAGAAACTGAGTATGCTTGTAGCCCTGCTTCTGAAAGAACTCGTACTGGTTGCCATCCGTCTTCCACGGTTCGCTCCAGCCCAGTCGACTTCGCAATGCTTCACTGAGCGGTTTCGCGATTTCCTCGCGACGACCCTCCGACAGGATCCGCTCCGGATCAAACAGTCGCTCGATGATCGCCAGAGTCCTCTCGGGGACACTGAATTTCCGCGGACACTCGGACCGCAGCAGAGGCTCAATGTTCTTCGTCAGCCCCGCAGCACGCCCCGCCGGACTGCGCTGCTCACTGACCACCATCGTGTCAAAAAACAAATCCCCCAGACGCTGCAGCCTGGAAGTCAGCAGCATGGTGATCAGACCCACCGTGTATCCCACCGGCAACGCATCGGCCACCCGCAAAAAATTGCGTCCAGTGGCCGTCAGCAGGTCGATCGGAGTCCCATTGGAGCGGAGCACCCGCAGACCCGCCAGACGCTTGCCCGGCGTCTGACCGTTCATCAGCCCCTCAAACAGACTGCCATAAAACCAGTTGCTGACGAAGACGCCGATTGTCGCCACCCCCGCCATCGCCTGCACGCCGGACTCACCGCCAAACGCACCCACCAGCAGCAGCACCACCCACAGAATCGCCAGAGCCCCCACCTTGATCAGACTGTCAATCGACCACGCCCACAACCGCTGCCCCGGACCGGCAATACGAAATCGAAAATCCACACCCTCCGGCGTTTCCACGACGACGCGGGTGTCCACCAATCGTCTGGCAACTGATTCCGACATGCAACAAAGGTCCCGCTGAAAGGCAGCGTGGGGGACGGGAAGACAGGAACAAGAGCCCGGAGAATGACAGATCCGGGGGGAAATTCAAGTGCCCGACTCGGCCGGCGAGAAGGTTCCGCTGAACTGCCGGCCAGTGATCGCAACAACCCAAACCCACACGGGCAGCCAACGTTGATGCATCACCGACGCAACTGTTTCTGCAACGGACTCCATCGGTGATCCGCAGTGGCGGGTCCACAGACTCAGGCGGCGAAGTCCCTGCTCCGGAACTCCAGCTGAATTTCCGTCTACCACTTCAGTCTGTTTTGCCATACGGCGTTGCAGAAATCCTTCACAAAACGCCCTGCGAGTGAGCGCCGCGCGCCACGACTTTGACTTTCTTTCAGGGTAATGCCCATCCCAGCCCTGCACAGTGGACTCGTTCTCGCTTACGTTTAGGGTTCGAATCGCTCTACTCACAGGGGTCACATAAACAGACCCAGGACTCCCAAATTCCCCGCACCGCGGCCGCACACAAACACATTCGCACGGGTGATCAGAATGAACACGTCGGACCTGACCATCTCAGCACTTCGTCAAAAGCTCATGAACTGGCTGGCTTCCGGTTCGCTGTCTGCGGCGACACCAACCCGGAAGCATGCAACGCGCAGCCCGCACCGTCGTCGCCGATCGTGGCATGTACAGGCACTGGAGGACCGGGCACTGCTGGCCACCTTTGAGGTCATCAGCACCGGCAATACGGGCACCGGCACGCTGCGATGGGCGATCGAGCAGGCCAATGCCACGTTCGGTCAGGATCTGATCAGCTTCAATATCCCCGGCACCGGCGTGCAGTCAATCAAACCCACCACTGCTCTGCCCACCATTACCGAAACAGTAATCATTGACGGCACCACACAACCCGGCTGGAGCAGCACGCCGGTGATTGAGCTGAACGGATCGCTGGCAGGAACGAATCAGACGGGCCTGAACATTGACACCAGCGTCAACGAAACCACCGAGTACTTCACATACGCCAGTTTCACCACGGCAAAAGCCAGCATGGGTGGCTTCAACAAAGTCACGTTTGACAACCTTGCCGCCGGCAACGGCCGAGTCACCGGCTCCGAATACTCAGCCCAGGGCCTGCTGATCTCGCACCGGGACGGAAAACCGCTCAACATTGTGCCACAGGTTCTCTACGCGCTGCCGCAGAATTTCAATTCGCTGCCGAACGGGCTGTCATCCGGATTCGGAGCAAACGGCAGCAGTTATCCCGGCTTCGCCGAAAACAGCGACAATATCAATCTGACGCTCAACACACCCAGCCAGATGGTTGGACTATGGCTGGGTAACATCGGCGGCAGTGCAAACCAGAACACGCTGGTCGAGTTCCTGAATGCCAGCGGCAGCGTCATCGTCAGCGAAACGCTGAACCCGACTCATACCGGCATCATCACATCCGGCGGCTACAACAATCGGCAATTCTACGGCGTCCGCATTGCGGGGGTACAGCGAGTTTCCACGATTCGCATCACTAACGCTGCAGCGAACGACGATGCGATCATTATCGACGACGTGGAATTCACCACCACAAACATGCCCGTCACTGGCCCTGGTGGCGTTATTCTCCGGGGGCTGGCCGTAAATGCCTGGACCTCGACTGGTATCGCCCTCAGGAACGGCTACCACTGGGTTACTCAATGCCACATTGGCCCTGATGCGGAAGGATTATCCCTTGATGGGCAGAGGTATGGAATATCGGTCAACGGGCTGGCAAACACAATCGGGACGAATGCTGATGGAGTTGACGATGCGATCGAGGGAAACCTTATTTCCGGCAACGGCATAATCGGCATCGATGTACAGTCAGGCTCCCAGAATCAGGTATTTGGCAACTTAATTGGCCCCGGGAAGACCGCCACGACGGCACTAATTGGCCAGGACATCGGCATCAAGATCAGCCAATTCAGCAGCGGCCTGCAGATTGGTGGCCCCAGAGGAGTGCTAAGTAACATAATCAGCGGAAACACAGACTATGGGATCTTTTTCCAACAACGTTCGTATCCCTACGAAAGCACCGGCACACGAATTCAGGGAAATCTCATTGGCACAGATCGAACAGGAACCTCAGCCTTACGAAATGCCGTTGGCATCGGTGGCGGTTCTATCACAGACGTCGTCTCTTCATCAAGCTCGGGCATTATCGTGGGAACCGACGGAGACGGGATCAACGATGCCTTTGAAGGAAATCTGATTTCCGGCAACGGAACTGGAATCAGCATCGGTTCCTGGATGGTTATCGCAGGAAATCTGATCGGCACCACACTCTCTGGCGAATCTTCATTGCCAAATGCAACCGGAGTCTCCCTGATAAGTGGTACGGCGCGAATTGGCACAAATGCTGACTATGTAAGCGATGGCCTGGAAGGCAATGTTATATCTGGAAACACATCTCAGGGCATCTACATTGGTGACTACGCTGATGCGGACATTGCCGGCAATCGAATTGGAACGAACTCGGATGGCTCAACGTCAATTCCAAATCAAATTGGCATTAAAGGTGCAGGTGCTCAATACATTCCAACACTGAACATTGGCGGCCCGTATGTATCCCAGAGAAACATCATCAGCGGCAATACAACGTATGGTATTGACGCTTACATGCGAGGCAGTGTGTTTGGAAACTACATCGGCACAGACTCTACCGGAGCAAACCCCATTCCCAACGGTACCGGTGCGAAAATTCAAGGCATCTCAGTGGGCATCGGAAACTCAGGAAATCGAAGAAACCTGATCAGTGGCAATACACAATGGGGTCTCTACGTCACTGGAAGCAACGTCAACATAGCTGGAAACCGAATTGGCACAGACAGCACCGGAGAAAAGGCCGTTCCCAACGGCAATGGCGTGTTTTTTGCCGCTGATAAGTCCGTGCTCGGAACCAACGGTGATGGAGACGGCGACTCCGGTGAACGGAATCTTATCTCCGGCAACCGTGGGATTGGTGCACACGTCTATGGATCCACAACCGACCCGAGCGTGGGAGGGGGAAACTCCTATGTGTCGGGTAACGATATCGGCATTTCGTTGTCAGGGCGACCACTTGGAAACGGGTCCTACGGTATCTACAGCCAGGCGAGTGGTTACTCAAGTGGTTATGTACAATTTCCTATTGCTATAGGTGTCAGATCTGGTATGGCAAACCCAGGGGTAATGGGGAACGTAATCGGGTTCAATGGAAGCGATGGAATCCATGTTTGGCAGTCTCCTGGCACGATTGCCGGAAACTTCATTGGCGTCCTTCCTGACGGAACCCCGGCAGGAAATGGAGGCAGCGGTATTCGTAGGGATTCATCATCAGGCTCTCTGGACGTAAACACGCTTGGTTTGGGCGCACTCTGGCCAAATACGATTCGATACAATACGAATTATGGAGTGTACTCCGGTTCGCGCTATCGCTTTCGCGGTCAGCAAAATATTATTTCCGACAATGGACTTTCCGAGTTTTATAACGCCGGAATCACCCTCAACTCCGCGGGATCCGCAGACAACCACCCGGTACTTACCTCACTCTCAGTAACCAACGGTCAGCTCGCCTTCGCCGGTTTTGCACGTGCCGGTCAGACAGTGAATCTCTATGAGGCCGGAGCAGGAAGTGAAGGCGAGGGCAAGCGGCTGATCGCATCCTTCGTTGAAGGCTCGGCAGCCGACCTCGACACTACTACCGGATCCTACGGACCCGTCGTCAATGGCCTCACAGTCGGCAGCGATACTGCCAACCGTTTCCTGTTTCAGATGGCGGCCCCCGACACCGTCTACGAAGGACTCAAGTTCAGCCTGCAGGGAATGGCACCAACGATTGCAAATTCCGAAAACAGCAACGTCATGTCCCGCTTCTCACCCGCATGGCAGTACGGAACATCCCTTAGCTCCATCGTTCCCACCGTTCAGCTGGGCTCCGCTGTCACTCTGGCACCCGGGGAATCCCTCTCAAGACGTGCTGGATTCACTGATACTGATTCCCTGCTGTGGTCTGCCCGAGTCAATTACGGAGACGGCAGCGGCTGGAAGGTCCTCACACTCCTCGACAATTTCCAGTTCGACCTGTCCAAAACCTACTCCTCCCCCGGTACGTTCACCGTTACCGTCGAAATCACCGACAGCTCCGGCGTCACCGGAACCGGAACACTCGCCGTCACCGTCCAGAACGATGCACCGGAAGCCGCTTTCTACGACTTCACTCTCACACCCGTCGTCACGGAGGGCGGGACCGTCACGCTCACCGGAAAAATCGTTGACTCACTCTCCAGCGGTGCCTACTCAGTCAATGTCAACTGGGGTAACGGAGCCACCTCCACTGTCAGCGTACCCGCGACCGCTCGTACCTTCTCCACCACCTACACCTACCGCGATGACAGTTCGCAGGGCGGCACGCCAACCGCAGCCGATGTCTACAGCGTCGGCGTTTCAGTCGGTGAAACCGGTGGAGCTTCCGATGCCACACCCGTCGGTGCCTTCCTCGTCGAAGTTCGCAACGCCGTCCCCGCCATCACCTCCACCACATGGTCAGCCACCACTGTCACAGAAGGTGGCACAGTGACGCTCGCCGTCAGTTTCACAGACGCCGGTCTCGATGACAGCCACTCACTCCGCATCGACTGGGGTGATGGCGTCGTCGAAACCATCACTCCCGCCGTCGGCACACGCGTCATCTCCAACAGACAGCACACCTACACCAACACGCCACGAACCGGAGAAGCCGGGTACACCGTTCGCATCGAACTCACCGATGACGACGAGCCACTGTCACGTGCCGTCTCCACTCAGCTGATCACTGTTACCAGCCCGGCCCCTTCTGCTCTTGTGCTGTCCAATCAAACCGGAACTGCCAGCATTCCCGAAGGTGGCACGTTCAGGCTGGGCGGATCATTCACGCCCTCCGGTACGGCTGACCCCCACCTCGTCACCATCGACTGGGGCGACCGCTCCGGCACGACCACACTGCTGCTGGCAGCCGGTGTCGCCAGCTTCAGCAACATCACACACGTCTACACTGATGACGCCCCCGGAACCGCCGCCTTTACCATCACCGTCAAAGTTTCCGACACCGACAACCGCAATCTCACAACATCCGCGACCCTCGCTGCACTCGTCATGAACGCAGCACCCGTTCCCGCCCAGCCGGCATTCAGCCTCAGCACCGTCAGTGAAGGTGGGACAGTGACCGCCACCGGGTCATGGACCGACGCCGGTACTCCCGATCAAAGTACGGTCAGCATCAGTTGGGGCAACGGTGTCACAACGCCCGCGGCCGTCGATTCGAAGGCTCGCACGTGGACCGCCACCTACACCTACCCGGACAACGGCCCCGGAGCATCCCGACAATACACAGTAACCGCCACCGTCACCGATGATGACGGCGGTGTCGCATCCGCCTCACGGCTGCTCACAGTGCAGAACGTCGCCCCGGCCGTTACTTTCCTGCCCGCCCCCGGCCAGAACAACGCGCTCGCGGTCCTGCTGCAGTCCGTCGTCTCTGACCCCGGCACCGCTGATACCTTCAGCTACGCGTGGACTGCCACCGCCGCAGGACAACCCACTCAGACCGGCTCGTCGGCCACATTCACCCTGAACCGCTCAGCCGCACCGACTGCCGTGTTCCTCGTTCTGCTCACTGTCACGGACGATGATGGCAGCAGCGGACAATATTCCCTCGATATCCAGATCGGCACCTCGAATTCCGAGACGATTGTCCTTGACAACAGCTCATTCAGCGGTGCCACCAACGGCGTGCTCGTGCTGGGGCTGGGCGGCGATGACGTCATTGATGCCACCGGTGTCACCAATCCTGCCATCAGCCTCGTGATGGATGGCGGCAGCGGACTTGACGTCCTGTATGGCGGTTCCGGCAATGACATCTATATCCTCGCCGATGGAAACGATGCAGCCAACATGCAGCCCTGGGGCTCGATCTCCGTCAGCACCATCACTCCCAACACTGCCGGCAGTGACACCTATCTGCTGACTCCCAACAGCACGCTCAGCGTCTTCGATGATTCCGGCAGCAACACGCTCGATTTTCAGCGTTCCGCGTTTGGCGTCACTCTGGATTTATCGGCTGTCTCCAACACATCAGCCAGCCTGCAGGATGTGGCTCCGGCCGGAACCAGCCCGGCCACTCATTACGTCGCCCTGCAGGGCGCATTCGCGGGACTGAACGGAACGGGATTCAGCGACACACTGACTGCCGGAAACAACAGTACCATCCGTGCCGGAGCCGGTGCGGACCGCCTGGCAGTCAAAGCTGGCACGGTCGGAGCTTCGGTCTTCGGTGGCGCCGATGATGATCTGCTCACAGTCACCGGCACCGGCATCGCCTCGCTGAACTTCGGCGGAGATTCCGGAAACGATCTGCTCGTCAACCAGGGCACAATCTCCGGACTCACATTCTCCGGAGGCGCCGATCAGGACCTGCTGCAGAATCTGGGCACCATCAATTCAACCCTGAACTTCGGCGGCGACAGCGGAGCAGATCTGCTCGCGAACGCAGGCACGATCGCCGGCCTCGTCTTCTCAGGCGGCGCCGATCAGGACCTGCTCGTGAATAACGGCAGTGTCGCGACGACACTGCACTTCGGAGGAGATCAGGAGCTGCTGCTCAGCGATCCGGGCAGCATCACATCACTCAATTTCGGCGGTGACAGCGGCAATGACATCTTTGTCAATCTCGGCAGCATCTCTTCACTGATCTTCACCGGCGGCGCTGACGACGACCTGCTGGTCAACATGGGCGGACTGCCCACACTGCTCAATCTTGGAGGCGACACCGATACCCTGCTGGAAGGCACTGCCACCATCGGTTCACTCAACTTTGGCGGAGACGACGGCAACGACGTGCTGCTGAATCGCGGTACGCTCAGCTCACTGGTCTTCACCGGCGGAGCTGATGACGACCTGCTCCGCAATCTCGGCTCGATTTCCGACACGCTCAACTTCGGAGGAGACTCGGGAACTGACATGCTGCTCAACACCGGCAGTCTGGGAGCGGTGATCTTCACCGGCGGGGCTGATGAAGACCTGCTCATCAACAACGGCAGCGTTGCCACCTCACTGAATGTCGGCGGTGATCAGGAACTGCTCGTTGGGTCCGGAACCATCGCCGGACTGAATTTCGGAGGGGACAGTGGCAACGATGTGCTGGTCAACCTGAGCAGCATCGGCAGTGTGATCTTCACCGGCGGAGCGGACGATGATCTGCTGATCAATATCGGCAGTGCGTCCATGACGCTCAACTTCGGCGGAGATCAGGACATTCTGCTGAATGGTGCCGGATCACTCGACACACTCAACTTTGGAGGAGATTCCGGGAATGACATGCTGATCAATGGCGGACTGGTCAGCAGCGTCATCTTCACCGGCGGCGCAGATGATGACCTGCTCATCAACACGGCCAATAACATCACATCACTGAACTTCGGCGGGGACAGCGGCAATGACCTGCTGCAAAACAGTGGAACGGGAATCGCCAGCATCGTCTTTGGCGGCGATTCCGGAGCCGATCTGCTGACCAATTCCGGCAGTATCGCCTCCGTCACGTTTAGCGGCGGTGCAGACGCCGACCTGCTGACCAACACAGGAGCAATCACCGGAACACTCAACTTCGGCGGAGACAGCGGCAGTGACCTGCTGCAAAACTCGGGCACGCTGTCAGGAGTTATCTTTACGGGCGGAGCTGATGAAGACCTGCTGGTCAACACCGGGACTGTCACTGGCACGCTGAACTTCGGCGGAGATTCCGGCAGTGACATGCTGTACAATACCGCCTCACTCGCCGGCGTGATCTTTACCGGCGGCGCTGATGCGGACCTGCTGGTTAATTCCGGCACCGTCAGCGGCGGACTGAACTTCGGCGGAGACAGCGGCAACGATACGCTGCTCAATTCCGGTACGCTGTCCTCCGTCATCTTCACGGGCGGGGCGGATGCCGATCTGCTGCTCAACACAGGAACCATCAGCACCTCACTCAATTTCGGCGGTGACAGCGGCAACGACCTGCTGATCAACGACGGACCGGTGGCCACAGTGATCTTCACCGGCGGAGCTGACAACGATCGCATGCTCAATTCCCGCTCCGGAGTCGCTTCCATCACTTTCTACGGCGGAGCTGCTCCTGGAGCCACCCTGCCGGCAGGCACATCCGATGGCGAAGACCTGCTCCTGAATACCGGAGCCAGCATCGCCTCCATCGTCTTCTCCGGAGATGCCGGAAATGACAATTTCAGAAATTCCGGGTCATTGATCACCGCCATCAGCATGACCGGCGGGGCTGGAAATGACGGCTTTGCCAATACTGGCAGCAGCATTGACAGCCTGGATTTTCATGGAGGAGCCGGCAGCGACCTGTTCCTCAATGCCGGCGACAGCGTGCGAGCCATCGTGATCACCGGGGATGGCGAGGAGACGGCCGGGGACGATCTGGTCCTGCTGCGCGGCAGCGGCACGAATGCCACAAACTCGACCGTCCAGTTCACCGGCAATGGGGGCAATGATGTCCTGCACAACTACTCCACTGGTTTCAGGGCCATCGCGTTCACCGGTGGCGCGGGACTGGACCTGTTTCTCAATGTTTCTGCCTCCGCTCTCGGACTCACATTCAATGGCGGTGACGGCGATGATGTCTTCCAGAATCAGGGCGGCAGTGTTGCCGGAGTGAGCTTTGATGCGGGTGCCGGCAATGACCTGCTGGTCAATACCGGGGCCGGATTCACCGGGGCCACCTTTATCGGCGGCGATGGCGACGATCTGCTGCTCAACACGGCGACAACCCTTTCCGGGCTGTCATTTGCCGGCGACGCTGGCGCTGATCAGTTCATCAACAGCGGCAGCAGCCTGAGCAGTGTCACGTTCACCGGCGGCGATGGTGCAGACTCAGTGACCAATACCGGTACAATTTTCACCTCCTTTACGTTCCATGGTGGCGCTGGAAACGATCGACTGACGAATCGTTCCGGGTCGCTTGGCGCTGCCACACTGATTTTCAATGGCGGAGCTGACAATGACATTCTCATCAACGAAGCCGACAGTGCCACCGGAATCACCTTCAACGGAGATGCCGGCAATGACGGACTGCTCAACACCGGCATCAGTGTAACCAGTTTTTCCATGAATGGCGCGGCCGGGGACGACCTTCTGGAAAACCGTGGCGCGCTGATGTCCGGTCTCACCTTCAGCGGCGGTGACGGCAATGATGCACTTCGCAATACGGGGGCCTCGTTGAACAACGTCACATTCCAGGGGCAGGCAGGTGCAGACCTGTTCATCAGCGAAGCCACCGCGCTCAATGCACTCGTTTTTTCCGGCGGTGACGGTGCTGACAGCCTGCTGCTGCGCGGCATTGGACTGGGTACGATCAACGCCAGCGGCGATGCTGGTGATGACCTGTTTGAAAACTATGCCGCTGGAATCACCAGCCTCACCGTCAGTGGCGGCGACGATGATGATGATCTCCGCAACCACGGCAATTCCACCAGCGTCACCTTCAATGGGGATGCCGGACACGACAGTTTCACCAACACCGCGACAACCTCCGGCACACTGAACTTCAACGGCGGCACCGGAAGTGACTCGTACCTGGGACGAGGCGGCACAATCACCACCCTGGCGATCACGCTGGGAGCAGACAGCGATTCCGTTCGCATCGCGGACGCATCCATCACAAATCTCAGCGTCCAGGCCAATGACGGGATGGATTCCGTCCAGCTGGCCGGCACAGGCACGACAGCCACAATCGATCTGGGTGCAGCGGCAGACTGGGTTGCTGCTGGCGGATCCTGGACCAGTGTCGTACTTGCCGGCGGAAGCGGGGACGACACCCTGATGCTGTCTGCTGCCGGAACGCTTACGGTTGATGCCGGGGAAGGCAACGATCGTTACCTGCTTGTCGGCAATACCCTGACATCCGTCGTGATCACAGAACAACCGCCAGCCGCGCCCGATACCAGTGTCGATACGCTGGATTTCAGCCCCTTCACTCGCGGTGCACTCACACTGGACCTGAGTCTTACCACAACTCAGTCAATCGCTGGCATGAACTTCCGACTGACCAGCGGCACGGCCATCGAAAATGTCATTGGCACAACGGGTGCTGACGCCATCACAGGCAACAGTCGCAATAACCGACTGGAGGGAGGCGATTATTCGCAGCCGTTTACACATGCAGTTGCACCGCTGCGCACAACAGCGCAGTGGGTGCTGCTGGATTTCGACAGCCAGACGCAGGCGGATGAGCACCAGTACTCGACGTCCACACGTCAGGCCATCGTGGAACGGCTGAATGCCATCTACCGGGGCCCCGTCGATGCCAGCCCATGGTTCAATGTGCGGTTTGCACTCACGGCCGCACAGATTCCGGTCGCCGACTATGTCCGTGTCTATGTCAATCAGACGCCGGATTCCGGCAGGCCCGGAGGTCTGGCCAGTGATATTGATCCCGGTAACCTGCGCCCCGGTGGAACGGCCATTGTCCAGATCAACGGCATGCTGGGCGGTATCGTGTCCGAAGTCGATGCCATTCCCGTGCACGATCATGGCAGTGCCGACTGGCATTCGGACACTGAAAGCGAAACCATTCTGGCGGCAGTCGATCCCGTGGGGCTGCGCAAACCCACGGCCTCCGTCACCAACATGGTGCGACTGACCAGCAAAGTGATTGCTCACGAATTGGGACACCTGCTGGGACTGCGACATCAGGATTCGTTCGGTCCCATCGGCTACGGTGTGAATCTGGTGCCCGGTGTCAGCGAATTCAATCCCGTCTACCCAGGTCCGGCCGGTGCCTTCGAGACGTTCCAGCATATGATGGGATCGCCCGCATCTGTGGGAACGACACGCAATGATGACCTTGGGGATCTGTTCTTCGGAGAACGCGAACTGATCAAGCTGACGGCGGCCATGTCTGAACCAACGGCTGTGCACCAGGCGGAAATTTCAGTGCCTCACAGGACTCCTGCAACCGCACAACTGCTGACACCCGTGGCACTCCAGCTCCCAAACTCCATCGGCAGCGGAATGAACAAAGGCGATGCCCTGCACGGCATCTATCAGTCCGTCACTGGCAGCATCATGACCGCTACCACAGGCGGGGTGACCAGCAGCGAAAGCGATTATTATCGCATCAGCGCCCGCGCCGGGGACATTTACACATTCGAAGTCATGTCTGTCTCCATCGCCGCCTTTGGTAACCTGGCAGACAACTCCATCGACCCCGTCATCCGGTTGTACAACAGTGCCGGACAACTCGTGCAGCACTTCGGCGGGGTCGCCGAAAATGATGACTCCTTCGAACCCAGTGATGCCGCACTGATGGACATCGTGATACCTGCAACCGGGGATTACTATCTTGAGGTTGACACCTTCAAACGCAGCCCCACGGATCCTCTGGGGGACCCCACGAATCCAAACAGCCCGCTCAACAGCAATAACCCACGCAATATTCTGGCCTATCCCGATCTGGTCAAACGCTTCACCGACACCATCAATGACACTGACGTCGGAAGCTACCAGCTGGTGCTGTATGCCTTCCGGGATGCTGCTGCCAGCGACGGCACCAATACACTGCTGGGCAATGGCGGTACCGATATCCTGATTGGCACGGCAGCAGCCGACACGACTGCACCGGTCAGTCAGGTGCAGCCACTGGCCGCCACCGCCACGGGACTCAATCTCACCATCAACGCCGTCGGGTCAGATCCCGATCCCGGATTCGGATCCGTCAGCGGAATTGCCGAGTATCGCATTTTTGTCGCAGTGAACAGCGGTGCCTTTGCACTCTGGACAACACTGCCCGCAGGCAGTCCCACCACCGTCTACACAGCCCAAAGCAACAACAAATACTGGTTCCGCAGCATCGCGGTTGACAATGCCGGAAACATCGAATCCAAGCCTCCGGGTGCGGATACCTGGACCATCGTGGGCGACTTCGACAAGCCGGAAACTGCCGCCACCGGGGCATCCGCCACCGATGCCGGACTGATCACCATCACGGCTGCCGGCCGTGACATCGGTGGCAGTGCCCTGCAGACCGTCCGCTTCTACGTCAGCATCGACGGCGCAGCAGCACAGCTGATCGGATCAGTCAGCCCGACGGCCACGACCGGCGGCAATTACACCGCATCGCTGCAATGGCAGGGGCTGGTTGACGGCATCACACACACTTACGGATTCTACACCGTGGGTGTCGACTCAAAACTGAATACCGAAGACGCACCCGGCGCACCGGACGTGACGCTGACTCGCAGGTTTGATCCGCCACCCGCGCTGACCGCCACGGGCATTGACGTGCAACTGGGCGCGCTGCAGCGGTCCTACATCCGCTACCTGGACCTGCAATTCAGCGCGGCCGCGGGCGTCCCCGCACTGCTCACGGCCGGAGCCGTGCGGCTGGAACGCTTCAGTATCGATGCCGCCACGGCAGCCAACATCGCTGTCGGCACAGGCACTCCCGTCAGTCTCGGAACTGCCGCCGTCAATGGTTCCATCGTTCGGTTCGACTTCGGCACCAACGGACTGGGAGGCAGTCGCACCACGACAGCGGGCGACGGATTTTATCGAATCAGCGTTGATACCAACCAGGACGGCGTCTGGGATGACTCCCACTTCGAGTTCTTTCGGTTGTTTGGAGATGCTGATGGAAATGCGGTTGTCAACGCCGCCGACACAGCCCTGGTCACTTCGCAGCTGAACCAGCGCGGCAGCAATCTGAACGGGGACCTGGACGGCGACGAGCGGGTAACGACTTCGGATCGGCTGTACGCCGCCAGAAACGTGGGCAGGAAACTGCGCGACTGGCTGCTGGGATGGCTCGATGACTGAACACTCAGCACAACTGTACTGGAACACAGAGGCGCACTGCGCTTTCTTCAGCTTCCGACAACAATCCGGGGCCTGTGCACTGAAACCGACAATTGAGAATACGTAAATTACGGCCGGACCAGCCGCGGGTTTTAGCTGGTGATCTTTAGCTTTCACGTCCAGGCTGCGGGTTCTGCCCGCGATAATCGTAAGTCCGGAATCAGTTTACTTGTTGCCGGAGCATACAAACTGCATCGGCACTCGTTTACATCTGTTGCCAGGCACTCCCGGGGGGGAAAGACAGCAATGCGTGTTTCTTTGGCAGTACTGGTACTGCCGTGCATTTTGTGCTGCTGCGTGGATGTTCAGGCCGACCTGATCATTGACGTCCAGGACGCAACGATCGTGGCCGGCAGCCAGGGTTTTGTTGATGTGTTGATCACATCAGATGCTGATGTGCTGGTCAGCGGATTCGACCTCGATTTCCTGATCACTCCAACAGTCGGCAATCATGGCACATTGTCTTTCCAGACATCGCCGGACACATCTTATGTGACGGACCCTGCTTATCTGCTGGGCAATACGGGGAACCTGAGTCCGACACCGTCCGGAGTCAGCCTGGCTATTTCAGACTTTGATTTCATCATCGATCATTTATTGCTGAATGGTGTATCCCGGCTGCTGGCACGCCTGCATGTCGTCCACGATCTGCCCCCAGGTGGCTCGGCGTCGCTCGCGGCGGCAGACACTTTCACGATTGCTGCAGTGATCAGCAACACGCAAGTTCTTGACGAGACCATAACCCCGATTACGCCGCTCAGTAGGGTTTCCGGTACCATTTCCATTTCCTCCGCTGTTCCGGAACCAGGTACGTGGGCGAGTTGTGCAGTGCTGGCCCTGGGAGTGCTGTGGCGGAGGCGGTTTGGTGGCCGTGGAATTGCAATCAGCGGTGTATTCAGGAGGCTGCGATGACAGCAGAGCGGATGCAGGCAGCTGCCTCACAGGCTGCAGGTAATTCAGATCCGGCGAACCAGAAGACCGGGCCGTTAGCCAATGCAGCGACGATTGTCGGGCCGTCAGCAGTACTGCCGGGCAATGAAGCGACAATGGTTCCGACCGCGGCTGGCGCAACGCAGCCTGCAGACGGAGCCACGCTCGTCGGCCAGTCTGCTGCGGAGCCGGAGGTCGATGTGTCGCCCGGCACCACGGTCGTCGGGTCAACACCGGCAGCCGCCGTCGATGACGGCGATTTCGAGCTGTCGTCATCGGTTGCAGGAAATCGTTCGTCGGCTAAGAAAGCGGGATTGTCTGCTGGTCTGCGGATTGGAGATTACGAAGTTCTGGGTGAGCTGGGTCGGGGCGGCATGGGGGTCGTCTACAAGGCCCGTCACTTGAAACTGGATCGCATGGTGGCGATCAAGATGATTCTGTCGGGGCCGCATGCGGGTCGCGAGGCTACGGAGCGATTCATCGCCGAAGCGCGGGCTGTTGCAAAACTGCAGGACCCGGGCATTGTTCAGATTTTTGACATTGGGGAGCATTCCGGGCAGGCCTGGTTTTCGCTGGAATTTGTCGAGGGCACGGATCTTCAAAAGGAACTTGCTCGCAAGCCACGTACGGCCAGGGAAGCAGCTCAAATCCTGCGGGATTTATGCAGGGCGATGCAGGCAGCTCACGAAAAAGGGATACTGCACCGCGATCTGAAACCTGCGAACGTGCTGATCAGTTCCGATGGCGTGCTGAAGATCACAGACTTCGGTCTCGCCAAGGAACTGGACTCCGAAGGGTCGACTCGCACCAGCGAGGGTACGATCATGGGCAGCCCCAGCTACATGCCTCCGGAGCAGGCGCGCGGCGAAGCATCCAAAGTCGATCAGCGCTCTGACGTCTACTCCCTGGGCGCCATCCTGTACCAGATACTGACCGGTCGTCCGCCATTTCTGACGGACAGTCCGATCAAGACTGTCATGCAGGTGATCAAGAATGAACCGGTTGCACCACGGCAAATGCAGCCGGGCATTCCCGAAGAGCTTGAAACAATCTGCCTGAAGTCGCTGCAGAAGGATCCCGCAGCGCGCTATCAGACCTGCAGCGAACTGCAGGATGATCTCGAACGGTTCCTGCGCGGCGAACCCATTCTGGCTCGTCCCATCAGTCGTTTTGAACGTGCTTTCCGCTGGTGTCGTCGGAATCCGGCGATTGCCATTCCCTCACTGTCTGCGATGTTGTTGCTGGTGGCGGTGGCCGTGATCTCCACGCTTGCCTGGTTCACAACCTCCGCTCAGGCTGCCCAGATCGCTCAGGAAAAGGAGAATGTCACGAAGCAGCGTGACGAAGCGGATCGTCTGCGGATTCTGGAAAACGAGGCAAAACTGCAGGCTGAGAAAAACGAACAGCAGGCTCGCAAACAGGCAGAGCTTGCTCTTGAGAATCTTCAGTACATTGTGAAGGACGTGGATGAAGAGCTGTCGCGGCGACCCGGGATGCTGGAGCTGCGTCAGACCATTCTGACAGCGCTTGAGAAACGCTGGAGCGAACTTGATGTCAATCTCGTGGGTGGCGTGCGTGGTCAGGCCATGCCCACGCTGATGGCAATTCAGTATCGGATTGTCGATGCCTGGCAGGCCCTGGAGAAACTTCCGGAGGCTGACGCAGCCTGTGAAAAGCTCTACAAGCTGGGACGTGAGCGGATTGAAATCAAAGGCCGACTCGACGCTACCCGTTACAACCTCGCGGCGATTTGCCAGACCTGGGCGGGAATTCGGACACGTTTGAAAGCGGACCCCGGCCAGACTCAGAAAATCCTTGCGGAGGCGATCGAGCTGTTGCGAGATATTCGCAGGAATCCGCTGGTTGATCCGGCCGACTCCACTCCCCCGCCACGCCCGTTCGAAGTCTGCTCACAGCTGCATTCCGCTCTGCTGCAGTCAGCCGCGGCCGAACTGAAGGCCGGAAGAACAGAACCCGCAGCCATTGCCTTCAATGAGGTCCAAAGCACGGCTGATGAGATTCTGGCCGAAGTGGGAAAGGGAGCCGGAGGAACAGCAGGACTGGATGCTCAGAAAATTGGCATGGTCCGTACTTTCTTTCTGACCAACAGGGACCTGGCAACTTCCGGGAAAGCCAACCTGCTGGTACGCACCGGCAAAGTGGATGAAGCCGTGCCGCTCTATCAGTCCATGATTGAATCCCGACGCGCAGCGCGGAATGCCAACCGTGAGGACCGCAACCTGGCCGATCAGATGATTCGGCAACTGGCCAATTTCGGTCAGTATCTGCTGCGAGCGGAGCGGGGAGCCGAAGCCGCAGTGCCCCTGTCTGAGGCTGTGCTGATCGGTGAGGAACTGGTCGCACAGGACCCGGAATACCTGCCAGCCAAAAGAGTGCTCGGCACAGCTCAGTACTACCTCGCCACCGCCCACCAGCTGCAGCAGCAAAACAACGAAGCGCTGGCTATGTTTGAACGCTCGCGTCTTAATCGTGTCGCCATTCTGGCGGCCGGTGAATCCGTTGCCAGCCAGGTCGATCTGATGCTCAGTCAGGCACAACTCGGCCTGCAGGCTGACTGTGAAACTCTGATTCAGAAATTGTCCGCCCTGGACGTGCAGAATCCGGACCTCCGCATCGACGTGGCACGCTCGCTGTGCCTGCTGGCTGACAGCTCCGCTGAACCTGCAGCAAAAGAGCAGCTCCGGCAGAGGTGCCTTGCCGAGTTGCAGCGAGCGGTGGCGGAAGGGCTGCAGGACAGCTGGATCATTAAAACACAGCTCGATTTCCGCGGAGTCCGCAATTTGCCCGAATTTGCTCAGATCCTGCAGCAGATGCAGAAAGCAAAACCTCAGGACAACAAATAGGCCAGTCGGAAGACTGACGCCATGCCCCCGCCTGACCGCTGCGTACCCATGCAGCGGCACTATGCCCCCGCGCTGCTGCTTCTGCATCAGGGGATGCCGCGAATTCCGAACGACAGTACTCGGGCTACAGCCCGGGCCGCGATCTGTCCCCCGCGCTCCCCCTGGCAAGCACCACGCTCCTGCCACAAAAACCGCAGAAATCGCCTGAATTCCGCCGCGAAACGGCCGGATTATGCTTGATTTTCGGGAAGTTGCTGTTCCCCGAAGGTCGGCATGTTGACGCAATCGACCCGGCTGCGGACACTTCCCGCTGCAACCACAGTCCCTCCGATCCCACTCTGCAGAACTGTCGCATGCCCCGCAAGATCCTCGTCACCGCTGCACTGCCCTACGCCAATGGACACATCCATATCGGGCACCTGGTGGAATACATCCAGACCGATATCTGGGTCCGATTCCAGAAGCTGCGCGGACATCACTGCGTGTTCGTCTGTGCCGATGACACGCACGGCACGGCTATCATGATTCGAGCTCGTCGCGAAGGAAGGTCGGAAGAGGCGGTCATTGCCGACATGCGGGCCGCCCACATGCGGGACTTCGCCGGCTTCCAGATTCAGTTCGATAACTACGGCAGCACCAACAGTCCGGATAACCGCGAGGCCTGCCACGAAATCTGGGCTGCCATCCGTGCCGCCGGTCTCGTCAAAATTCGCAGCGTCGAACAGCTCTTCGACCCCGTCGCCGGCACATTCCTTGCCGACCGCTTCGTCCGCGGCACCTGCCCCAAATGCGGTGCGGCGGATCAGCCGGGTGACAACTGCAGCGTCTGCGGGGCCGCCTACACACCCGCCGATCTCCGCGATCCCCGCAGTATTCTTTCCAATGCCATCCCCGAACTGCGATCTGCCGATCACCTGTTCATCGAACTGGAACAGCTGCGTCCGTTTCTGGAAGACTGGTCCCAGAATGGAGGCCACCTGCAGCCCGAAGTTGCTCGCTACCTCAAAGGCAATTTTCTGGGAGACCCGCTGCGCGACTGGGACGTCTCCCGACCGGCCCCCTACTTCGGATTTGAAATCCCGGATCACCCCGGCAATTACTGGTACGTCTGGTTTGACGCGCCGATCGGCTACATCGCGTCCACTCGCGAATGGTGCCGTCAACAGGGTGAACAGCCTTCAGAATGGTGGGGCCCGGATTCCACAGCCGAAATTCATCATTTCATAGGCAAGGACATCACCTACTTTCACACGCTGTTCTGGCCCGGCATGCTGCACACAGCCGGACTGAACCTGCCGAAAAAAGTGCACGTGCATGGCTTTCTGACAGTGGATGGCGAGAAGATGTCCAAGTCGAAGGGCACCTTCCTGATGGCCTCCACCTGGCTGCGGCATCTGCCCCCGGCAGGGCTCCGCTACTACTACGCCACCAAGCTGGGCCCCAGCCTCGATGATATCGATCTGAACGTCGAGGAATTTGTTGCGCGCGTCAATACCGACCTGGTCAACAAGGTAGTCAACCTCGCATCTCGCTGCGCCGGCTTTCTGGCCGGGCAGACTCTGGCCGATGTGTACCCGGATGATGGTGGCCTGTTTGCCGAAGCCGCAGCCCGCGGTGACGCCATCGCCGCATTCTACGAAGACTGCAACTACAACGCAGCCACCCGCGAAATCATGGCACTGGCCGATAAGGCCAACAAGTACGTCGATGAACAGCAGCCGTGGGTCATCCGCAAGGATCCGACTCGCGCGGCCGAACTTCGCGACGTTTGCAGTGTCACATTGAATCTGTTCCGTCAGATCGTGGTCTATCTGTCACCAGTCCTGCCGGGACTGGCACAGCAGACTGTCGAGCTGCTGAATCAGCCGATTACGTCATGGGACGAAACCGCCCGCCCCCTCACCGGGACACTGGTCAGTCCGTTCCAGCACCTCATGAAACGCCTTGAAATGAAACAGGTCCAGGTCATGGTTGAAGAAAGCCGTCAGGAAAACGCTGCTGAACAGTCCGCCGCCACCGCACCCGCTGCTGAAACTGCAGCTCCGGCCGGCCCGGCGTTTCACCCGGCCGATCGCTGGCAGGATTCGGGCGCTGCCCTGCAGAACGAACCGCTGGCCTCCGAGTGCACTATTGACGACTTCACGAAAGTTGATCTGCGGGTCGCCCGAGTCCTGGAGGCGAATCATGTGGAAGGTGCCAACAAACTGCTGCAACTGACGCTGTCACTGGGTGGCGGTGAAGTCCGCAATGTCTTTGCCGGCATCAAAGCGGCCTACAAACCCGAAGATCTGGTTGGCCGACTGGTGATCTGCGTGGCCAACCTGAAACCGCGGCAGATGAAGTTCGGACTCAGCCAGGGGATGATCTGTGCCAGCGGTGCCGGTGGCACGGAAGTGTTTTTGCTGTCACCCGACACCGGAGCAGTCCCGGGACACCGCGTGCACTGAGGCTTGCCGAGTCACGATTTCAGCAGCGGCGATAAAATCGGAAAACAGCAGAGTCAGTGGCGGAGTGTCACCACTCTGACCGCTCAATCCTCCCCTCGCCCACGGAACGGGGGAGAGGGGTCGGGGGTGAGGGGGCACATGACCCTAAAATCGCGCTATAGATCATACTCGCGCGTGACTCCTCAGGACAGAACTCGGGCTAAAGCCCGAGCTGCCTGCTGGCACACGTGGGCGAGTGACTGTAACCCCTCACCCCCGGCCTGGCCTGATGAAACGTTCACCTGAGTTGTGTTTGATTTTGTTGCGCCAGAGTGCC
>VFQT010001582.1_pt1 | contig 26782 bp, 23 predicted proteins | sample 3512381 | NCBI WGS metagenome assembly VFQT01 (sample SAMN10412376, study PRJNA504923) | tailings metagenome | isolation source: Relicate 2 Philex TSF3 active mining site | place: Philippines: Tuba, Benguet | collected 2017-08-29
AGCCGCTCCTTGGCATCTGTCGTGGCACGCAAGTTCTGAACGTCGCGCTCGGAGGGACGCTTCACCAAGATCTCGGTGACGTGCTCCCCGACCGCGAAAGTCACTGGAACACCTACCACCCGATCACGCTCGACGACGGTTCGCACGTGGCGAGAGCCATGGGCACCACTTCGCCGAATCGTTCGCATTCATTTCATCATCAGGCGCTCGACAAGATTGCGCCGGAGCTGCGGGTCACCGGTCACGCGCCCGACGGCGTGGTCGAAGTGGTCGAGCATGAAACGTGCGCGTGGGTTGTCGGCGTGCAGTGGCACCCTGAAGACGACGCCGCGGAGACGCCCGATCAGCAGCGTCTGTTCGACTCTTTCGTAAGGATTTGTGGAGTCAGCGGGTAGCGACGCGATACGCACGAGAGTTGACGAGCGCGACCAACGCCCATAGGAATTGAGAGTCGACACGCTCTCCAGCTCTGAGTTGCTGCCACTCCTTGTCAATCGCCTCCTGGCGCAGTCGTCTCAGCAATGGCCGAGGCGGCTCGATTTCGAGCCGACGCAATACATCAAGAAGCGGCATGGCGAATCCGTGCTTGCGGCGGCGAGCCACGGCACCAAGCCCCGCCTCGCGTGCAACTCGGCGAAGCGACCGCTTGCCATGACGAAGGTTAATTTCTTCACTACCGCTTCGCCCCAACGCGTACCTGACTATCGATGGGTGAAGAAAAACAGTTCTGGCTTCGACGCTATTCGCCATCGAGGCCGTATCGGACTTCGCAAAAATGCTCCCGGGCAAGTAGTTCCGGAGAAAAAACCTTCGCGTGTTCTCGAGCGGCTCTGCGGGACTGTCAGCATCAATCAGGGTTGAGAAGAACTCGCGCGGATCCGGCGCATCAGTGATGAATCTCCGCCAACGTCGAGTCCGTAGCGTTGACATCCAAACGGCGATTCGCAATGAGGGTTCAAACTCGAGGCCATCGAAGAATCTCTCGACGACATCCACTTTGTTCATGTAAGTCGATGATCGAGGGATGCCACCCGCGAGTCTTGACAGCGTTCGGGATATATGCGGCGGTACGAACCGGCGAAGCTTCTCCGCAATGATCTGCGCACGAAATGGCTCATAACCGAAGAACAGTTCATCGCCACCGTCTCCTGTTAGAAGAACCTTGGAATCACTCGCAGCGAGACGAAAGACCTCGTGCGTAGGAAGGAACGACGAGTCAGCGAGTGGCTCATCAAGCGACCGCAATTTCTCCAAGATTTCATCCGAGGTATCCAGCGTCATTCGTCCCTCTCGATGGATCAAGTCGAGTGACTCGGCCAGCTCCCCAGCAGCACTCGTCTCGTCGAATGATTCGGATGAGAAACCCATGGTGTACGTGGTCGGTCGCCAGCCCGACCGGACGGCGGCGGTTGTCACTAATGAGGAATCAACACCACCGCTGAGCAGCACCCCAACCTCCACATCGCTGACTCGACGAGACGACACCGATTGCGCGAGCAGATCTAAGTCGAACACCTCCGGCTTGCCGCTACCCGTCCTCTCTGAAAACGTAGCCCACGGTTGCGCAAAGCACTTGGGTGTCGGCTGCTCGGCTCGCCGCAAGTCGTATTCGAGATAGTGTCCCGGACGAAGTTGGTGGACGCCGTCCAACACCGAGTACGGCGGTGGCAAATAGCCGAGGAGCAAGAAACGAAGACAATTTTCTTCATGAAGGCGAGGCGCAATCCACGGGTGCGTCGCAAGAACGCTCGATTCAGAAGAAAAGAGGAGTCCGCTTTGCGTCATCGACCAAAACAGCGGTTTTTCCCCGAAACGGTCACGAGCCAACACCACGCGACCGTCTTGTTTGTCGACGAAGCAGAAGGCGAATTGACCGTCGATCTGCGGGAGCGCGGAGACGCCCCACTGAATCATGCTTCGCAGGACCACTTCCGTATCGCTCAAGGTGAGGAAACGGTGACCTAAGCCGATCAGTTCGTCGCGCAACACCAGATCGTTGAAAATCTCACCGTTGAACGACAGAACATAGCGATCGTCATGACTCGTCATCGGTTGAGCACCGCCCGTAATGTCACGAATCGCAAGACGCCGATGACCGACATAAACTCCCGCTGGTTCATCCACGTAGAGGCCCGATCCGTCTGGACCTCGGTGAGTCAATTGTCCGACGAGGCGTTCAAGGTCGACACGTTGACCGTCACCGAAGAAGCCGACGATCCCACACACGTATCAGAAGCCCAGTGTCCATCGAATCCTGTAAGGCGGACCGGACTGCAGGTACAAGACGCGCACCAAGAGTTCTGCTAACAATCCCGACAGCAGCGACAGAGAAGCAAACATCAACGAGAATATTGCCAGGAGCGGCAATGGGGTCTCAACGAAGTCTTTCAAATTGGCCAGCTTGAAGTAGAAGGCCGCACCCCCCGAAAGCAGCGCAGTCACAAGGCCGACTACACAAAACTTGCCAAAGAAGTACATCGGTTTTGTGGCGCTCGCGAGTAAGAATCTTGCAACAATGAGGTCGGCGACAACTCGTGGAGTTCTAGATAAACCATATTTCGATACCCCGGCAGTCCGAGGACGGTGATTGACGGGCAACTCCTTGATTTTTCCACCATTGCTTCTCACGAGAATAGGAATCATGCGATGCATCTCGCCGATCAGTACCACGTCCTTGATCGACTCAGAGCGAAAGGCTTTTAATGAGCAGCCATAATCGTGCAGAACCACCCCGGTTGAGCGCGAGATGAGCCAGTTCGCAATCTTGCTCGGAATCCGCCGGAGCCAAGTGTCTTTACGCTGCTGACGCCAGCCCGCAACAAGATCGTTGCCGTCGTCCAAAGCGTCGAGCATTCGTGGTATCTCCGCGGGATCGTTCTGGCCGTCAGAGTCCATCGTGACGATGACCTCACCGCGGGCGTGCGTAATACCTGCGGACATTGCTGCAGTCTGACCGAAATTCGAGCGGAATCCCATGGCTTTGACTCGAGGATCTTCTGCATTCAACTCGCGAATGATATCTGCAGATCTGTCGGAGCTCCCATCATCGACCAGGATGATTTCCCAAGGCAGGCAAAGCATGTCAACAACACTGATCACTTCGGTGATCACGTAAAGTAGGCTCTCTGCTTCGTTAAACACCGGAATGACAATGGAGAGCCTCGGGTGGCCAACCTCTAAGTCAGAGCTTCCCTCTCGCTCAGTCACTGCGATTGATGCTAGTCAAGCCCAGAAAGCGATGCGTACGAAGCTTTCAAATCATGGCGCATGACAGTCGACTTGGGTTGCAGCAGAGCAGAAGGGTCGCACGTCTGGCACCAAGTCTGGATGCCCGGATTCTTTCAACTCGCCACGGCGGAAATTGAATAGCCGTGACGTGACGCCATCGCGATTCTCGTGAAACCAGCAGCTTGCATTTCCTTGAGCAGCTCCGACTTTCGGTAGTACCGAGCGCATTGCGGATTGAGCTGATCAAAGACAATCTCCACCTGTTTATCGACCGCACACTTTAGGAATACGTGTGAAAGATAACCTTTCATCGGCAGATTCGCAGTGCCTGTTCGAAGTGCTACTCGACCATAAAGACGAATACCAGTGGCCAGGAACGAGCTGAACGCTCGCAACAGCCGATCTGGCAGTCGTGTAGTGATAACGCGAAGCCCCATGATTGCGTACACCCCCAGCTGAGAGATACCTTCTCGACCGTACACCCACACCGCCAAACGCCCGTCCTCCGCAAGAGAATTGAAAATGTTTCGCAAAACTGGCTCCGGCTCTGGTATGTGGTGTAGGACGCCAATCAAGAAACAGACATCGAATTTCTCATCCAACGGTTCGTCACCTCGAGCGCGAACAATCCTGACCTCAGAATTGCCCGCGAAGCGCTCCTTCAGCACCAGCGCATGGTCGCTTGGCTCAACACCAACAAGCTTCGAGGGTCCAAATCTTCGAAGAATCTCCAACACTCGCCCAGATCCCGAACCAATCTCCAGAACTCTCTTGCCAGCAATCTCGCTAAGTTCAAAAAGTCCTTGCATAGTGTCGCGGAGTATCTCTTCCGAACTATGGAACTCATCAAGCGGATTGGGAAACTGTTTCCATTGCTGCTCGAAGTCTCCTACGGTCCGAAAGCCTTCACGCTCGCGCATGCGGTTACCCTCCCACAACTCCGAGACTCAGACGCCGGACCGCTGAATTAAGGCGAGTCGCAGGCCAATTACTTCTTTGATGTAGGGATCACGAAATCTCCATATTTGCCCGTCGATGACGTAATGCGCAATCTGGAGTAGCAGTGGAATCATGAGTAACGGTGCGGGTTGATAAGTGCCCGATACCGTCAGTTGACTTGTCCAGATGAGGCTCATTGTGAGGGAGTAAAGACAGAGAGCGAAGAAGACAGTCGTTGTTTTGAGATGGCTCCTGCGATCTCTGGCCTCCGGAACGAGATCATCAGAACTTTCTCGAATTGGTCGATACACAAGATATTGAAGAATCAAGTACTGAGTCCAATGTCCTGCGACAGATACCAGGTGTCCCGTGAGTTGACTCGAGAAACATAAGTAAGGAAGGTACGTCAATGCTCCTCCAAGCACGACTATGCGCTGGATGTTTGACATCGGAAGGCTCCCAGAGACCGCAGTCGCTCCGATTGCAATAGCAATTGCCAGGCACCAGTACAGTGTCGTGCTCCCCAGAATGTCACTGTTGAGCGGCGAGGAATCTTTCGCCATGACCCACGGACCAACTATGAATCTGACGCCCGCGACAGAAACGCACAGTGCCGAGCATATATATATCAAATTGCAGGATGAAGCCTCGGCCTGACTTGACCCGAGTAGTTTTGAAATTCCTACAGATTGACGTGTTACGTGAAAAGCAGAGAACACTGACGCCAGCAGCAATAATAGAGCAATCGAAATAATTGCGATTAAGGCGGCCGACCCGAGTGCACCCAAGAGAAACACTGTCCTCATGCGGCGCTCCAAAAACCATCTACGGTTGTCAGAGGTAGAAAAGAAGAGGAATGTTGAACCGAAGTGCATCTCCGATAACAGAAAGACAGTGAGAAAAAAAACCAACCTAACTTCAAGAAGTCGAGAATGCAATAAGATTGCCACGATGACCTGTATCAGTAGGGGCCAGATAATCAATTGGGTTTTCCACCCCAGTGATTTCACGACACTCCCTAGATGCATATTTATGTCAGCTTTAGAGGTTACATCGGAAAGATATGAAGTGCAGTAGTCGGACGAGTTGCGTCATCTGCGGGTATGGCTCGCTCATTCCGTCCATCCGAAGCCACGATTACGCATATCGCATGAGTAGCGATGCCTTTGGGTACGGGGACTGTCCAAAATGCGGGAGCCTTAACTTGATAGATGTCCCGACGGACATGTCCCATTTCTACCCGTCCAACTACGGCAATCCGCGCCAATCTCGACGGGTTGTAATGCAACTTCTGAAGTCGATAAGACACCGTCTGCTATTCAAAGCAATTCGTCGATATAACCCTCGAATTCATTCACTACTCGATTATGGTTGCGGGGATGCCCATCTCTTGAGGGATGCTATTTCGAGTGGTCTTCAGGCCTTTGGAACAGACTTCGATATAAGACGAAAGTCCAACGTTGTGGCCGTAGGCGCATCTTGGATCGAACCGAACGATGTTGAGAGCACCGAAGAGCTATTTGACGTGATCCTGCTTCTTCAGGTCCTTGAGCATATTGAGGATCCAGATGATTTGCTCTCGAGACTCGGCAATCAATTGGCTCCGGGCGGAGTGTTAATAATCGAGACACCTTGCCCAGACGGTCCCGACGCTCTGATGTTCGGACTTTCGCTCTGGGGTGGTCTGCACGCTCCCCGCCATTACTTCATCGCCTCATTCCAGGGGCTAGCAGAGTACCTCGAGAAGTTCAATTTTGAGAAACTCCAACACATCTATATCCCAAGCCCATACACATGGGCCGAGACGCTACGGGCTCGTTTCTCATCCAGCAGAGCATCACATGCGACTAATCGATTTTTTACTATTGATAATCCGATCTTTCTCATCATAATCTCTTTATTCGAGTACACGCGTCTCTTTTTTGGTGGAGCGACTTCAAATCAACGAGTCGTACTCCGCAAGACCACGGCTCGACGCAGTTGAGTCTGGATGGAGCATCACTCTTTTCTTGAATTGCTCGCATGTTGTGGCGGATTATTACCTTCAGGAAATCCTGTAGATACTGAATCGTGAATTCCTATAGAGAAGCGCGGAAGTCATTCGGGTGCTAGCGGTCGGCGCTGAGGCTCGATCAAGCACGAAGTAAGAGGCTCCTGCAGCACGGAGCGAACCCAAATCGCCCGACTGAGCAGCGTCAAGCGACTGTTGCACCCTCTTGCGAGCAAGCTCCGACATTCGGTCATTACCGAAGACGTGTCGAAACGCTTGGACATAGAAACGACGTTCAGAGTAGGCCGCGAGATTCGACATATCAGCTTGTCCGCCTCCCCACATCGACGGGTGGATTGGTCCGGGCGTATCGCTCGGACATGTCTTGCCCACATGACAGAAGTAATTCGAGGCGATGATTGAGTCCTTATCCGTGTTGAGTTTCAGCCATTCCGATACTTCACGCACCTCACGAGAAGCGAGGAGATTAAGCGAGAGAGTTGGCGCCGCCTTGTGATCGCGGCGGTATTCGTCCACAAATGCAGAGATTGATACAACGAATGTACTGATGAGCATCCCCGTAATCCAGACGAGCAGCAGGCGTACCGCCAAGTTCCGATGAGTAGTACCTAATGCCGTTAGAGCGACGCCCGTGATTAACAGCAGTGTCATCCCACCCACAAGTAGACGGATTCTGTAATAATTCACAGGGTCGTACATCGTCAGGTCCGTTGAGTTGCCGGGCAAAAAGCTGCGTTCGAGAAGTGGAAAAGTCAGAGCTGCCGCGCCGATAACTGCCAACGAGAGATTGCTTGTCCAACTCTGACCAAGCATTCGGTGCTTAGGGATCCAGATTGCGAGCGTCGTTACAAGGGCGATGGTGAACATGAATGATCCCCACGAGGCGAACTTCCCCATCTCGTGCCCCATAAGGACGAATCCTGCAGTCACGCATGCAAGACCGCCGATAAGGATTGGAATGCTCCGAACCAACGTAATGCGACTCTTGCTTGCGACGACCAACACAAAACCGAACAAGATCGCAATATCGAGGTGCTCGACAAAGAGGTAGATCACCAGCGAACGCACTTCGTCAAGATGGGGCCCAGGAAGCAGTCGGGCGAGCTGCGGGATTGTGAGGTCGCGATTTTCGAACATCCGCAGCTCGAAAGCCCCACTCCTGACAGACGGCAAGAAAAGAAACCGCCAGAATACGACTCCGAGAGCAAGTAGGACCATTGACAAGAAAACGATCAAGTTCAAAGGCGAACCACTTCGAGCCTGCGATGGTCGAACATCAGAAAGACGGGAAGCGGCAATAATCACTGGCACAATGACGGCGAGAAATGGAAGTGTCAACGCATTCGACCAGACACCTGCGGCGCCGAGCAGAGCCACGAGTACCCACGTCCGCGGCGACTTTCGCTCGACAGCATCGGCAAAAACCAGTCCAAAGCAGCCAAACGCCATGAGTCCGAGCACCGTCTGTTGGGATGCCCAACCTATGGACAAAAGGGCAGATCCAACTCCAGCACACATAACACCGAGCGGCATCGCACGTGACTGAGAATCTGGCCCGACGATTCGCAAGACCCATGCGTTGATTGTCAGGAAGAGACCGAAACCGAGCAACAACATGGTGAGAACTCCCACCTCCGTTTCCGGGTGGCTCCACGGGTTCGTCATGCCCGCCCAGCCAGTAATACTCCAGTGGTGTTTGATCATGATGCCAGTCATGAGGTTGTTGTCGCGCATTCCGAAACGGCTCAACAAGACGGCGTGTGAAACTGCTGTCTGGAAGTCGTTGCTTGTGACCCACCAATAGCCGCGAACCAGACGACCGACGTACCACGACCATCCTGAAGACGCTGCGCCACCAATCAGCAGCGACAGCATTGCAAATTTCTGTGATCGCTTACGTAATTTCGACGACAAGAGCCACACTGCAATGACGATTCCCATTCCCAACGGCAGCACTGGGGTCCATTGCGCGCTCGTACCGAGAATGCAGAGGGCGCCACCAAGCTGTATGAGCGCCTGGTGGCCAAAACCAGAGTCATACTGCTTGCTGATTAATGGAGCGTCACGGAGACTATGTCGCTGTCTTTCAAAAGTAAGGATCACTGCCACCATCGCAACATGACAAACAACCCAAGTCAGGTTCGGCGAGAGCGCCAAAAGCAGCACTTGATATGAGAACGAGTAAGTGAAGATGGCGAGGACGACCGCCGCCAGAATCCGAAGTTCTGGTGAATCAGAAGCGACGCCAAAGAAGCGCACTGCTTGATAACCAAAGAGCAACTGACACACGAATGAAACCAACCAAATCAAGTCCGAGAACTCAAACTGAGTCTTGGCAAGTACCAGAGCGAGAACAAGAAACCCGATAGAAACTCCGAGCAGGTCGAATCCGTGCCGTTCACGGTCGTCCATCTGGTAAGCCACTGATGAGACCGAGTTCATCTCTTTGTTTGAACTCACCTAACGTGTCGCCTGCATCACAGTTGGCATACTAGCCAATTCTGTAATTTGAGTTCCCTGTCGCGTACCGAAGTCAGCATGGTCAGACATCGATGAAGCAGTACGGACGAAACGGAGTCAGCGCGCGAGTGAAGTAAGCGACTCAGACAGTCGCAGCAGATACGTCGGCACGACGCCGAGCACCAGCGTGACGGCGACGGCTGCAGCGAGCGTGACGCGACCGGCAAGCGACACGGTGCGGCGAGCACTTGACGGCTCGGCGAGCCACATGCTCACCATGATGCGCAGGTAGAGGTACGCCGCAATCACGGCCGACACCATCGCCAGAACAGCCAGCACGTAGCTCTCCGTCGACACCGCGGCGCGAATCACGCCGAACTTCGCGACGAAACCGCTCGTGAGTGGCACGCCGGCCTGCGCTAGGAGCAGCACGGTGAAGCCGAGCGCAAAGACCGGGTTGGTCTTAGCGAGGCCGTTGAACGCATCGAGCGATGCGCCGGCGCCGGCAGCACCAGTCGTACTGCGCGACACGACCGACACGGCGGCGAATGATCCGACTGCGAGCACGGAGTACAACGCGACATAGACCAGCGCGGACGACACGCCGTCGCCAGCCGACGCAGAGCCGAGGTGCCCCGCCGCCTCGAGGCCGACCAGCATGAAGCCGGCGTGGCTCACCGACGAATACGCGAGCATGCGTTTCACGTCGGTCTGCACGATCGCCAGCACCGAGCCGACCACGAGCGTGAGCACGGCGAGCACGAACACCGCAGGTCGCCAGTCGTCAGCGCGCGTCGGGAACGCGACCACGAAGAGCCGCACGATGGCGACGACAGCCGCAATCTTGCCGAGCGAGGCCATGAAGCCGGTCACGTGCGTCGGGGCGCCCTGGTACACGTCGGGAGTCCACGAGTGGAACGGCACGAGCGACACCTTGAAGGCGAAGCCGACGAGGAGCAGCGCGACGCCAGCCAGCAACATCGCGTCGTTGCGCGGCACGGTGATCTCGCTCGACAACACCGTCGCGATGCCGTTCAGGCTCGTTTGTCCGGTGGTGCCGTACACGAGGGCGATGCCGTACAGCAGGAACGCCGACGAGAATCCGCCGAGCACGAAATACTTGAGTCCCGCCTCTTGGCTGGCGCTGCGACGACGATCGCTCGCGGCGAGTACATAGAGCGAGATGCTGAGAATCTCGATGCCGAGGAACGACACGACGAGATCGTTGGCCGTCACCATCACCGCCGCACCGATCGCCGCGGTGAGGATGAGTGAATAGGGCTCGAGCGAGTCGCGGCTCTGCGACGCTCCGCCGTCGGCTGCGTGCGATGCGGCACCGTCGGCTGCGTCAGAGGTGGTCATGCTCGTGAACACGACGGCGACGCAGAGCGCGATCACCGCGAGCAACCCGAATCGGTCATGGGCGAGTGCACCTTTCACCAGCGTGCGCGGTGCTTCGTCGGCGAGCGTCGCGAACTGTAGAGCTGCGATCACCCCGGCCGCGCCGGCGGTCGACGCCGTGAGCATCGCGTACCACCCGCGCGGCCAGCGCGGTGTCAATGCGCCGACGAGCAACAACACGAGCGCACCGCCGAGCAGCACGATGTACGGTGCGAGCGCGTACCACTCGATGGTCGGTGCGACGAAATCTGCGGTCACATCCACGGTCTAGTCCCCCGCCTCATCGTGCGAATCATCTGAATCGTCATGCGCGCTCTTTGCCTCGCCATGTGCTTCACCGTGCGCCGGACGCACGTAGTCGGTGCGCGACTCGACGTGCGCGATCAACGCATTCACGCTCGGCTCGATGCGCGAGAGCATCGGCTTGGGATACACGCCGGTGAACACGATGATCGCGATGAAACCCGCGAGCAATAGGCCTTCGCGCAGTCGCAGCTCGGCGAAGTTGCGGTTGGCGTCGTCGACTTCGCCGTGGAAGACGCGCTGGTACGCCCACAACAAATACAGCGCCGCGAGAATCACGCCAGTCGTACCGACCACCACCCACCAACGAGCCGTATCGAACGAACCGATGAGAATGAGGAACTCCCCGACGAAGCCGTTGAGACCCGGCAGGCCGATTGACGAGAGCATCACCACCATGAAGAATCCGGCGAACACCGGCGCGACCTGCTGCAGTCCGCGCAGTTCGGCGATTTGTCGCGTGTGGCGGCGCTCGTAAATCATCCCGACGAGAAGGAACAAAGCACCAGTCGACACACCGTGGTTCACCATCTGCATGACGCCGCCGGTGACCGCCTGGTCGGTGAGAGCGAACGTACCGAGCACGATGAACCCGAGGTGCGCGACGCTCGAATACGCGACGAGTCGCTTGAGGTCCTTTTGCATCGTCGCCGCAATCGCGCCGTAGATGATGCCGATCACCGCGAGCGTGTAGAGCGCCGGTCGCGCCCACACGCTGGCTTCCGGGAAGAGATAGACACCGAAGCGCAGCAGGCCGTAGGTGCCCATCTTCAAGAGCACACCGGCAAGGATGACCGAGCCGGCGGTCGGCGCCTGCGTGTGCGCGTCGGGCAGCCAAGTGTGCACGGGGAAAAGTGGCACTTTCACTGCGAACGCGATGGCGAACGCGACGAAGAGCCAGCGGCCTTGCGTGACACCAAGTGCATCACTTTCGGCGAGTGCGACGAGATCGAAGGTGACGCCGCCGGTCGATTCACGCGAGAGCAACGCGGTGGCGACGATGCCGACGAGCATGAACGCCGAACCCGCCATCGTGAAGAGGAAGAACTTCGTCGCCGCGTACACGCGCTCGTCGTAGCCCCATCCACCGATGAGGAAGTACATCGGCACGAGCACGATCTCGAAGAAGACGAAGAAGAGGAAGAGATCGAGGCTCACGAACGAGCCCATCACGCCGGCCTCGAGCACGAGCAGCCAGGCGAGATACGGCCGCTCGTCGTGGTGCGGGTCGACACCGGCGATCACGAGCGGGAAGAGCACGCCGGTCAGCACCACGAGAAAGAGCGAGATGCCGTCGATGCCGAGGTGCCACGAGATTCCCCAGTCGGGAATCCACTCGTGGCGCGAGACGAATTGGAAGCCGGCGTCGCTCGTTTCGAACGCCTGCAGCACCCACAGGCTGAGCGCTCCGGTGGCGATGCTCGCGACGAGCGCCGACAGCTTCGTCCATTCCGGTCGCGCCCGACCGAACGCGAGCACGGCGATCGCACCGACGATCGGCACGACGACGAGCGAGGTGAGTATCGGGAATGCGAGCGCAGACTCCGACGCAGCGAGCATCACGCGAGCCACCCCCTCCACACGAACCAGGCGAGCAGCGCGATGGCGCCGAAGGCGATCAACGCCGCATAGGCGCGCACGAATCCGGTCTGCGCCCGCCGCACGATTCCGCCGAGGCCGCGCGCCAACGCACCCGCGCCGTTCACGGCGCCGTCGACGATGCGCGCATCAAACGCCGCGACTCCGCGGAACGCCGCCGCGCCCGGGCCACCGACTACTTTGGCGACGCTCGCGTCGTAGAACCACGCGTTCTCGAGCACCTTCGGCTCGACTGCGGGCAAGCGGCGCTTGGCATACACCGCGAGCGAGAGGGCGATGCCCGCGACGGCGACGATCACAGCGACGCCGAGCAACACGTACTTGTTGTCGTACGCCCAGGTTCCTTTGATGCTGCGCTCCGACTCTTCGACGACCGGTGCGAGCCAATGTTCGAGAAAGTGCAGGTCTTTCGAGAACGGCAACTGCATGAATCCGCCGACGACCGACAACACGGCGAGCACGACGAGCGGCACGAGCATGACGCGCGGGCTCTCGTGCGGGGTGAAGTCGCCGTGCGCACCGTGCTCGCTCGACGCGTCGTGCCAGCGCGCCTTACCGAAAAAGACGAGGACGACCTGGCGCGTCATGTAATACGCAGTGAGGAGTGCCGTGACCATGCCGACGGCGTAAAGCAGTCGATTGTCGGCGTACACATAGAGAAGAATCTCGTCTTTCGACCAGAAGCCGGCGAACGGCGGCACGCCGGCGATCGCGAGCCAGCCGATGATGAAGGTGAAGGCAGTCACCGGCATCGCGGCGCGCAACGCACCCATCTTGCGCATGTCTTGCTCGTGGTGCATGCCGTGGATGACGGAGCCAGAACCCAAGAAGAGGAGAGCTTTGAAGAACGCGTGCGTCACCATGTGGAAGATCGCCGCGACGTACGCACCCGAGCCGATTGCCAAGAACATGAAGCCGAGTTGCGAGACGGTGGAATATGCGAGCACGCGCTTGATGTCGTGCTGCGTCACGGCGATGGTGGCGGCAAAGAGCGCGGTCGCAGCACCGACGACGGCGATGGTGTCGGGAACCCAGCCGTATGACGCAGCAAGCACCGGGCCGACGCGCGTCATCAAGAACACTCCGGCCGTCACCATCGTTGCGGCGTGGATGAGCGCCGACACCGGAGTCGGGCCCTCCATCGCGTCGGGCAGCCAGAAGTACAACGGCAGTTGCGCGCTCTTTCCGCAGGCTCCGACGAAGAGCAAGATTGCGATTGCCGAAATCGCCGTCTGCGACATCGAGCCTTCGTGTGCCGCCTCGTTGATCGCCTTGTACGACACCGAGCCGACCGCGGAGAACGCGACGAACATCGCCGTCATCACTCCCCAGTCGCCGATGCGGTTGGTGACGAACGCTTTTTTGCCTGCCACCGCTGCGCTCTCGCGCGTGTGCCAGAACGAGATGAGGAAGTACGAGCACGCACCCACGCCTTCCCAACCGAGGAACGTGACGAGCAGGTTCTCGCCAAGCACCAGCGCGAGCATCGAGAAGACGAACAGGTTGAGATACAAGAAGAACTTGGAGAACTTCGGGTCGCCGTGCATGTAACCGATGGCGTACAAGTGGATGAGCGAGCCGATGCCGGTGACGAAGAGCGCCATGGTCACGCTCAACGGATCGGCGAGGAACGCGAGGTCGATCTGCAGCGAGCCCACAGGAATCCACGAGAACAGTCGCACCACGTGCGAACGCTCTTCGCTCGGCATTCCGAGAAGGTCGAAGTACACGAGCACGGTCACGACGAACGACGACGCCGTGGCGAGCGTGGCGAGCCAGCCGGCGCGAGGCTCGCCGATGCGCGCACCGAACACGATGAGAAGCAGCGCGCCGGCGAGCGGCAGCGCGGGCACCAGCCAGACGAGATCGGTCATGCTGCTAGCCCTTCAGCTCCGCGAGGTCGTCGGCGGTCAGGCTCGAGCGGTTGCGCATGATCGACACGATGATGCCGAGACCGACCACGACTTCTGCGGCCGCAACGACCAGCACGAAGAACACAATCGACTGCCCGTCGATGTCGGTGAGCTCGCGTGCCAATGCCACGAAAGAGAGGTTCACCGCGTTCAGCATCAACTCGATGCACATGAACATGATGAGCGGATTACGGCGAGCCATCACACCGAATGCACCGATCGCAAACAGCAGCGCCGCCACGACGAGATACGAGAGCGTGGTCGGTGCCGGCATCACGCCTCCGCCGCCGTGCGCTTGCGGGCGAGCATCACCGTGCCGACGACAGCGACCACGAGCAGTACCGAGGTGAGCTCGAACGCCACGACGTAGTCGCCGAACACCGAGCGGGCGAGTTGCTGGATGTTCGCGTCACCGCTGGCGCCTTCGAGCGCGGTGTCGAGGCCTTCGGAACGCGTGCGCAACACGTCGGCACCGCGCGCGGCGGCGACGACAAGCAACCCGAGTAGTCCCAACGCGGCGACGCCGGCGAGCCAGCGTTGCGCGACCAGCGGCTCGGTGCGCAGGTCTTCTGCCTTGTCGACTCCGAGCAGCATGATGACGAAGAGGAAGAGCACCACGATCGCGCCGGCGTACACGATCACCTGCACGGCGGCGAGGAAGTACGCCTCGAGCGACACGAAGTGCACCGCGACGCCAAAGAGCGTGAGCACGAGCGAGAGCGCGGCGTGCACCGGATTGCGCCGCGTGACGACGCCGACTGCTCCGACCAGCATCATCGCGCTGGCGACCACGAAGACGACGAGTTGCATTATTGCGACGCTTCCGCGTCGCGCACCCCGCGACCCAGCTCCCCCGCCCACGCGACGACACCGATGAACGACGCATCGCCCGACGGCGCAGTCGCGCGCATCCAGGCAGAGGTGTTCTGGTCTTCGCCGGGGCGCCAGTCCTCCCACGGCAGGTGCTGCGGTTTGCCGTCGTCACCGACGAGCAATTCGTTCTTGGTGTAGACGGCATCCTTGCGGTTGGTGAACGAGAACTCGAACAACTTCGTTTCAGTGATCGCCTCGGTCGGGCACGCCTCGACGCACAAGTCGCAGTGAATGCAGCGCAGGTAGTTGATCTCGTAGATCCAGCCGAATCGCTCGCCCGGCGAGGTCGGATTGTCGGGGTCGTTGTCGGCACCGCGCACGTGGATGCACTTCGCCGGACACACCGCGGCACAGAGTTCGCAGCCGATGCACTTCTCCATACCGTCTTCGTAGCGGTTGAGCACGTGGCGTCCGTGCAGACGCTCGGGCTTCTCGATTTTTTCGTCCATCGTCTCGGCGCGACGCTTCTTGCGCTTGAAGAGCCGGCCGCCCGAGTACTGCGTGGTGACGCGGTTCTTGCGCCCGTGCTGGCGCATCGTGACGAGGAATCCTCCGAGGTAACCCATCTAGAACTGTGCTCCTTGCGACTCACGAGTCTTGCCGCTCACGCGCAGCGCCGCCTGCATCGCCCCGTAGCACGCGCCGAGTACCACGACGGCAATCGTCGTGGCGACGAACACGTTCCACCCTTCGTCGCGGGCGAGCCGCTGGGCGGCCAGCAGCAAGAACCACGCGAGCGACGCCGGAATCAGCACCTTCCAACCGAGGTCCATCAGTTGGTCGTAGCGCAGGCGCGGCAGCGTCGCGCGGAACCACACGTAGATGTAGAGGAAGACGAGCACCTTGGCGAGCAACCACACGGTGCCTTCGAGCGCGTTGGGCACGAGCGGAATGTCGAGCGTGACGCCGCCGAACGACGGCGGCTGCGGGCCGCCGAAGAACAACGTGACGATGAGCGCCGACATCGTGACGGTGTTCATGAACTCGGCGAGATAGAACAAGGCGAAGCGGATCGACGAGTACTCGGTGTTGAAACCGCCGACGAGTTCTTGCTCGGCTTCGACGAGGTCGAACGGCGGACGATTGAGTTCGGCCGTCGCCGCGATGAGGAAGATGATGAACGGCACGACGCCGGTGGCGACGACGTGCCAGTCGGTGAGCGTCGACTGCGCAGCGACGATGCCGCTCGTCGACAACGTGCCCGCCACGAGCAGCACGCACGCGAGCGAGAGACCGAGCGCTGCTTCGTAGCTCACCATCTGCGCCGAGGCACGCACCGAACCGAGCAGCGGATACTTCGACCCGCTCGACCAACCGGCGAGCATGATGCCGTACACCGCAATCGACGAGATGGCGAGCGCGAACAACACGCCGATGTGCGGATCGGCGAGCTGCACGCGGGTCTCGACGCCGAACCAGGTGACGATGCCGTCGTTGCCGTCGCGGAAATCGCCGCCGAGCGGGATGATGGCGAACGAGAGGAACGCCGGCACGAACGAGAGGAACGGCGCGAGCGCAAAGACGAACCGGTCGGAGCGACGCGGCAACAAGTCTTCTTTGAAAAACAACTTGATGCCGTCGGCGAGCGTCTGCAAGAGGCCGTACGGGCCGGCTTTGTTCGGGCCGATGCGGTTCTGCATGCCCGCAATCACCTTGCGCTCGAACCACACCATGAGCATCGTCGCGACGAGACCGACGACGAAGACCACGAGCACCTTCAGTGCCACGATTGCGAGCGGGGCCCAGAGCACGTCGCCTTCCAGAGCCGGGTCGAGTGCCGGCAGCATCGCGCCATCGAACGCGGCCGCAAACGCCGTCACGACAGTCATGCGACCACCTCCACCACGGTGTCGACCACCGGCAGGTCGTGGCGAATCAACTGGCGGATGTCGCTGCCGTGTTGATGGAATGGCACGAAGATGACGCCGCGCGCGACCGCGTCGTCGATGACGACCGGCAGCACGACTGCAGCGCTCTTGTCGGTGCCGCTCGCTGCGATGCGCACGTCGGCCCCTTCGCCCACGCCCAGGCGCTGCGCGTCGGCGGGGTTGAGGTGCGCTGCTGAATTGCGCGCGAGCGGGGCGAGCGACGGGCTCTCGGCGGTGCCGGTCGCGCGGTCGTACAAGACGCGCGAGACATGCAGGCGGAAGTGGTGGTTGAGTCGCGGTGCCGCCGGCTCGGGCGTTGCGGTGATGCGCACGGGCGACGGATGCGCGACGACGACACCCTCGCGCCGCACCGCGCTCGCTTCAGCGGCGGGCGCGAACGCCGCCACGTCGGAAGTCATCATGTCGTGCAGTTCTGCATAGGTGGAAAAGCCGAGGTCGTGGCCGAGTTCGAGCGCGAGTTCGGCGGCGATCATCCAGTCGGGTCGAGCGGTGCCCGCCGGAGTGATCTTCTGTGCCACGTCGCTGACGCGGCCCTCGCAGTTGGTCGTGGTGCCGACTTTTTCGCCGTAGGCCGCAGCCGGCAAGAACGTCTCGGCGTGGCGCGACGACTCGGTGACGAACGTATCGACGGCGATCACGTGCTTCACGCTGGCGAACGCCCGGCGAGCAAGATCGGCGTCGGGCACGTCGACGAGCGGGTCTGCACCGAGCAAGACAAGACATTCGACTTTTCCGGCGGCAGCGGCGGCGAGGATCTCGTTGGTGTCGCCGCTCGCGGTGCGCGGTGTGAGCCCCGCCGTCACGGCACCACGCACGTTGCCGCGACGCACGACGGGCAGCACGCGTGCCGCGGGCACGGCCGACATGACGGCACCGGCGGCGAGCAAGGCGAACTCGGGGGCTTCGGCCAGGTTTCCGCGGCCGAGCACGACGGTCACCGCACCGCGGGCAAGTTGCGCGGCGTTCTCTGGTGACGACAAGAACTCGCGCACGACGCGCGGCTGATCGCCCGGGTCGTGTCGCACCGACTTCCACGCGTAGTCGGAGAGCCCGGTCGCGCGCGGCGAGAACTCGACGATGCGCGTGCGGCGCTTTTCTGCCGCGTCACGCAGACGCAGGTACAACACCGGCATCTCTTCCTTCAGGTCGGGCGCGAGCAAGATGACGGTCGGCGACGTGCACGCCTCGGCGATGGTGGCTTGCGGAAGCGCGAACGCCTCAGCAGGGAGACCGTCACCCAGTTGCGCGTCGCGCAAGGTGATGCCGAGTGCGTCGGCGAGCTTGGCCCACGCGAACGCGTCTTCGTTGGTGCCGCGCGCGCCGCCGATGATGCCGACTGCTTGCGGTCCCTTCTCGTTGATGACGACGCGCAGGGTGCGGCCTGCGGCGTCGAGCGCCGACGCCCAAGTTGTCTCAACCAACGCACCGTCACGCTTGACGAGCGGCGTGCCGACGCGGTTCTTGGAGTTGGTGGCTTCGAAATTGAAACGCCCGCGGTCGCACAGCCAGCCCCAGTTGACCGACTCGACGTCGACACCTTGGTAGCGCACGATTTCGTCGCGGCTGCTCTGCACCACGGTGCGACATCCGACGCTGCACGTGGTGCAGGTGCTCTCGAGTTGATCCAAGTCCCACGGGCGGGCCTTGAAGCGGTACGGCGACGCGGTCAGCGCCCCGACCGGGCAGATCTGCACCGTGTTGCCCGAGAAGTACGAGCTGAACGGTTCGTCAGGGAACGTCATCACCTGGGTGTTGTTGCCGCGCGAGGTGAACGAAATCAGCGGATCGCCGGCGACCTCGCTTGCGAACCGTGTGCAGCGGTCGCACAAGATGCAGCGCTCACGGTCGAGATAGACGAGTTCGCTGATTGGAATCGGTTTTTCGTAGTGGCGCTTTTCTTCGACGTAGCGGCTCTCGCCCGGGCCGTGCGAGAACGCCTGGTCTTGCAACGGGCACTCGCCGCCCTTGTCGCACACCGGGCAGTCGAGCGGATGGTTGGCGAGCAGCAACTCGAGCACGCCTTCTTGCGCGCGCTTGGCGGGCTCCGACGTCGTCGACACCACCTGCCCCTCGGCCACGGGCGTCATGCACGACACGACGAGCGCCTTGCCGCGCGGGCCTTCCACCTCCACGATGCACTGGCGGCACATGCCGACCGGCGACATGCGCGGGTGATAGCAGAAGTGAGGCACGAATGCCCCAGAGTCCTGGCAGGCATCGATCAGCAACTGCCCGGGCTTGGCCTCGACGCTGCGGCCGTTGATGGTGACGCTCACCGTGGTCTTGGGTGCGGCGGTGTCAGTCATGGTTCGGCGTTTCCTTTATGCGTGGCTCGCCGCATGGCTGCGAAACGGCGACTCGACGCCGTCAATCGGTCGGCCGTGGTCGATGTAGTGCTCGAATTCGTGGCGGAAGCGGCGCACCGCCGAGGCGATCGGCGACACCGCCGAGGGCCCGAGCGGGCAGATAGTGGTCTGGCGCGGCGGCCACGCGATGCCGGGGCTGATGCTCTCGCTGACTTCCATCAACAGATCGATGTCTTCGCGACGACCGTGGCCGTCGAGGATGCGCTTCAACACGCGCTCGAGCCACGTGGTGCCCTCGCGGCACGGCGTGCACTTGCCGCACGACTCGCGGGCAAAGAACCGCACGATGCGCCAGCATGCAGCGACCATGTCGGTGGTGTCGTCCATTACGACGATCGCACCCGAGCCGAGCATCGAGCCCGCTTTGTCGACGGTCGGCTTGTCGAGCGCCATGTCGAGATGCTCGGGGAAGAACCACATCGCCGACGCACCGCCGGGAATGAACGCCTTCACGCTGCGGCCGTCGCGGACTCCGCCGCAGTATTCGGCTGCTTCGAACAGCATGCGGAACGTGGTGACGCCGTTTGGAACTTCGAACACGCCGGGCTTTCGCACGTGGCCGCTCACCGCGAACATGCGCATACCCGTCGACGTCGGCGCGCCGAGCGACTTGAACTCGCTGCCGCCTTTGCCCACGATCCACGGCACGTTCGCCAACGTCTCCACGTTGTTCACGATCGTCGGCTGCATGTACAAACCCTTCACCGCCGGGAAGAACGGCGGCTTCAGTCGCGGCATCCCGCGCTCGCCCTCGAGGCTCTCGATGAGCGCGGTCTCTTCGCCGACGATGTAGGCGCCCGCACCCCAGGTGAGCGTGATGTCGACCGAGAAGTCGCTGCCGCAGACGTTCTTGCCGACCATGTTGTTCGCGTACGCGTCGTTGAGCGCCGCCGCGAGACGCTCTTGAGCGAGCGCCATCTCGCCGCGCACGTAGAGGAACGCTTGCGCCGCATTCAGCGCGTAGCACGCGAGCACGATGCCTTCGATGAGTTGGTGCGGGTCGCGTTCCATAAGCAGTCGGTCTTTGTAGGTGCCAGGTTCGCTCTCGTCGCCGTTGATCACGAGGTAGCGCGGGTGCACGTCAGCGGGCAAGAAGCCCCACTTGGTGCCGGCGGGGAATCCCGCGCCGCCGCGGCCTTGGATTTCTGCCGCTTTCACTTCGTCGATCACTTGCTGCGGCGTCATCGAGCCGACTGCCTTGCGCAGCGATGCGTAGCCGCCGGTGCGCACGTAGCCCGCGTAGGTGTGGCCGTCGGCCACGTCGAAGCGCGTGGTGATGATGCGCGGGCCGGTCGGAACGCTCATCGCGCATCCACTTTCGCTTGAGCTTCGACGCCGCGGTTGCTCCAACGTTCGGTCGTCTCTTGTCGCACGGCGGCGAGCGTGCCGTGCGGCGGCACTTCGCCGGCGAGTTTGCCCGCGCGCAGGTCTGCAATCAGCGCGTCGAACGACTCGGGCGTCACCTTGTAGCGGTAGCGGTAGTTCACTTGCAGAGCCGGCGCCTCGGTGCAGGCGGCGATGCATTCGACGTCTTCGATCGTGAACAGTCCGTCGTCGGTGACGACGCCAGGCTTGACTCCGAGCGACTCTTCGGCGTGGTGCAGCAGGTTCCACGCACCGACGAGCTGGCATGAAATGTTGGTGCAGATGTTGATGCAGTACTTGCCGACCGGATGGAACTTGAACATCTCGTAGAAGCTCGCGGTGCCGTACACCTCGGCTGGTGCGAGGTCGAGCAGCTCAGCGATATGCACCATCGCGTCTTGCGCGACGTAGCCGTCTTGTTCTTGCGCGAGGTGCAACAGCGGAATGAGCGCCGACTTCTTGCGCGGGAAGCGACCGATGATTTCGTGCGCGGTCTTCACGCGCTCGTCGTTGAGCCGGCTCATCGGTCGACCTCGCCCAACACCGGGTCGATCGACGAGATCACCGCGACTGCGTCGGCCACGAGCCCGCCGCGCATCATGTGCGGCAGGCACTGCACGTTCACGAAGCTCGGCGCGCGCACGTGCATGCGGTACGGCGTCGACGAGCCGTCGCTCGCGATGTAGCACCCGATCTCACCACGCGGTGACTCGATGGCGACGTACACCTCGCCTTCGGGCACCTTGAAGCCCTCGGTGAAGATCTTGAAGTGGTGGATGAGTGCTTCCATCGACTCATCGATGCGCCCGCGCGGCGGCGGCGTGACCTTCTTGTTCTGGATGCGGTAGTCGCCGCTCGGCATCCGCTCGAGCACCTGGCGCACGATCTTCATCGACTCGCGAATCTCGTTGAGCCTGATCGCATAGCGGTCGTAAGCGTCGCCGTGCGCACCGACCACGACGTCGAAGTCGACTTCGCGGTACTTGAGATACGGCATGTCGCGGCGCAGGTCGAAAGCGAGCCCGGTCGAGCGCAGAATCGGCCCCGTCGCAGCGAGCGCGATCGCCTCGCTCTGCGTGATGACACCAACACCCTGCAGACGCTCGCGCCAGATCGGCTGCCCGGTCATCAAGATCTCGTATTCGGCGAGCCGCTCGGGCAGCATGTCGAGCAGTCGCAGCACGTCGTCGCGCCAGCCGACAGGGAGATCGGCGGCGAGTCCGCCGGGGCGGATGAAATTGTGGTTCATGCGCAAGCCGGTGACCTTCTGGAAAAAGCGCAGCACTTCTTCGCGCTCGCGCCAGCCGTAGAGCATCATCGACACCGCGCCGATGTCCATGCCGTTGGTGGCGAGGAACAAGAGGTGGCTGCTCATGCGGTTGAGTTCGGAGAGGAGCATGCGCATCCATTGCGCGCGCTCGGGGATGTCGCCGTCGATACCGAGCAGTTTTTCCGTCGCCATCGAGAAGACGAGTTCGTTGTTGAGCGGCGACAGGTAGTCCATGCGCGTCACGTTCGTGCCGCCCTGCAAGAAAGTGAGCGACTCGCCAGTCTTCTCCATGCCGGTGTGCAGGTATCCGATGATCGGCTTGCAGCGCAGCACGGTCTCGCCCTGCAACTCGAGCATGAGGCGAAGCACGCCGTGGGTGCTCGGGTGCTGCGGGCCCATGTTGATGATCATCGACTGGTCTTCGCCGACGTCGCCCTGCATCTGTTCGAGCGCGGCCGCGGCCGATTCGCTCATGCGCAGCACCGCGCCGGCCTCGCGCATCAGCGCCTTCTGCGACACCTCGCTGCGCGAGAGCAGTTCTTGACCGCCCTCGCTGGTCGCCGCACCCGCCGACACGATCGGCTCGCGTTCGTCAATCGTCGTCATGATGCGGCACCTTTGAACTGCACCGGGATGCGGCCCTGCGCGTAGTCCTTGCGCAGCGGGTGGCCGTCCCAGTCTTCGGGCATGAGGATGCGCGTCAAGTCGGGGTGGCCGTCGAAGCGGATGCCGAACATGTCGAACACTTCGCGCTCCATCGCCTCGGTGCTCGGGTGCACGTCGAAGAGCGACGCCACCGACTCGCCGTCGGCGACTTGCACGCGCACCCGCACGCGCTCGCGCGCCGAGAGCGACAGCAAGTTGACGACCACTTCGAAGCGCTGCGCCACGACGCTCGACGGCAACGCGCGCGAAGGATGGGCGAGATAGTCGACGGCGGTCAGGTCGACGCACATCGTGAAGCCCGCACCGTAGAGCGCGGTGATCGCGGCGAGATACGCCGACGGCTCGACGAAGAGCACCGCCTGGCCGGTCGACTCGTGGGCGACCACGCCTGGCATCTCGAGAGCGACCGGCACGCGGGTTACCTGCGTTCCAGCACAACCGGCGTCGTGACGCCGGCGGGAATCTCTTGGATGTGCACGTTGGCGCCCGCACCCGACTCGGCGCGACGGCGCATGATCTCGCCGTCTTCGATGAGTTGGTGCAGCGTCTCGATTGCGTGGATAAGCGTCTCGGGAGTCGGCGGGCACCCCGGCGCATACACATCGACGGGCACGATCTGATCGACGCCCTGCACGATCGCGTAGTTGTTGAACATTCCCCCGCTCGACGCGCACACGCCCATCGAGATGACCCACTTGGGTTCCATCATCTGGTCGTACACCTGGCGCAGCACGGGCGCCATCTTCTGGCTAACACGACCCGCGACGATCATGATGTCGGCCTGGCGCGGCGAGGCGCGGAACACTTCCATGCCGAAGCGTGCGAGGTCGTAGTGCGGCGCGCCCGTGCCCATCATCTCGATTGCGCAACAGGCGAGGCCGAAGGTGGCGCCCCAGCTTGAGCGCGAACGCGACCACTTGACGAGGTCTTCGACGCGACCGGTGAGAAAGTTGTGCTTGATGCCGCCGAGCCCGTTGTCGAGCACTTCGCGTACCGCGCTCATGCCGCACCTGCCTCGCGCGCGGCCGGTGCGACGCGACCGTCGAGCCCGACCACTTTCACGCCTGACTTCGACACGTCACGGGCGGTCGCTGCGCTCACCACGTCGGCGACCGGCACTTGTTTCTTCAGCGGGCCCCACTCGAGCGCGCCGCGCGCGACCATGTAGACGAACGCGACGAAAAAGACCGCGCTGAACGCGACCATCTCGATGAATCCGAACACGCCGAGCGACTCGCGGGCGATTGCGTACGGGTAGGCGAAGATGATCTCGATGTCGAACATGATGAAGAGCATCGCCACGATGTAGAACGACACGGGGAATCGTTCGGGCGATTCCTTGCTCGGCACGATGCCGCACTCGTACGGCGCGTCTTTCGCGGTGTTCGGACGCTTTGGTGCCAGCAGTTTCGACGCGACGAGCGACAGCACGCCGAACACGACGGCGAGTGCGATGAGCACGACGATCGGCAGGTACTGGCCCATCGTCACCCCCGACCGCGCGGGTTCAGACCTTCTCGAGCTCGCGGGCGCGGGCGAGGTTGGCGCGCAGCATCAGGTCACGGCGGTGCAACAGCCAGCAGAGGATGAGGAAGACGAGCGTCGAGCCGAGCGTGATGAACATCGCGGGCTGGCGCCTGTTGCCGAGGTCGCGAATCATGTACACGTAACGACGCTCCTGCGTCTCGTCGATCTTCGGGCGCGCCGGCGCACGACCTGGCTCGACGCGCTGCGGCACCACTGGGGCGACCTCGACCAGCGCGTATCGCGGCTCGTGGAAGAAGGCAAAGAAGTCGAGCGACTCGTTCACCTTCGGCCAGCGTTCGCCGCCGCGGTCGAACACGCCCACCGAGACGAACTCGCCGGCGGCGAATTCCTCGGCTTGGTTGATGAGGAGGTCGTCGGACGCGGCGACGGCCTGACCACGCTGCGGGTCGGACTCTTCGAGCAGCACCCAGCCTTCCGACTCGAGCGCGCCGGCGACGGTCGCGGCGTTCTGCGCGGCGGTGCCCGTCAGCTTGAGCGGCTGCTCGAGAATCTCCACCTGCTGGAACAACTCACCGTCGCGGATGATCGTGGCGGGCTCGGCGGCTTTCCAGGTCGGCATGCGCCCTTGCAGGCCGATGCCATAGGTCCACCAGATGATGCCCATCGCCGCCATCCACCCGAAGAGCCCCGCGAGGATGACGAGAAAACCGAGTCGCGCACCCAAGTTGGTGCCGACGACGAGGTACGTGCCGCCGATCAGCACGACGACAGAGATGAGCACCACCGTGTAGCCGCGCAACTGCGGTTCCCAGTTGATGGCGAGCATCGCGAGCGCGTTCACGTCAGAGACCTCGCACGTATTCGACGATTGCTTTGATCTGGTCTTGCGTCAGCATCGCACCGAAGCCCGGCATGCGTCCGCCGCCCTGGCCTTGCTCACCGTACTTCTTGCCGTATTCGCTGCCCGCCGAGATGAACGCGATCATGTCGGCCTGGTTGGGGAACTGTCGCACCGTCGAGCCGCCGGTCAGGTTCGGGCCGAACGCACCGCCGCCGGTGATCTGCGGCTCGCCGTACGACCAACCCTTCGTATGGCAGCGCGCGCACGAGTACGAACCCGCGCCAAGGTCGAGGTTGAAGAGCGCCTCGCCGACGCTCGCGTACGTGCCGTTGTCGACGAGTCGCTGCGCCTCGGCTTGGATCTCATCCTTGTTCTTCTGCGGCAGCGTTCCGCCGTCGCACATGGTCGCGTCGTCCTCGGGGTTCGCGCAGTTCTCGCGCGGAATCTGAATGCTCTTCAAGTAGTCGAGCACCGTCTGAATCTGTTGTTCGTTCATCGGACCGCCGCCGACGAGGCCCCACGCCGACATCGGCGAGAACGGGCGACCGTAGTTGAGGATGAAGCGCACTTCTTCTTCGCTGTAGCGCAGATAGACGTTGTTGATTGCCGGAGCCTTCCAGTTCACCGACTTCACTTCACCGGTCTTCGGGTCGGTCACGGCGTACGACGCGACGCCGCCGCCGCCGTTCATGCCGCCGTGGCAACCTGCGCAGTTGAAACCGCCGTCAGCAGTGGCTGCGAAAAGTCCGCTGCCCCAGTACTCGAAGCGGTGCTCGAAGTCTTTCTCTGCACCTGCCTGCCGACCGGGCTCGAGAATCCAGTAGAGCGGCAACGTCACGGTGATGACGGCGAGGAACGCCAGGCCGAGCAGCTGCGTGCGCTCGAGTTTCTTTCCTTCGAGCACTTCGTCGTCGTAGTACGGCTTGCGGTTGGCGGCGAGTTCGATTTCCGAACCGATCTCGGCGCGGCTCGAGCGAATGTTGAAAAAGGCGTAGACGGCCCAGCCCGAGACGGCGCCGACGAGCGCGATCCACGCGAGCGTGGTGGTGACGTCGGCGAGCACTGGGGTCATGGTGTTAGTGGCTGCCGCCGCCCACGCAGTGCGGGCCCTCTGCTTCTTGGCCGGTGGTGTTCGTGCCGATGGCCGGGCCACCGAACACTGCACCAGTGTCGATCACGACGTTGCCGTTGTTGATCGACACGGCGAAGCGATCCATGCCGCGCGGCGCGGGACCGCCCTTCTTTTCGCCGACACGGTTGAACTGCGAGCCGTGGCACGGGCACTCGAACCACTGCGAGGTCGGGCAGTTGGGCACGCGACACCCGAGGTGCGGACACTTTTGGTACAAGGCAACGATGCCCGACGACATGCCATTGAAGACTGGTGCCTGACCCGCGTAGATGGTCTCGGCCTTCGCCAGCGACTCCTTCGGATATTCAGTCACCCAGGCGCGTGCCTCGGGCAGGTACAAGAAGCCCTTGTTCGAGCGGATGCCCGCGATGATGTCGTCGATCTTGCCGGCGTTGATCTTCGAGCCGAAGCCGCCCTCAGCACCCTTCCAGAGGTATCCGATAACTGCGGCGCCAAAACCACCGAGGCCCGCACTCATGAGAGTGACGGTGGCACGGTTGAAGAACTGGCGGCGCGACACGCCGATTACTTCGGGGTCGGGCGCAACGAACGGTGCGACCGCGACGCTCTGGGGCACGGCGAGCGCGGTGCTGCGAGCGGCAACTGCCTCGCGCTCGTATTCCTTGCCGCTCGCGTCGCGCGACTCTTCTTTGCGCGCTGCCTTTTCTCGGGCTCGGGTCTCGCGCGACAACACGCCGACTGCGTCGCGACGCCGCGCCGCGGTGAACACGACAACAGCGGCGAGAACGACGAGAACGGCGATGGCGATGATGAGTGTGGTGTTCATGGTCTAGAGCTCGAAGAAGATTCCGTCACGCCACGGGAACGTGAAGTTGTAGCCGGGTCCGCGGAAGAACGAACTGATGATCACGAGCACCGCCCAGAACATCATGTGGATGGTCATGAGGCTGGTGATGAACTTGCGGTCTTCGGGCTTGTTCGATGCGTTGCGGTCGAGGTACGGCGCGAAGATGAGCAAGATGAGGCCCATTCCCGGAATCGTGACGCCGGCGATCATCGGGTGGAACATGGTGAGCA
>VFQT010001583.1_pt1 | contig 26772 bp, 23 predicted proteins | sample 3512381 | NCBI WGS metagenome assembly VFQT01 (sample SAMN10412376, study PRJNA504923) | tailings metagenome | isolation source: Relicate 2 Philex TSF3 active mining site | place: Philippines: Tuba, Benguet | collected 2017-08-29
GAGCGGCCGCGCCTGTTCAACATCTACTCCGCCGGCAATTTCATCGAGGCGACGGTGGACACGCCCTTCTTCCAGATCGGCGAGCACAAATACGGCAAGCCCATCCTCGACCGCGTGGCCCGGAACGACATGAAGCTCGGCGACGCCGCCAAGATGGTGCTGCTCTCCTTCGATTCCACGCTTCGCTCCAACCTCAGCGTCGGCCTGCCGATCGACCTGCTCACCTATGAGGTGGATTCGCTGAAGATCGAGCACACCAAGCGCATCGGGCTGGACGACCCCTATTTCAAGATGCTCTCCACCGAATGGTCGAGGGCACTGCGCACGGCCTTCATGAACATCGAGGCGCTGGATATCTAAAGCGCCGGGCAGTCACCTGAAGCAGGCTCACGCTCCCCGGCGAAGGCCGCCGCCATGAGCCGCTTCGTGTAGTCCTCGCGCGGCTTGTCCATCACCTCGTCCGGCGTTCCCTGCTCCACCACGCGGCCGTCCTTCATCACCATGATGTGGTCCGCCATGGCGCGCACCACGGCCAGGTCATGGCTGATGAACAGGTAGGACAGGCCGTGCACCCGCTGCAGATCGCGCAGCAACTCCACGATCTGCGTCTGCACCTGCCGGTCGAGGGCGGAAGTGGGCTCGTCCAGCACCACCAGCCTTGGCTTGAGGATGATGGCCCGCGCAATGGCGATGCGCTGGCGCTGGCCGCCCGAGAACTCATGCGGATAGCGGTTGCGCAGGGCGGGATCGAGTTGCACCTCCTCGAGCGCCTGTGCCGCGCGCCTGTCACGCTCGGCGCGCGAGATCGAGGGCTCATGCACGAGAAGGCCCTCCGTCACGATCTGGCCTGCCGTCATGCGCGGGCTGAGGGAACCGAAGGGATCCTGCAGCACGATCTGCAACTGGCGGCGCAAGGGCCGCATCTGCTCGCGCGAGAGGCCCTGTATGGAGCGGCCCTCGAAAGTGATGGCGCCTTCGCTTGGCAGAAGCCGCAGCAGGGCGCGGGCGAAGGTGGACTTTCCGGACCCCGACTCGCCCACGATGCCAATCGTCTGGCCCTGGCGTAGCGTCATCGACACGCGGTCGACGGCTTTCAGCTCCAGCGGCGGGCCGGAGAGGAAGCCGCCACCGATGCGAAAGGTCACCTGCACGGCGGTCGCATCCATGATCTTCGGCGCGGTTGCCGCCACCGGCGGCTTGTGCCCTGCGGGCTCCGCTGCGAGCAATGCCCTGGTGTAGGGGTGGTTCGGCGCGGAGAAGATCGTCTCCGTGGCCCCCTCCTCCACCACCTCGCCCTCGCGCATCACATAGACACGGTGGGCGATGCGCTTCACGATGTTGAGGTCATGGGTGATGAAGACGAGCCCCATGCCGAGACGTTCCTGGAGGCCCGCCATGAGGTCCAGGATTTCCGCCTGGATGGTGACGTCGAGCGCGGTCGTCGGCTCATCGGCGATGAGCAGGTCGGGGCCATTGGCGAGCGCCATGGCGATCATCACGCGCTGGCGCTGCCCGCCCGACATCTCATGCGGATAGGAGCGCATCCGCCGCTCCGGCTCCGGAATGCGCACGAGGGTGAGCATCTCGATGGCGCGGGCGCGGGCCGCCGCGCGGCCAAGGCCGGAATGGCGGATGATCGGCTCCATCAGCTGGTCGCCGATGGTGTAGAGCGGATCGAGCGAGGTCATCGGCTCCTGGAAGATCATGGTGATCTTCCGGCCGCGAATGGTGTTGAGCGCCGCCTTGGAAAGGCCGAGGAGGTTCGTGCCGCGATAGCTGGCAACCCCGCTTGCCCGCCCGTTGGCGGCGAGGAGGCCCATGGCCGCCATCATCAGCTGGCTCTTGCCGGACCCCGATTCGCCGACGATCGCCACCGTCTCGCCCGCCTTCACGTGAAGGTTCACGCCCTTCACCGCCTCAACGGCGCCGTCCAGCGTGGTGAAGCTCACCCGCACGTCATCCAGTTTCAGGATGGGCTCCGCCATGGCTCAGCGGTCCTTCGGGTCGAGCGCGTCGCGCAGCCCGTCACCGATGAAGTTCAGTGCGAAGAGCGTGGTGGTGAGGAAGAGCGAGGGAAAGACGAGAAGCCAATTGGCGCCCGGCATGTTCTTGGCGCCCTGGGAGATGAGCACGCCCCAGCTCGACATCGGCTCCTGCACGCCGAGCCCCAGGAAGGACAGGAAGCTTTCGAGGATGATGACCTGCGGCACGAGGAGCGTCATGTAGATCACCACCGGGCCAAGCAGGTTCGGCACCACGTGGCGGAGCAGGATCCCGGCCTGCGAAACGCCCAGCGCCTCCGCGGCCTGTACATATTCCTGCCGCTTGAGGGAGAGCGCCTGGCCGCGCACGATGCGCGCCATGTCCAGCCACAGGACGGCGCCCACGGCAAGGAACATCAGCACGAAGTTCCGCCCGAAGAAGACCACCAGCATGATCACGAAGAAGATGAAGGGCAGCGAATAGAGAATGTCCACGATGCGCATCATCACCTCGTCCGTGCGGCCGCCGGCGAAGCCGGACACCGCACCGTAGACGACCCCGATCGCCACCGCGACCAGCCCCGCGAGAAGCCCGATGGCCAGCGAGACCCGCCCCGCCATCAGCGTGCGGGTGAGAAGGTCGCGCCCTGTATTGTCCGTGCCGAAGAAGAAATACTGCTTCTGCACGCGTGCGCTGATGGTGAGCTTCCGCCCGTCCGCTGATGTCTCCGCCACCTCGGCGCCCTCGAACACGTCAGACCGGTCGATGTAGCGCGTCACACGGCGATCGATGGGCCTGGCGGAGGTGAGCGAGATCAAGATCCTTCCGCCGCGCTCCTCCCAGCCTGCAAGCTCGAGGCGGGAGCGCTTCACCGCATCCTTCACCGCAAGGTCGATGGCCTCGGCCTTCGGATAGGCCGAAAGGCTGGGCGGCACGCGGGTGTAGTCCTGGTAGATTGTGGTGAATTCATGCGGCGTGAACCATGGGCCCACGATGCAGAGGATCGCCATGAAGGCCAGGTAATAGAGGCTCACCATGGCGGCCGTATTGGCCTTGAGCCTCGCCCAGGCATCCGCCCAGAGGGATCGGCCCGGGGCCGCGGAGGGCAGTGCCGCGTCAGTCATAGCGCACCCGGGGGTCGACCGCCGCATAGAGGATGTCGACGATGAGGTTGAACAGGATGGTGAACAGCGCGATCACCACCACCGTGCCCATCACCAGCGTGTAGTCGCGGTTCAGCGCTGCTTCCACGAAATATCGCCCCACGCCGGGGATTGCGAAGATCGTCTCCACGATGATCGATCCCGTGAGCAGGGCCGCGGCTGCCGGTCCCGCATAGGACACGACGGGCAGGAGCGCGCCGCGCAGCGCATGCCTGATGACCACGGAATAATCCGACAGCCCCAGCGCGCGGGCAGTGCGGATGTGATGGGCGCGCAGCGACTCGATCATCGAGCCGCGCATCAGCCGGGCGACGATGGCCAGTTGCGGCAGCATGAGGGTCAGTACCGGCCCCACCTTGTTGACGAGTGCGCCATCCCCCCAGCCGCCGACCGGGAACCATTTGAGTGTGAGCGCGAAGAACAACTGGAACAGCGGCGCGATGACGAAGGTGGGAATGGTTGAGCCCGCCGTGGCGGTGGCAATCACGGCATAGTCCGCAGCGCGGTTCTGGTAGAGCGCGGCGATGATGCCGAGCGCGCCGCCGATCAACAGCGCCAGGACCAGCGCCGTTGCGCCGAGCTGGATCGAAATCGGCAGACCGGCCGCGAAGAGTTCCCCCACCGTGAAGCCTGGCAGATTGTAGCTCGGCCCGAAATCGCCGTGAACGAGGTTCTGGAGATAGAGCAGATATTGCTTCCAGAGCGGCTGGTCGAGGTGGAAGGCGCGTTCCAGATTGGCCTTGATCACGGGGTTCAGCCCCTTCTCCTGGTTGAACGGGCCGCCGGGGGCGACGCGCATCAGGAAGAAGGAGATCGTCACGATCACGAAGAGCGTCGGGATCGCCGTCAGCAATCGTCTCAGCACATAACGCAGCATATCCGCAACTCGATGGGCAGCCACGGTCCCCCTGCCCTTCAACGGCAGGGGGGACCTGAGGATTGCGGATTATTCCTTGGACAGGAAGCGGGTCGGGTGGACGTCCATCACATTGTCCTCCCAGCCCTTGATGCGGTTCGAGACCACGGTGTGGAAGCTGTAGTAGAGCAGCGGCATCACGCAAAGGTCGCGCGCCACGCCAACGGCCTCCGCATCGGAGAGCTTCTTCATGCGGTCTTCCGCCGAAGGCGCTGCGGCGGCGGCGGCCAGAAGCTCATCATATTCCTTGCTGGAATAGCTGCCATAATTGTTGCCGGCGCCCGTCTTGCACAGGGAGAGGAAGTTTTCCGGGTCCTTGTAATCGGCGATCCAGCCGGCGCGCGCGACATCGAAATCACCCTTCTGCTCGAGATGGCCGTAATGCGTCTTGGTGTCGGTGTTGAGCAGGGTCACCTCGATGCCCAGCGGCTTCAGCTGCTCCTGGATCGCCACGGCCGTGTTCTTGTGGTTTTCGGAGGTGTTGTAGCGGATCTCCATCTTGAGCGGCTTGTCCGGGCCGTAGCCGAGCTCCGCGAGGATCTTCTTCGCCTCGTCCTCGCGGTCGAGCTGCGACGTCTCGGCATAGTCCGTCACCCGCGTCTCATAGCCGCCGATGCCGGGCGGCACGAAGGAGTAGGCCGGCAGCATGGTGTTCTGCCACACCTTCTCGGCAAGGTAGTCGCGGTCGATCGCCATGGACACCGCGTGGCGGAGCTTGACGTTGTCCCACGGCGCCTTGTCGGTCTTGAAGGCATAGTAATAGGTGCCGAGATAGGGGCCGATCCGCAGCTGCTCGCCGAACTTCGCCTTGAGGTCGGACAGCTGCTCGGTCGGGATGTCGTCGTTTGAATCGATTTCGCCCGCCTCGAAGCGCTTCATGGCGGTGGAGCGGTCTTCGGTGGGGATGTAGTTGACGGTATCGATCTTCACGTTGGCGGCGTCATAGAACTTGTCGTTCTTCACCGCCTTGATGTGGTCGTTCGGGACGAATTCCTTCAGCACATAGGCGCCGTTCGAGACGAGATTGCCGGGCTTCACGAAATCAGCACCAAGCTTCTCGACGCTCGCCTTGCTGACGGGATAGGTGGCCTGGTGGGTGAGCATTTCCAGGAAGTAGGGTGTGGGCGCGTTGAGCGTCACCTCGAAGGTCATGTCGTCCACGGCCTTCACGCCCAGTTCATCAGGCTTCTTCTCGCCCTTGGTGACGGCGTCGGCATTGACGACGGGGGAAAGCATGTAGGCATATTCGGCGGCGGTGGCCGGATCGGCCAGGCGGCGCCAGGCGAAGACGAAGTCATGCGCCGTGACCGGCGTGCCGTCGGACCACAGCGCCCCCTGGCGGAGCTTGAAACTGTAGGTCTTTCCATCGGCCGAAACGGTGTGGCTCTCGGCAGCGCCCGGCTGCAGTTCCGCCTTGGCGTCATGGATCATGAGGCCCATGAAAAGGTCGCGCAGGATGTTCGCCTCATAGACCGTCGAGGTCTTGTGGGGATCGAGCGACTCCGGGTCGGCCGAGTTACCGCGGTTGAAGACCACCTCGGCGAAGGCGCCGGAGGCCGTCATGGCCAGCATGGTGCATCCCACCAGCCAAGATTTTATCCCGATCTGCATGTTCATGATTTGCTCCCTGTTTCGAGTGCGTGGCGTGCGCGCGTCAACACTTGGGGTGGAGGATAGCACCCCGTTTTTGCTTTGTCGTGGCCTGCCTCAATCCGGGAAGTGCTCGTTCGGCTCGCGGCGCGTCAGGGTCTCGAGCCAGCGTGCCAGCGCGGGCACCAGCAGCACGCACAGCAGCGCCGCCAGCAACAGCAGCATCGACAGGCCGATGCCCACCTCGGACACGGAAGGGCGGGAGGACAGGCCGAGCGGCGCCACGGCCGCGGCCAGGGCGAGAGGCGGAAGTAGCGCGGCGCGCAGCGAAGGCGCGAAGGCGGATGGCGTGGACGTGTCCCCCGCAAACCGGCTGGCGACCTTCATCGACGAGGCGATCAGCACCGCCACCGCGGCACTGGAGCCCGCCAGCATGGCCGCATTGAGGCTGATGTCGAGCGTCACGGTCACCGCGGCCGTGAGCGTGACGAAGGCCGCCGCCGGCACGAGCGACAGGACCCAGGCGGAGACGTTGCGCAAGGACGCCAGCACCAGCAGCGCGCCAGCCACGAGCGCCATGCCCAGCGCCAGCACCGTCTCGTGATGGATGATCTCGTTGCGCGCCAGGGACACCAGCGGCTCCCCGGCGGCGGCCGGCAGGGTGCGCCGCAGGGCTGCGGCGAAGCTCAGTTCCCCGGTGCCGTTGCGCGGCATGACTTCGATGCGCCATGTGCCCTCCTCCGAAACGAAGCGGCGCAGCAGCCTGGGATCGAGGTCCTTCACACCCGGCACCACGAGTTGGGCCAGGCGCTCGGCCGTGGCGGACAGCTGGCCGAGGCCGCCGAACAGGGCCCGGTCCAGTTCCGCCACGCGCGCCGCCGTCGGCGGTTCAGCCGCCACGAACAGGGTGACGGCCCGCCTGAGGCGCAGTGCTGCGTCCTTCAGCGCCGGAGAGGTCGCAGAGCCGACGGCGATCGCCGTCAGCTGCTCTTCGAGGTCGGCGAAGCTTTCGCGCAGCTGCTCTTCGCCGGGTGCACTGCGGAAGGCGGGCGCAAGCGGCGTGAGGGTTGAAAGCCGGCTCAGCTCAGCCGACTTGGCAGGCGCCTCCGGCGGGAGGAACTGCGCGGCGGTGCGGATGGCGCCCACCTCCGGCAGGCCCGCCAATTGCGACGCCACCTCGGCCACGCCCTGTTCCGGAACCAGTATGTGGATGGCGCCGCGCGCATCCGGTGTCTCGAGCAGTGGCGGCGGAGAGGACGGCAGCTGGCGTTCGCCGAAGCGCACGGCGGGCAGGAAGGCGGCGCAGAAGATGGCGGCCGCCAGCACCAGCATGGCCAGCGCATCCAGCGCTTTCCGGGCATGGGGCGACGCCGTGCCGCCCAGCGCCTCGTCCATCCAGTTGGGCTGTTCGGCAGTCTGGCGCGCCGCGAAAAGCGAGAGCGCGGCGGGCAGCAGCGTCATGGACACCAGCCATGCGACGGCGCAGCCGATGAGGGCGATCGTCGCGAACTCAGCGAGCGAGGGCAGCTGGCGCAGCAACCAGGAGACCCACATCACGCCGAACAGCACGATCCCCGCGGTCACGAAGCCCCCCTGCCGGTGGCAGGCCAGCATCGCCGATTGCATGGCCGAAAGTCCGTTGGCCCGGCAGCCGGCGAAGGAGATGCAGAGCGCCGATCCCGCGACGAAGACCGGCGCCAGCACGGCGAGCGCGAAGGACCATGTGGCCCCGTCGAGCGGCTGGCCCATGGCCGCCGCCGCGGCTCCGGCCGCGGAAAGCGTCACGACGGCCCCCAGCATGAGAGCCAGCATCTGCCGGATGGAGGCGAGGACCGTGGTGGTGACGAGCAGGGCCAGGAACACCGACAGGCAGGCGGGTACGACGAAATCCTGCGCCGGGCTGGGGGAGGAGGCCAGCGCCCGGCGCGGCCATAGCCAGCTCGTGCCCTGCATGCCGTCGGAGGCGGCGCGCGCCGCCGCGGCGGCCTGCCGTTCCATGCCCGGCACGGGCGTGGCCAGCACGTACCAGCGCTGGCTCTGCACCTCGTCCTGGAGGCCTGCGAGCGCCACCCAGTTCACCGGGCGGGAGTTTCCCCTCACCTCCCCTTCGATGGCGGCGGCGGCGGCCAGCAGCATCGCCTCGAGGCCGGGGGGCGAGCGGCCCTGCGCCACGGCCTTGCCGATCTCGTTCACCAGACTGGCGAAGCCCAGCACATCCGGGGCGGAGGCCATGGCATAATGCAGGGGCTCCAGCTGCACGAGGCCGTCCACCCTCGCCCGCACCTCGGCGAGGTCGCGAAACAGCATGGCGTTGGCGGCATAGAACTCACCCGTGCCGGGCACGAAGGCGGACAGGAACAGGTCCGGCCTGGCCGCGAGCGAAGCGGACAGGGCAAGCGCCTGCTCGCGCGCGGTTTCAGGATCGCCGCTCTCGACCACGCCGAGGAAGGTCTGCTCGATGCCGGGAAACTGGCGGTCCAGTTCGGCCTTGAGCTGAACCGTCGTCTCGTCGAGCGTGATGCGGGGCCGCTGGTCGGGGTCGATTTGCAGGAAGGTGGCGGCAAAGACGCTGCATAAAAAGGCGATCACGGCATAGAGCAGCACCACGGCCAGGGCGTGGGCCGAGGAAAACCGCGCCAGCCGGGCATAGAAATTGGGCCGCAGCTTCTGCCGCGGCGGGGCGCTCGGGTGCGGCCGTCCGCTCCAATGGGGCTGTTCCCACGTCATGCTCGCCTTGAATGATCCCCCGGCTCTGCTGTTGCAGATTCGTCTGCCCGTCCGCATCATAGGCCAGAATTGCAGGAAAGGAAAAACGCGCATCATGGCGTCTGGCAAGGGAACCAACCGGGGCTGGCAGAGCGAAACCACCGCCGTTCACGCGGGCGAATACGTCGACCCCGCGACGCGCGCCTCCTCCCCCAATCTGGTGATGTCCGTCACCTTCGCGCCCGAGACGCTGACCGGCTTCTCCGCGCGTGACGAGCAGGGCTATGAAGGCTTCGTCTACGGCCGCGTCAGCAGCCCGACCGTGGCCCAATTGCAGGAGAAGCTCGCGGCACTCGAAGGGGCCGAGGCGGCGCTCTGCTACGCTTCCGGTATCGCGGCGGCGCATGCCCTGATCTGCGGCAGGCTTAGCCGGGGCGACCACCTGATCGTGCCGGATGCCAATTACGTCGGCATCGCCGAACTCGCGCGCGACACGCTTCCGCGCTTCGGCATCGAGGTATCCTACGTCGATACCTCGCGCCCCGAAGAGGTCGCGGCGGCCATCCGGCCGACGACCCGGATGCTGTGGCTCGAAACCCCCGCCAACCCGACGATGAAGCTGTGCGACATCGCCCTGCTCGCGAAACTCGCGCATGACAGGGGCGTGCGCGACGTGGCGGTGGATTCGACCTATGCCACTCCAATGTCCACGAGGCCCCTCGAACTCGGGGCCGATTTCGTGGTGCATTCGCTCACCAAATACATCGGCGGCCATGGCGATGCGATGGGGGGGCGCCGTCATCGGCCGCAGGGAGGACCTCGACGCCCTCAACCTCGAGGCCACGGTGCATTTCGGCGGCGTGATCTCGCCCTTCAACGCCTGGCTCATCCTGCGGGGTGCCGCAACGCTGCCCATCCGCATGCGCGCCCATGAGGAGGCGGCGCTGAAAGTGGCCCGCTTCCTGGAGGATCACCCGCAGGTGGGCCGGGTGTTCTACCCCGGCCTTCCCTCACACCCGCAGCACGAGCTGGCCCGGCGGCAGATGAGGAATTTCTCCGGCATGATGACCTTCCAGACGAGGGTCAAAGGCACGGACATCGCGGCCCGCATGGTGAAGGAACTCGAGATCATCCACTATGCCGTGTCGCTCGGCCACCACCGCAGCCTGATTTACTGGATCGGTACGGACGACATCCAGGCCTCGACCTTCCGGCACGACAAGGAGCAGCTGCGCCGCTACCGGGAATATGCGGGGGACGGCGTGTTCCGCCTCTCGGTCGGGATCGAGAATGCGGATGACCTGATCGCCGACCTCGCCAGGGTTCTGTGAGGGCGGCGCGCCTGCCTCAGGAGGACGGTGGCTGGGCATCCTCCGCCTGGTGGCGCCGGTAGGAGCGGAAGCTCACCGGGATCAGCGCCAGATAGGCGATGCCGATGATCGACAGGAACTCCCAGGGGTATGCGATGAGCATGATCACGGCGAGAACCGCAAGGCCCAGCACGGGCAGCACCTTGTCGCCCGGGATGCGGCCCATGTTCTTGCCGGAGAAGGTGGGGATGCGGCTCACCATCAGCAGTGCCACGAGCACCACATAGGGCCCGATCACCAGCGACCATCCGTGGCCGTCGTCGATCAGGCCGAGGAAACCGAGGTAAAACGGCAGGAGCGCCAGCCCCGCGCCCGCGGGCGCTGGTGCGCCCGTGAAGAACTGGTTGGCCCAGGCGGGCTTGTTCGGATCGTCCAGCGCCACGTTGAACCGCGCGAGCCTCAGGGCGCAGGCGATGGCGAGGACGAGGCAGATCACCCAGCCCAGCGTCTTCAGCGAGTTGAGGGACCAGACGTAGAGAAGAATGGCGGGCGCCACGCCAAAGTTCACGAAGTCGGCGAGCGAGTCCAACTCGGCGCCGAAGCGCGAGGTTCCCTTGAGAAGCCTTGCGAGACGGCCGTCCACGGCGTCCAGCACGACGGCCAGCATGACGCAGGCAACCGCCAGCTCATAGCGTGCCTCGAGGCCCAGCCTGATCGCGGTCACGCCGCTGCACAGCGCCAGCAGCGTGATGAGGTTCGGAAGAAGAAAGCGCACCGGCACCATGCGGAAGCGGCGCTGCCGGGGATTGGGAGCGACCGCACGGTCGATGCTGTCGTGCCCCTCGTCCATCAGCTGTTCCGCCCCGCGCGCTCGGGCTCCGTCGAGGCGAGGTCGGCGAGCACGGTTTCACCCGCCACCGCCCTCTGGCCCACGCAGACATGGGCCTTCATGCCCGCCGGCAGATAGACGTCCACGCGGCTGCCGAAGCGGATGAGGCCAAAGCGCTGGCCGGCGGAAAGGTGCTCGCCCTCGTTCACGAACTTGACGATGCGGCGCGCCACCAGCCCCGCGATCTGCACGACGCCGATGAGCTGCCCGTTGGGCCGCTCCAGCGTCAGCGCCTGGCGCTCGTTGTCGAGCGAGGCCTTGTCCAGGTCGGCATTGACGAAAAGGCCCGGCACATAGGTGATGCGGCGGATCCTGGCATCGAGCGGCGAACGGTTCACATGCACGTCGAACACGTTCATGAACACCGAAATGCGGGTCACCGGCTCGCGCGGGAGGTCGAGTTCAACCGGCGGGATGACGTCCTCGATGGCGCTGATGCGGCCGTCGGCGGGCGAGATCACGAGGCCGTCACGCAGCGGCGTCACCCGCTCGGGGTCACGGAAGAAATAGGCGCACCACAGGGTGAGGACCACGCCCGCCCAGGCCAGCGGCCCGGTATCGAGCCAGAATAGCAGCAGCGTCACCGCTGCGAAGATGGCGATGAAGCGGTAGCCCTCGCGGTGGATGGGGACCAGGACTTCGGAAACGGACTTGGTGATCGACATGACGGCTCATGTAGCGGTTAAGGGGGTGGTTGAAAAGCGTCTCTGCGGCAGGATCGCGGCCAAACGGCCTCAGGGCGTGAAACTGACGGTCCGCTTCCGCAGGGCGATGTCGACGGGAGTGTCTGCGTCCACATCCTCTTCGGCCTCCTTCAGGATCTCGCGGGCCTGCTCGGCCTGGCGCTGGCGATTCCACATGGCAGCATAAATGCCGCCATCGGCAAGGAGTTCATCATGGGTGCCGCGCTCGGCCACCTGCCCGCGCTCCAGCACGATGATCTCGTCGGCGTCGACCACCGTCGACAGGCGGTGCGCGATCACCAGCGTCGTGCGGTTCTCCGAAACCTTCTTGAGCGCCGCCTGGATCTGGTGCTCGGTGAAGCTGTCCAGCGCCGAGGTCGCCTCGTCAAGGATCAGGATGGGCGGCCCCTTCAGGATGGTGCGGGCGATCGACACGCGCTGCTTCTCGCCGCCGGAAAGCTTCAGGCCGCGTTCGCCGACCAGCGCGTCATAGCCCTTCGGCAGGCTCATCACGAAATCGTGTATCTGCGCCATGCGCGCCGCCTCTTCCACCTCCTCGTCGGTGGCGTCTGGCCGGCCATAGCGGATGTTGTAGCGGATCGTGTCGTTGAACAGCACGGTGTCCTGCGGAACCATGCCGATGGCCGCGCGGAGCGACGTCTGGGTGACGCCGGCAATGTCCTGCCCGTCGATCAGGATGCGGCCGGAATGGACGTCGTAGAAGCGGTACAGAAGGCGGGAGATGGTGGACTTGCCGGCACCGGAGGGGCCGACGATCGCCACCGTCTTTCCCGGCGGCACGCGGAGCGACAGGTTCCTGAGAATGGGACGCTCGGGGTCGTAGGCGAAGCTCACGTTCTCGAACACCACCTCGGCGTCGCGCACCTGGAGCATCCGGGCGTCCGGCTTGTCCTTGATCTCGGCGTTCACCTTCAGGAGGGTGAACATCTGTTCGACGTCGATCAGCCCCTGCTTGATCTCGCGATAGGAGGAGCCGATGAAGTTCAGCGGCATGTAGAGCTGGATCATCAGCGCGTTGATCATCACGAAATCGCCCACCGTGGCCGTCCCGGCCCGCACGGAGAGCGCCGACATCACCATCACGACCGTGAGGCCGATGGAATAGACCACCGCTTGTCCGGAGTTCAGCACCGAGAGCGAGACCCAGGTCTTGATGGCCGCCTTTTCATAGGAGTCCATCGAGCGGGCGTAGCGCTTCACCTCATGCTCTTCGTTGCCGAAATACTTCACCGTCTCGAAGTTGAGCAGGCTGTCCACCGCCTTGGTGTTGGCTTCCGTGTCGGCTGCGTTCATGTCGCGCCGGATGTTGATGCGCCATTCGGTGGCGGCATAGGTGAACCACACATAGGCCAGCACCGTGGCGAGGATCACCACCGCATAGAGCCAGCCATAGGACCAGGCCAGGATGCCCGCGACGAAGGCGATCTCGAGCATGGTCGGGAAGGTGTTGAACAGCGAGAAGCGGAGCACCGTGTCGATGCCCATTGTCCCGCGCGAGACGATGCGCGAAAGCCCGCCGGTGCGCCGCTCGAGGTGGAACTTGAGGGAGAGCGCATGGAGGTGCCGGAAGGTGCGGACGGCGAGTTCCCGAACGGCACGCTGGCTGACGCGCGCGAAGACGGCATCGCGGATCTGCGCCAGCACCACCATCATGATGCGGCCGAAACCATAGGCGAGCACCAGGAAGACGACGGCCGTGACCGCCGTGGTTCCGGCATCGGCCTGACCCGTCAGCGCATCGGTGGCGTATTTGAACGCATAGGGGGTGGCGACGGTCACCACCTTGGCCAGCACCAGCGCCAGCAGGGCGAACACCACCCGCGCCTTGAGGGCCGGATGGCCCTCCGGCCAGAGATAGGGCAGCATGTCGCGGAGGATGGCCCATTGGTCGCCATCCACCGCGAGCATCTTTTCCGAACTGGGTGACGTCCTGCGGCTCATCCTGCGTATATAGGTGCGGAGCGGAGCCGGACAAAGCGGACTTTATTCCGCAGCGGCATTTTCTTCCGGGGTGAGGGGGTTGCGCCGCTTCGGATCCACCGTTTCGGCCTTCGGGGCGACATCCGGCGTCTTGAAGACCTGGCCGGGGTAGATCAGGTCCGGGTCGCGGATCTGGTCCTTGTTCGCCTCGTAGAGCATGGTGAACTTTTCACCCGACCCATAGAGCACGCGCGAAATCCGCCACAGGTTGTTGCCAGGCTGGATGACGATGCGGCCTTCCCTGGGCTTGGCCGGAGCGGCGGCAGCGGTTTCGGCCTCCGGAACGGCGGTGGCGGCGGCGGCGGTCTCCTCCGCCTTCTGGGCGGCTTCCTGCTGCTCGGGCTCCGGCTGCGCAGCGGCGGACGCCGTTTCCGGGGTGGTGGCTGCCGCCGGGGGTTCCGGGGTCTCCGTCGCGGCACCGGCATCTGCCGTGGCGTCGGCGGCGGGCGTGGCGGCAGGCGGTGCCGCTTCGGCGACCTTGGTCTGGTCTTCGCGGAAGAACGGCACCTCGACGCGGTTCAGAACATTGCCCTTCGCATCCAGTCCATCAACCCGCAGGGTGTGCACGCCCTGTGCGACGTCGGCCGTGCCGGAGAAGCTCCAGCGGCCATCCTCGCCCACCGCAGCGTCACCCACGAAGGTGTTGTCGACATAAATGCGGGCAATGTTGCCCTTTTCGCCCTGCCCGGAGAACACGATGTTCCCTGAGGCATCATAGTCGACGGCATCGATGCTCACCAGCTTGGCGGGCTTCTGTTCGGCCGCGGGCTGTTCGACTGCAGGCTGTTCTGCCGCGGGCGGCTCGGCGGCAGCGGTCTCCACGGGCGCCGGGGCCTCGGGCTTCTGCAGCACCTTGGTGGGCGCGTCAGGGCTGACGACGGCGACGAGGGCTTCCTGCTGCTGCCCGGGCGGCACGATCACAGCCACGCTCTGCTCCGAGGCGATGGGATCGAGGTCGCCCTTGCCCTTGGCCTCGATGGTCAGGGCGCCGCTACCCGCGGGAAGCGGGGTTTCCGGAACCACCACGAAGCTTCCATCCTCGTTTGCGGTCGCCTGGCCGATGGCCTCACCGTCCAGCTTCACGACGACTTCGGAACCGGCTTCGGCGCGGCCTGCGATCACCGCTTCGCCCGACTTCTCCACGCGCACCGTGTCGAAAGCCGGAACTTCCGCCGGCGGGGCGGCGTTTTGTGCCGGCTCGGCTGCGGGCTGCGCGGCAGGTTCAGGCTGGGCTTGCGCCGCCGGCGGCGTCTGCTCCGGCTGGGCCGCGGCCGTCTGCTCCGTCTGCTGCCCTTCGGCGGGGGCGGAGGCCGCAGGCTGCTCGGCGGGAGCGGTTTCCGCCGTGGCGGCGGGCTTCTCCGCGGCAGGAACCGGGGCCGTTTCCGCGGGGGCAGTTACCGCGGGCGCGGTCTCGGCGGTTGCGGCCGGCGGGGCTGTTTCCGGGGTGGCGACTGCGGGGGTGGGCTGGCCCATCCACTGCTCGCGGGTCAGTCCGGCAATTCCGAGGGCTGCCACAATGGCAAGTCCGGTCAGCACCAAGATCGGGGTCGTGTTCTTCATGTCCTAGCCGTTCCCAAAATGCGGAAAGACCCCTGTAGAGGGGCTGGTTAGCGCCTTAATAGGCCGCCTTCCGGAATTTCGCAAAGAATTGCGTAGGTTTTTCGGTCCCTCCGGGCAAAAATCAACTCGAATCGGTAATTTTTCAGGAGCCTGCACATGAGTCCTCCCCGAAAGCTCTGCGTTTACTGCGGTTCCGGAAATGGACGGAACCCCGCCTACCTGGCTGCCGCGCGGACCTTGGGGAAAGCCATGGCGGAGGCCGGGATCGGCCTGGTCTATGGCGGCGGCAGCCTGGGGCTGATGGGCGAGGTGGCGCGGGCGGTCCTCGACAACAGCGGCCACGTGACCGGCATCATCCCCGAATTCCTCGCCAACCGCGAACGCATGCTGACGGATGTGAACGACCTCATCGTCACCGCCGACATGCATGAGCGCAAGATGACGATGTTCGCCCGCGCCTCTGGCTTCGTGGCGTTGCCGGGCGGGCTGGGCACGCTTGAGGAACTGGCTGAAATCTCCACCTGGGCCCAGCTGGGCCAGCACCAGAAGCCGATCATCCTGTGCAATATCGAGGGCTACTGGAACCCGCTGGTGACGCTGTTCGACCACATGAGGGCCGAGCGCTTCATCCGCGAGGGGCTGGAATTCGGCATGGATGTCGTCAAGCGGGCGGAGGACGTGGTGCCCGCCTTCGAATACCGTGTGAAGGTCACGCCCGAACTCGTGCCCGAGCAGCCCCTGCTCAACAAGATGTGAGGCTCAGGCCGGCTCCGCGTCCCGTCTCCTGTTGTGCTCGTCCCGCAGCGCCGACGCGGAGAAGATGGCGAGCGCCACCCAGATGATGACGAAGGAGGAGAGCTTCAGGGGCGTCATCGGCTCACCGAAGATGAAAACGGCGGTGAGGAAGACCAGCGAGGGCGAGATGTATTGCAGGAGGCCCGCCGTCGAATAGCGGATGCGGCGGATGGATGCGGTGAAGAGCATGAGCGCCGCCGCCGTCATGACGCCGCAGCCCATCAGCATCAGCGTGTCGAAGCTGCTGGTTCCGAAATGCGCCTCGCCCCTGGAATAGAGCCACCACTGCGCGCCGAGCAGCGGCAGTGTGACGATGCCCACTTCGATCAGGAAGCCCTGCGTTGGGCCCACGGGGATCGTCTTGCGCAGGAAGCCGTAGAGACAGAAGGTAGAGGCCAGCATGAGGCCCAGCCACGGCACATGGCCCAGCGCATAGGTCTGCAGCAGCACCGCCAAGGCGGCGAGCCCCAGCGCCACTTTCTGCGGCCGCGTGAAGCGTTCGCCGAGGAAGAGATAGCCCATCACCACGTTGAGCAGCGGGTTGATGAAATAGCCGAGGCTCGACTCCAGCGTGCGGCCCACCTCGATGGACCAGACATAAAAGCCCCAGTTGAACACGATGAGGCCGGAGGTGAGGGCGAGGATCGCCATGGTCTTCGGGCTCGCCACCGCGCGGCGGACGTCACCCCACTGGCCGAGCCACGTCACCACGGCAATGGCGATGGGCAGGGACCAGACGCCGCGGTTCACCGCGATCTCGACCGGGGAGATATGGCGGATGAGCCCGAAATAGACGGCCATGCCGCCCCAGACGAGATGTGCGCCAATCGCCAGCAGAACGCCGATCTCGGCATTCGACAAGGATCGGGCGGCCGGCTTATCATGGGCGATCGACATGGAAAGCCTTTAGACCCGCGTTCATGACTTAGGCAAACTGCAGCCGAGCATGGTCCCATACGCGGCGCGCATGCCCCTTCAGGTGGCCGAGACCCCTTCCCGCACGAGCTTGTAGGTGATGGCGTCCGACAGGGCCTGGAAGGAGGCGTCCACGATGTTGGGCGAAACGCCGACGGTATACCAGCGATTTCCCTTGCCGTCCCGGCTCTCGATCAGCACGCGGGTGGTGGCGCCCGTGCCGCCGTTGAGGATGCGCACCTTGAAGTCGGCGAGTTCCATGTCCTCGATGTAGTTCTGATACTTGCCGAGGTCCTTCCGTAGCGCCACGTCCAGCGCGTTGACGGGGCCGTTGCCCTCGCCCGCGTTGAGGTAGACCTGGTCGTCCACCTTCACCTTGACCACGGCTTCCGAGATCATCTCCCGGTCGCGCTCCTCCACGATCACGCGGAAGGAGACGACGTCGAAATACTTCGGCACGGTGCCCAGCGCCCGGCGGGCCAGCAACTCGAAGGAGGCATCCGCCCCGTCATAGGCGTAGCCCTGGGACTCGCGTTCCTTGACGTCCCTCAGCAGGGCGTCGAGGCGGGTGTCGTCCTTCGCGACCGCGATCCCCATCCGCTGGAGGGCGGACAGGAGGTTGGACTTGCCAGCCTGGTCGGACACGAGCACCTGGCGGCGGTTGCCGACGGCCTCGGGCGGCACGTGCTCATAGGTTTCCGGTTCCTTCAGGATCGCGGAGGCGTGGATGCCGGCCTTGGTGGCGAAGGCGCTCTTGCCCACATAGGGCGCCTGCCGGTTGGGCGAGCGGTTCAGGAGCTCGTCGAAGGCGCGCGAAATCTGGGTGAGCTGCGAGAGCCTGTCTGCGTCGATGCCGGTCTCGAAGCGCATGGCGTAATGCGTCTTCAGGGCGAGCGTGGGGATGATGGACACGAGGTTGGCGTTTCCGCAACGCTCGCCGATGCCGTTGAGCGTGCCCTGGATCTGGCGCACGCCCGCATCGACGGCGGCCAGCGAATTGGCGACGGCATGTTCGGTGTCGTTGTGCGCATGGATGCCGAGGTGGCTGCCCGGAACGCGGGGCGTCACCGCGCGGACGATCTCACCAACTTCCGCCGGAAGCGTGCCGCCGTTGGTGTCACACAGCACCACCCAGCGCGCCCCGGCCTTGTAGGCCTCCTCAGCACAGGCGAGCGCATAGGCCGGGTTCGCCTTGTAGCCGTCGAAGAAGTGCTCGCAGTCGATGAGCACTTCCTTGCCTGCGGCGCGGGCGGCCTCGACCGTCTGGCGGATCGACTCGAGGTTTTCCTCGTTGCTGCAGCCGAGCGCCACGCGCACATGGTAGTCCCAGGACTTCGCCACGAAGCAGGCCGCCTTCGACCTGGCATTGAGCAGCTGCTGGAGGCCGGCATCGTTCGACACGGAGCGGCCCGCGCGCTTGGTCATGCCGAAGGCCGTGAAGGTGGCGCTCGTCTCGCGTTCAGCCGCGAAGAGCGCCGTGTCCGTCGGGTTGCCACCGGGATAACCGCCCTCGATGTAGTCGACGCCCAGCTGGTCCAGCATGCGCATGACGAGGAGCTTGTCCTCGAGCGAGAAATCGATGCCAGGCGTCTGCTGCCCGTCACGCAGCGTGGTGTCGAAGAGGTAGATGCGTTCTCGGGCCATCACAGAAGTCCGTTCCAGCGCAGCACCAGATACACCGCCAGCGCCAGCACGATGATCTTCAGCGCGATGTAGGCCAGCCAGTGCTTGGGGAACGGCAGGTTGTCGTGCCAGCGTTTCTTGTCAGTGGTCATGACGTGAATGCTCCAAAATGACCGTCATCCCGGCGAAGGGGACCCCGGCCTGCGCCGGGGTGACGCCCACGGGTGGGATAAAGGAAAGAGGCGATCATCGCTTCACCTCCCAACTCGTCGTGCCGTCCTTGTTGTCCTTGATGGCGATGCCCATCGTGGCGAGGTGGTCGCGGATGCGGTCGCTCTCGGCCCAGTTCTTGAGCTTGCGGGCTTCAAGGCGGGCGGCGATCAGGCCGTTCACCGCCGCCTCGTCCACCGCCGTCTCGGCCTTGGGGGAAGCGAGTTTTCCGGAGAAGCCCAGCGCCTTGAGCGTCTCGCCCAGTTCGTTTTGCCGGCCGGGCTTGTCCAGCGCGTGAAGCTCGGCGATGGCCTTCGGCGTGTTCAGGTCGTCCATCAGCGCATCGAGAACGGAGGTGCCGATCAGCCCCTGCTCCGCATGGACGGCGCCGGCGTTGTTGAAGAAGCCTTCCAGAATGCGCCAGCTCTCCTCCAGGCTCTTGATCGTCCAGTCGATCGGCTGGCGGTAATGCGTGCGCAGCATGTTGAAGCGCAGAACGTCACCCGGCCAGTCTGCCAGAAGGTCGTTGATGGTCAGGAAATTGCCGAGGCTCTTCGACATCTTCTGGCCTTCCACCTGCAGGAAGCCGTTGTGCATCCAGACATTGGCCATCACAGTGTGGCCGAAGGCGCAGCGCGACTGGGCGATCTCGTTCTCATGATGCGGAAAGACGAGGTCGATGCCGCCGCCGTGGATGTCGAAGACCTCGCCGAGGTGCTTCCAGCTCATGGCGGAGCATTCGATGTGCCAGCCGGGGCGGCCGCGGCCCCAGGGGCTGTCCCAGCCGGGTGTTTCCGCATCGGAGGGCTTCCACAACACGAAATCCATGTCGCCGCGCTTGTAGGGGGCGACGTCGACGCGGGCGCCCGCCACCATCTCGTCCAGCGAGCGGCGGGAGAGCTGGCCGTAGTCCGCCATGGAGGGCACGTCGAACAGGACGTGGCCGTCAGCGGCATAGGCATGGCCCGACGCGATCAGCCGCTCGATGATGGCGATCATCTCCGCGATATGCTCCGTGGCGCGCGGCTCGACCGTGGGGGGCAGCACGCCCAGGGCCTCGATGTCCGCATGGAACTGCCTGGCCGTGCGTTCCGTGAGTTCGCGGATGGAAACGCCCTCTTCCCGGGCGCGGGCGTTGATCTTGTCGTCGACGTCCGTGATGTTGCGCACATAGGTGACATGGGCCTCGCCATGAAGCTGGCGGAGCAGCCGGAACAGCACGTCGAACACGATCACGGGCCGCGCATTGCCGATATGGGCATAGTCATAGACGGTCGGGCCGCAGACATACATGCGCACGTTCCGGGCGTCGATCGGCCGGAATTCTTCCTTGGTGCGGGTCAGCGTGTTGTAGAGGCGCAAAGACATGTCGTTCCTCAGGCTTGCCGGCCCGGGTACGCTTTGTCTTGGATTTAGGTCAAGCGGCGCCCTGCCAGCGGATGTGAGCTAGCTGCAAATAATAATGCCGCAGATGGCGGCGGGGGCGGGGCGGATGGTCATTTCGCGCGGCAACATGCGTCAGGCGCGCCTCAAGGTCAAGGGTTCGGGCGAAAGCAGGTGTGGCATGCCGTTTTCCCCCTATCCGGCCCCAGCCCGCCCCGCTATGGCTGCCGGGCCCAAACCCCGAGCGCCCGCCCCATGACCAACGCCGAACATCGAGAGCACCGCATCGGCCTTCTTCTGGTCGCCGCGGCCGCTCTTGCCTGGTCAACCTCCGGGCTCTTCGTGCGCAACATCTCCGCCGAACTGACGACCATGCTGTTCTGGCGCGGCATCTTCTCCGGCACCGCCGTCTTCGCGCTGTTCCTCTACCTCGAACGGGGCCGGAGCCTTGCCATCATCCGCTCGCTACGCTGGCCCACGCTGGCGGTGGCGCTACTCTCCGCCGCGGGCATGATCACCGGCATCGGGGCGCTGCGCCACACCACCGTGGCAGACGCCATGGTGATCTACGCGACCGTACCCTTCGTGACGGCTGCGCTGGCCTATCTGGTGATCGGCGAGAAACCGTCCCGGGCCACGCTCATCGCCAGCACCGTGGCGCTTCTGGGTGTCGGAGTCATGCTGCTGGGGGCGGAGATGGGCGGAAGCCTTTTCGGCCAGTTCCTCGCCGTGCTGATGACCCTGTCGATGGCGGGGTTCACCACCATCATGCGCCAGCACCGCGAGGTGCCGATGCTGCCGGCCATGGCGTTATCGGCCTGGATCTGCTCGTCCGCCTGCTTCTGGTTCGCCGATCCGATGGCGGTTTCACAGCAGGACTTTCTGCTCATCGTGGCCTTCGGCGTCTTGCAGAACGGTGCGGGACTGGCGCTCTACACCTTCGGGTCGAAGCGCGTTCCCGCCGCGGAGGCCACGTTGCTCGCCGCGCTCGAGGTGCCGTTCACGCCCCTCTGGGTCTTCCTGTTCCTCGGCGAGGTCCCCTCCCTCCAGACACTGCTGGGCGGCGGCATCGTGCTCGCCGCCCTGTCCATGCACATCCTGTCCGAATTCCGGCGGCGGCCCGCCGCACAGACCACCCCGGCAATGGCGCCTTAGGTCCTCGCCGTCTGGCCGAAGAGGACCTTCTTTTCCTCATCGCTCATCGGCTTGGAATAGGACGGGGCGACGCTGTCATAGACCTTGGCGACGGCGGAACGCGCCTTGATCGCCTCGAACCAGCGCTTGAGGTGCGGGAAGTCGTCGAGGGTCTGGCCGTAGCGCTCGTGAGGCACGACCCAGGGGTAGGAGGCGATGTCGGCGATCGAGTAATCACCCGCGAGATAGGGCCGGTCGACCAGGCGCTTGTTCATGACACCATAGAGGCGGTTCACCTCCTTGGTATAGCGGTCGATGCCGTATTGAATCTTCTCGGGCGCATAGATCGCGAAGTGCCCGGCCTGGCCAGACATGGGGCCGAGGCCCCCCATCTGCCAGAACAGCCACTGCAGCACTTCGGCGCGGCCGCGCAGGTCCTGCGGAATGAACAGGCCCGTCTTCTCGGCGAGATAGAGCAGGATGGCACCCGACTCGAAGAGCGACACGGGCTTGCCGCCATCCGCCGGGGCCGTGTCGACGATCGCCGGGATGCGGTTGTTGGGCGAGATCGCCAGAAATTCCGGCTTGAACTGATCGCCCTTGCCGATGTCGACGGGATGCAAATTGTAGGCGAGGCCGGCCTCTTCCAGGAAGATCGTGATCTTGTGACCGTTGGGGGTGGGCCAGTGATAGAGTTCGATCATGGGGCTGTTCCGTAACTGTGAAGGTCACAGTTAGGCGGGTGGAGGTCGGCTTTCAACCCTGTTGGGCAGCCCGGCAAAGAAATGGCCGGGTCGCGGCCCGGCCATCTTGATGAGTGCTGGAGGGGGTCGGTTATTCCGCCGCTTCGACCATGTCGTCGTCGTCCGGCTTCGGACGCGAGGCCATTTCCTTCTTGATCTCCTCGGCGACGAGGAAGGACAGCTCCAGCGCCTGGGCGGCGTTGAGGCGCGGGTCGCAGAAGGTGTGGTAGCGGTCGTTCAGGTCCTCGTCACGCAGCGCGCGCAAGCCCCCCGTGCATTCGGTGACGTCCTTGCCGGTCATCTCCACATGGATGCCGCCGGCATGGGTGCCCTCGGCCTGATGCACGCCCATGAAGCGGCGGACCTCGGAGAGGACGGACTCGAAGGGACGGGTCTTGTAGCCGCTCGTGGACTTGATGGTGTTGCCGTGCATCGGGTCGCAGGACCAGACGACCACCCTGCCCTCACGCTTCACCGCGCGGATAAGATCGGGAAGGTGCTTGTCCACCTTGTCGGCGCCGAAGCGGGCGATGAGGGTGAGGCGGCCAGGCTCGTTGTCCGGGTTCAGCGTGTCGATGAGGCGCAGAAGCTCGTCAGCTTTAAGCGACGGGCCGCATTTGAGGCCGATCGGGTTCTTCACGCCGCGCATGAACTCGACATGGGCATGGTCCGGCTGGCGGGTGCGGTCGCCGATCCACAGCATGTGGCCGGAGGTGGCGTACCAGTCGCCGGAGGTGGAATCGACGCGCGTCAGCGCCTGCTCATAGCCCAGGAGAAGGGCCTCATGGCTGGTAAAGAAATCGGTGGAGCGGAGCTGCGGCGCGGTGTCTGAGTTGATGCCGCAGGCGCGCATGAAGCCGACCGCTTCCGTGATGCGGTCCGAGAGTTCCTGGTAGCGCTCATAGGCGGGCGAATCCTTGAGGAAATCCAGCGTCCACTTGTGGACGTGCTCAAGATTGGCATAGCCGCCCTGCGCGAAGGCGCGCAGCAGGTTGAGGGTGGCGGCCGACTGGCGGTAGGCCATGATCTGGCGCTCCGGGTCCGGGCGGCGCGCCTCGATCGTCGCCTCGGCACCGTTGACGATGTCGCCGCGATAGATCGGGAGTTCGACGCCGTTGACGGTCTCGGTGGGCGAGGACCGGGGCTTGGCGAACTGCCCGGCGATGCGGCCGACCTTCACCACGGGCTGGCCGCCGGCGAAGGTGAGGACCACCGACATCTGCAGGAAGACGCGGAAGAAGTCGCGGATGTTGTCCGCCGAATGCTCTGCGAAGCTTTCCGCGCAGTCCCCGCCCTGGAGCAGAAAGCCCTTGCCTTCCGCCACCCGGGCGAGCTTGCGCTTCAGCTTGCGGGCTTCGCCTGCGAAGACGAGCGGCGGGAAGCCGGCAAGCTGGGCTTCGACGGACTGCAACTTGGCCTTGTCGTCATAATCCGGCACCTGCACGACAGGAAAATGCCGCCAGCTGTCAGGTGTCCAGTTCGTCGTCATGTCTCGCTCCACACGGGGCTCATGGCCCCTTTGGCTTCGGTTTCTCTGATGGCGCGTCCTATACACGCCCCTGCGGCGGGTTTCCACCCCCGAGGGCCGAACCCGCCGGGCGCGCTTCACGTCAGGCTTTTCAGGAACTCCGTGAAGGCGGCCTCGGCGGTCTTGAAGGGCACCTGCCGCAGCACGTCCCAATAGCGCAGGCTGGCCAGCGGAATGGGATCGCCCGTGGCCGCGCAGCGCACATAGTCGCCTTCCCGCAGGACCTGGAAATCCGCGTCGAGGTATCTGAGCCTGGCCTCCCGGCGCGGCGGCGGATCAAGAAAGTTCATGTTCATCAAATAGACAATCCGGGGCGAGGATTGAAGTCTCCGAAGGTTGGACTTGCGGATTCATTTTCGTGTAGGCTCCCGCCCATGACTCACGAACATCTCCTCGACATCTACGCCAGGTTGGCCGTCAAGACCGGACTCAACCTCCAGCCTGGGCAGCAGCTCCTGATCACCGCCCCGCTCGAGGCGGTGCCGCTCGTCCGGCGCATCACGGAACATGCCTACAAGGCGGGCGCCAGCCTCGTGACGACGATCTATGCGGATGACGAGACGACACTCGCCCGCTACCAGCACGCCCCGGAAGACGCCTTCGACGTGGCGCCCTCCTGGCTTTTCAACGGCATGGCCGAGGCCTTCAGGGGCGGGGCGGCGCGCCTCGCCATCGCGGGGGAGAACCCGGCCCTCCTCGCGGGGCAGGACCCGGGCAAGCTGTCGCGCGCCAACAAGTCCCGCTCCCGGGCCTACCGCCCGGCCCTTGAACTCATTACCGGTTTTGCCATCAACTGGTGCGTGATCGCAGCGGCCACGCCCGCCTGGGCGAAATCGGTGTTTCCGGACCTCCCAGAGGCTGAGGCGCTGGACCGGCTGTGGCAGGCGATCTTCCTCTGCACCAAGGCGGACCAGCCGGACCCGATCGCCGCTTGGGAAACCCACAATGCGGAGCTTCGCCGCCGCACCGAATTCCTGAACCAGCGGCGCTACCGTGCCTTGAAATACACCGGGCCCGGAACGGACCTGATGCTCGGCCTCGCCGAGGAGCATTGCTGGAAGGGCGGCGGCGGCAAGGCCCTGAACGGCGTGTTCTGCAACGCCAATATCCCAACCGAGGAAGTGTTCACAGCGCCCCACAAGGACATGGTGGATGGCACCGTGTGTTCCTCAAAGCCGCTCTCCTACCAGGGCTCGCTGATCGACGGGATCCGCGTGCGCTTCGAGCGGGGGCGGATCGTGGAAATGTCGGCCGAGAAGGGCGAGGACGCCTTCCGCAGCCTGATCTCGACCGACGAAGGCGCGGCCCGGCTCGGCGAAGTGGCGCTCGTTCCGCACTCCTCGCCCATTTCGAGAAGCGGCATCATCTTCAACAACACGCTGTTCGACGAGAATGCCGCGAGCCATATCGCGGTCGGCCAATCCTACACGGAGAACATCCGCGACGGGTCAAAGCGCTCGAAGGAAGAACTCTCCGCCTTGGGCGCGAACGCCAGCCTCGTTCATGTGGACTGGATGATCGGCTCCGGCGAACTCGACGTCGACGGCATCCTGCCCAACGGAACGGCCGAACCTTTGATGCGGAAGGGCGAGTGGGCGATCTGACCGGATCGCCCCTCGCTGCCTGCTCACATCTCAGGCATCGGCCATCATCTGCTTCACATAGCGCCCGATGAGGATCGAGGCCGGGTAGGACACCTGCTCCTCCGTCTGGGCATGGATCTTGAGGCGGTGGGCGAAGGCCTCGATCTCGGTCTTCTGTTCCTTGCGCGCGGCGGCGATGAGCGTGTCGAGCGCGGCGGTGATGGCGCGATGCTCCGAGAGCATCTTCGGAAGCTCCGCTTCCAGCCGGTCCGTCATCTTCAGCACGTCCGCCATGGATGGGTCGAACTCACCCTTCGCGAGACGCGTGAGAAGGCCCAAGGGCGGCATGGCGAATTCCTCCTCACCCACGAAATGGCCGTGGAGCACGCGGGCGACGGTATTCGCGGCCTCCGCCGTTTCACCTCCGGACCTCGTGGCCTTCACCAGATCGGCGTGAAGTTCGTCATGTTCGGCTTTCATGGCGGCAGGGATCTCGAATGTCATGGTGACCTCCGTTCGAGAGTTCCATTGTACACGCTATAGATATGCACTTTTTGCCATGCGACAAGCACGGCGCGGGGCGGCGCGCCAGGGAGCCATCAGAGCAGGCGGCCCTGTTTCGGGCTGTCCTCGCGCACGCTCACCTCGCCATCCGCGAATTCGAGCTTCAGCGCGGACCAGGGCTTGATGTCGGCGGCGTAATGTACGGGCCGTCCCTTCTCGGTGCGCACCAGCACGAAGCCGCGGCGCAGCACGGATTTGTAGGAGAGGGACTCAACCAGCTTCGCGACACCGTCGAAGCGCTGGCGCTGGAAGGCGACCAGTCGCGAGAGCGCCTGTGCGGAACGGCGCCCCGAAAGCTCCAGCGAACGCCGCTCATTGGCGATCAGCGCACGGAGCGGCGCCAGCGTCAGGCGCGGCGCGCTGCGGTTGAGGCGCGCGGCGTGCTCACGCGTGTTGGCCTTCAGCGCCTGGACGAGGCGGCCCGAGGCCGAATCGAAGCGCTGGCGCACCAGTGCCAGCAACTCGTCCGGCCGGGGCAGCGCGCGGGCGGCGGACCTCACGCGCGTGTGGCGCTCGTCCATGCAGCGCCGTACCCCGCCCTGCATGCGGGCGTGGAGCGAGGCGAGTTCCGCCACGAGGTCTGCCCGCACGGGCACGGCCTTCTCGGCGGCTGCCGTGGGGGTGGGCGCGCGGAGATCGGCGGCGTGGTCGATCAGCGTCGTGTCCGTCTCATGGCCAACGGCGGAGATCACGGGGATCACGCTCGCCGCCGCAGCCCGCACCACGGCCTCGTCGTTGAAGCCCCAGAGATCCTCCAGCGAACCGCCGCCGCGCGCGACGATGATCACGTCCGGCTTGTTTGCCATGGCGTTAAAGCCGGCAATCGCCGCCGCGACTTCGGCCGCGCAGGTCTCGCCCTGCACCCGCACCGGCCAGACCATGACATGCCGGGGGAAGCGGTCATTCAGCCGGTGCAGGATGTCGCGGATCACCGCACCCGTGGGCGATGTCACCACGCCGATGGTCTTCGGCAGGTAGGGAATGGGCCGCTTGCGGGAGGGATCGAACAGGCCTTCGGCTGAGAGCTTCCTTTTCCGCTCCTCGAGCAGCGCCATCAGCGCGCCGACACCGGCGGGCTCGATGCTTTCGATCACGATCTGGTAGGCGGACTTCATCGGGTAGGAGGTGATCTTGCCGGTGGCGATCACCTCCAGCCCCTCCTGCATCTTGGAGCGCAGCCGGTTGAAGCTGCCGCGCCAGATCACGGCGTCGAGCTTCGCCCCCTCGTCCTTGATCGAGAAATAGCAGTGGCCTGAGGCATGGGCACCCCGGTAGCCCGAAATCTCGCCGCGGACCCGCACATGGCCGAACGTGTCCTCCAGCGTGCGCTTCAGGGCATTGGCGATCTCGGAGACCGAGTATTCCCCGGCGTTGCTCTTTCCGCCCTCGATGATTTCGCCCGTTTCCGGGTCATGGTCCCAGATGGTGGACATGGGAAATTCCGCACTTTGATTCCGCGGCATCAAATGCGAGAAGGCGGGCGAAAGCAAGGA
>VFQT010001585.1_pt1 | contig 26760 bp, 27 predicted proteins | sample 3512381 | NCBI WGS metagenome assembly VFQT01 (sample SAMN10412376, study PRJNA504923) | tailings metagenome | isolation source: Relicate 2 Philex TSF3 active mining site | place: Philippines: Tuba, Benguet | collected 2017-08-29
CCGAAGGCCCAGGGCGCGGTGACCATGCCGACGTGCATGGCCACCTGGCTCAGCACCACCAGCAGGGCGGTCACCCCCAGGCCGCGGGCCACAAACGGGGCGCGGCGGGTGCCGATGACGGCGGCCAGGGCGATGAGCATGGCCCACAGGGCGGGCGCCACCGGGAGCAGCGCCAGGTCGCCCATGGCCACCATGTGCGCGGCAATGGCCGAGGCGATCCCGGCCGCCGCGATGGACGCGCGGCGCGCGGCGTGTGCCCGGGGTGCCGAGATGGCCGTCATACGGTTCCCACCCTAGCCCCGGCGCGGGGCGCGCGGTACATGACAGGTATCCTCGCCCGCATGACACGACTCCTCGCCATCGCCGCTGCCGCGGCCCTCATCACCGCCCCGGTCCTTGCCGGCTGCGGATCGTCGGACTCCACGTCCACCTCGGCCGCCACCGCCGACCGCGCGGCCGCCGCCAAGTCATGGTCAGCCCCGCCGCCCATGAGCATCGACGAGAAGGCCACGTACACCGCCGTGCTGCGCACGTCGGAGGGCAACATCAGCATCGCGCTCGACCCGAAGCAGGCTCCCAAGACCGTGAACAACTTCGTGTTCCTGGCCAAGGAGGGCTTCTACGACGGCCTCACGTTCCACCGGGTCATCCCCGACTTCGTGATCCAGGGCGGCGACCCCCAGGGCACCGGGTCCGGCGGGCCCGGCTACCAGTTCGAGGACGAACTGCCGAAGGCCGGTGCCTACAAGCTCGGGTCCGTGGCCATGGCGAACGCGGGTCCCAACACCAACGGGTCGCAGTTCTTCATCATCATCGGCCAGCAGGGCGTGCAGCTGCCGCCCAACTACTCGCTGTTCGGGCAGGTGACCAAGGGGCAGGACGTGGCGGAGAAGATCTCCACCATGGCGGCGCCCGGCACCGAGACCCCCGACCCGCCCGTGACCATCGAGAAGGTGACCATCACGGAGACGCCGGCCACGTGAGCCTGCTCGCCGGCTTCGAGCGATCGACGATCGCGGTGACCGGCACCCACATCGCAGTGGCGGTGGCGGGCTCCGGCCCGCCGCTGCTGCTGCTGCATGGCTTCCCCCAGACGATGGCCATGTGGCACGCCGTGGCGCCGATGCTGGCCGAGCGGTTCACGGTGGTGTGCGCCGACCTTCGCGGCTACGGGGCCAGCGGAAGGCCCGAGGCGGGGCCCGACCACGCGGGCTACTCCAAGCGGGCAATGGCGCAGGACCAGGTGGATGTGATGGCCGCCCTGGGCTTCGACAGATTCGCCGTGGCGGGGCATGACCGCGGGGGCCGCGTGGCGCGCCGCATGTGCCTGGACCACCCGGAGCGGGTGGCGGCCGCGGCCGTGCTGGACATCGTGCCCACCGCCACGGTGTTCGCCACCACCGACCAGGCGCTGGCCACCGCCTACTACCACTGGTTCTTCCTCATCCAGCCGGACGGCCTGCCCGAGCGCATGATCGGTGCCGATGCGCGGTGGTGGCTCGGGGAGACCCTGCGGCGATGGGCCGCCCCCGGCTTCGTGTTCCACCCGGATGCGCTCGCGGCGTACGAGGCGGCGTTCGACGACGCGGCGACCATCCACGCGCAGTGCGAGGACTACCGGGCCGCCGCCTCCATCGACCTGGAGCACGACGCCGCCGATGCCGGGGCGCGCATCGCGTGCCCCCTGCTGGTGCTGTGGGGCGAGAAGGGCGCCATGCACCGCCTCTATGACGTGCGGGGCACCTGGGCCGACCAGGGCGTGGACGTGCGCGGCCGGGCCATCGACTCGGGGCACTTCCTGGCCGAGGAGGCGCCGGAGGCCACGGCGCGGGAGCTGCTGGGGTTGCTGCCGGGCTAGGCGGTCGCGGGCCGCAGGCGCGCGCGGCGTCCGCGGCCGGCGCGGGCGGGTGGCGCGGCGTGCAGGAGCACGCGGGTGAGGTCGTCCTCGGCCACGGCCGCACGGGCCTCGGCATCCATCACGCGCTGGCGCAGCATCTGCGCCTCGTCCCTGCTTCGCGCGAGTGCCGACTCGGTGGCCACCAGCGCCGCGCGGAGGGCGGCGGCCTCCGCCTCGGCCTCGGCCACCCGGCGCGGGTCGGCGCCCGCTTCCGCGCCGGAGGGAACCACGGCAACCAACCCCGCGCGCAGCAGGTCGGCCACGCGCACCGCGCGGCGGCCCTGGGGATCCACCACCATGGGAAGGCTGCCGCGCTCCACGCGGCGCTCCAGCGACTTGCGGGAGCAGCCGGCCAGGGCGGCGGCATCCGTGAGGGTGACCAGGCGATCCACGTCCACGTCCCGGATTTCGGCGTGCCCGCCCCGGACCCTGCCGGTGGGCCTAGGCGCTGGCGGCCTCGGACCCGGCCGCGCGCACCACGATGCGGCCGTCCACCTCGTCCAGCTCACCGCGCACGATGCACATCCCCAGGGCGCGCAGCACGCGGTCGGGCTCGGGCGGCGCCACGCCCGGATCCATCTCGGCCAGCCGCGCGGCGACGGCCGCCCACAGCACGCTGCGGTGGATGCCGCCGGGTGCCGACGCCACCTCGATGACGGCCAGCTCCACGAGGTCGGGTGTGGTGGTCCTGATCATGGACCGGCCACGCTACGCACGCGCCGGGTGCTTGGGAACCCCCATTCCCGAGGGATTCCCGTGCGCCAACCCTCAACCCCGGGTTGAGGGTGAGGCGGAGCCCGGCTCGGGGACCGTCCTCGGGCCGGAGCTGCCACCCGTGATGCACGACGGTCGGCTGCGGGGGCGCGCGGGGGCCCCGGCCCGCTCCGCGGCCAGCTCCACCAGCCACCGTGACTCCTCGTCCACCACCGTCACCAGCATCGCGCCGTCGGCGGCGCGTGAAATGCGCCCGGCCACCGCGCCATGGGAATTGCGAATCGTGATGTCGGGACCGTCGGTCACGCGATCACGGTATCGCGGGATGGCAGGGGTAGGCTCAATGCATGGTGCGGATCCTCATCACCGACGACCACGCCGTGCTGCGGTCGGGGCTCAGGCTGCTGCTGGAGCGCGAGGACGACATCCAGGTGGTGGACGAGGCCACCACCGCCGAGGAGGCCCTGGCGCGCGTGGCCGACGGCGACGTGGACCTGGTGCTGCTGGACCTCGAGATGCCGGGCATCGGCGGGCTGGCAGGCGCCGAGGCCCTGCGCGCGGCACACCCCGACCTGGCCATCCTGGTGCTGTCGATGCACGGCGAGGCCGACGACGTGCGCCGTGCGTTCGCGGCCGGCGCCACCGGGTACGTGCTGAAGACCGCCGCCGACGAGCAGCTGGTGCAGGCCGTGCGCGCCGTGGCCGGCGGCGAGCGCTACCTGCACCCGGCCCTCGGCGCCGTGCTGGCGCAGCCCGATGCCCCACGCGGCCCGGTGGATGATCTCTCGCCGCGCGAGCGCGAGGTGCTGCGCCTGCTGGCGCTGGGGTACACCAACCAGGAGATCGCCGAGATGCTGGTGGTGAGCGTGCGCACCGTCGAGAGCCACCGGGCGCACGTGATGACCAAGCTCCGGGCCGGATCGCGCGCAGCCATGGTGCGCCACGCCCTTGCCGCCGGGCTGCTGGACGATGAGCGGGACGGCAGCCCGGCATGAGCCTCTACTCGCGGGTGCGCGACCTGCCGGTGGTCATCGACCAGGCGGCGCTCCACCGCCTGGAGTTGCCCGTGGCGCCCGAGTTCACGCGGGTCACCACCGTGGTGGCCCTGTCCGGGGCCGGGCACGAGGGCGTGGGCGAGGACGTCACCTACGAGGCCGACGAGGCCACGGCGTTCCAGCAGGCCGGGCCGCCCGACCTGCGCGGCGAATGGACCATCCACTCGCTGGCCACCGCGCTCGCAGGGATGGACCTCTTCCCCTCGCCCCCGGCCTGGCCGCCCAGCCGGGCCTACCGCCGCTGGGCCTTCGAGAGCGCGGCGCTGGACCTGGCCCTGCGCCAGGCGGGCGAGCCCCTGTGGCGGGTGCTGGGCATCGAGCCCCGTCCCGTGGAGTTCGTGATCTCCACCGGGCTCGGCAGCCCCCCCGACCCGGGACGCGTGCTGGGCTGGGCCGAGGCCATGCCGGGCATCGGGTTCAAGGTGGATGCCACCCCCGAGTGGACCCGCGACGTGGCGCGCGCGCTGGCCGAGGGCGCCGACGTGGAGGTGGTCGACCTGAAGGGCCACTACTCGGGCACGGTGGTGGACCCCGGTGCCGACCCGGCCCTCTACGCCATGGTGGCCGAGGAGTTCCCGGATGCGTGGCTGGAGGACCCGCGCGTGGACGACCGCACGCGGATCGCCCTGGCGGGCGCCGAGGGCAGGGTCACGTGGGACGCCCCCATCCATGACGCCGCCGACATCGACGCCATGGCCATCGCGCCGCGCACGGTGAACGTGAAGCCCTCGCGCATCGGATCGCTGGAGGGCCTCCTGGGCGTGTACGACCGCATCCGCGCCGACGGCCTGGGGGCCTATGGCGGCGGGCAGTACGAACTGGGACCCGGGCGCGGGCAGATCCAGTACCTGGCGGCGCTGTTCCACCCGGACGCGCCCAACGACACCTCACCGGTGGGGTACCACCTGCCACCGCGGCCCGGCATGCCCGGGAGCCCACTGGACCCCGCGCCGTCGGCCACGGGGTTCCGCTGGGGAGCGGACGCCGGCTAGGAGGAGGGGGCCCCGGCCGTCTCGGCCAGGTCGCGCGCGGCCTCGAGGCGATCCCATGCGGCCTCTTCGGCGCGCAGGTGCTCGTCCTCGCTGGCGTACAGGTGCGCACCCCGCGAAACGCGCAGGTAGTCGGCCATGGCGCGCTCGAGTTCCTCCTCGGGACTCCGCGGGCTACGTGTGGGAACTTCGCTGCTCACCACGTCACCTCCTGACCGTTGGGGCACAAGGTAGCGCGGTCCCGGCACCCATGCCCCGCCCCGGGTTCCGGCGCGGTCCGCGCGCGTTGGTAGGGTGGCCGCATCAGCGACGCCGCGCCCACCGCACCCCACGAGACGCCCATCCAGAAGGCCCAGCGCTGGCGGGGCTTCACCTCGTTCATCCTCCTTGCCCTGGCCATTGTCTGCCTGGTGTTCGGAAGCCTGTTCGTGTGGATGCGCGCCACGGCCTTCACCCCCAATGGCTACGTGGCCAAGGCCCTCACGGTGCAGGGCGAGACCCTGCTGCAGAGCAAGGTCACCGACTACGTGAAGGACGACCTGCTGCCGCCGGAGCGGGCCAACCAGCTGGCCCGCAGGGTGGTGGACCCGCTCCCCATCGACGCCCAGGAGAAGAACATCCTGGCCGCCGGCATCGCCGCCGCGGTGCGCTCGCAGGTGGGCACGGCCGTCAATGCGTTCCTCGACTCCGGCCCGGGCCAGCAGTTCGCCACGGCCCTCTCCACGCGACTCAGCGAGGAGGTCGTCAAGCTGGTGAAGGGCGACAAGGGCGTGTTCAAGTTCCAGGGCGACTCCATCGTGCTGGATACCCAGCCCATCGTGGAGGGCGCGCGACAGCGCGCCGAGGACACCCTGGGCGACTTCGCGCAGTTCCTGCCGCCCCGCCAGGAGTCGTACCGCCAGATCACCCTGGTGCAGGGCGACTACGTCAGCACCATCCAGACGGCCATCAGCTTCATCTGGCTCATGTCGTGGCTACTGCCCCTGCTGTTCGTGGTGTTCCTGGCCGCCGGAATCTGGGCCGCGCGCGAGCGCCGGCCCGCGGCGTTCCGCGTGATGATCGCGGCCATCATCGGCGTGGCCATCGCCGCCATCACCATCCGCATCGCGCGCAGCGTGATCGCCAACCTGGTGCAGGAAGGCCCCGGCCAGGACGTGGTGGACTCCATCCTCACCGCCGCCACCAGCGAGCTGGTGGACCAGACGCTGGTCATCGCGGCCATCGCGGCCGTCATCGGGTTCGTGCTGTGGATGTTCGGGCCCGACAAGCCGGCCCGGCGCACGCGCCAGTGGTTCCGCGACCGCTGGGCCGACCTGCTGGCCGGCTCGCCACGCGATGCATCGCGGGTCACCGAATTCGCGCGCACCTACCGGGCGCACCTGGAGATCGCCGGCGCGGTGCTGATGATCATCGCCCTGCTCCTGGTGCCCAGCATCAGCGTGGGAACCTGGATACTCGCGCTCCTGGCGCTGGCCATCTGGGTGCTGCTCATCGAGCTGGCCGCGTGCGCCGGATGGCTGCAGGCGGTGGCCCGCTGGATCCACGGGCTCCGGAAGACCCGCTCCGCCTAGCTCCCGGGCGGGCCGGGTGGCCCCGGGGTGGTGAGAACATATGTTCGCTACAGTGCTCCCCCGATGGGGGACCCGGTGGACGACATCATCCGCGTGGCCGCGCTCACCATGAGCGAGGACCAGGCCGACCGCCTGGTGGGATGGATCGCCCTGCGCACCGGGCGCAGCAAGGCGCTGGCGCGCGGCGACGACACCCTGGCCCGCCTGCGGCACGTGGCCGAGAACTGGCTGGACGATGACCAGCGGCGGCGCCTGGCCGGCTGGATCGCCCGCAAGGTGGCGCTGGGCGAGGACCCCGTGCCGGCATCCCCCGGGGCCATGCGGCGCGCCGGCGGGGGGTCTGGCAGCCTGCCCGCATGACGGGCATCACCACCCCGCTCACCCGGCTGCTGGGGATACCGCGGCCCATCCTGCTGGCGGGCATGGCGGGCGGGCCCACCACGCCCGAACTCGTGGCCGCGGTATCGCGCGCCGGCGGACTGGGCGTGTTCGGGCTGGCGGGCATGAGCACCGACGCCGTGCGGCGCGACGTGGCCGCCGCCGTGCAGATGGCCGGTGGTGCGCCGGTGGGCGTGAACGTGCTCATCTCCCCCGCCGTGCCCCGGCCCGGGGCCGACCCCGACCGCGTGGCGCAGGTGCTTGCGCCCATCCGTGAGGCGATGGGCCTGCCCCACCCCCCGCCGCAGGGCGCACCCCCGGCCACGCCCCGGGAACTGGTGGAGGCGGGCCTGGAGGCCGGGGCCACGGTGGTGGCCACCGGCCTGGGCGACCCGGCCGTGGTGGCCGATGCCGCCCGTGATGCCGGCGCGCCCCTGGTGGCCATGGTGAGCACGGTGGACGATGCCCGCCGGGTGGTGGAGGCAGGTGCCCACGCAGTGGTGGCGCAGGGATCGGAGGCCGGGGGGCACCGGTCGAACTTCGAGGTGCCCGAGCAGGGCGAGGTGCCGCTGGTGGGCACCATGGCCCTGGTGCGCCAGGTGGTGCGGGCGGTGGACGTGCCGGTGGTGGCCGCCGGGGGCATCATGGATGGCGCCGGCATGGCCGCGGCGCTGGCGCTGGGCGCGAGCGGCGTGCAGCTGGGCACCGCCCTGCTGGTGGCCGGCGAGGCCGGGGTGCCGGCGGGCTGGCGCAGCCGCATCCGCCACGCGCGCGATGACGAGACCATCATCACGCGGGCCCTGTCGGGGCGCCCGGCCCGTGGCCTGCCCAATGCCCTCACCCGCGCGCTGGATGCCCCCGGTGCGATGGGATGGCCGCAGCAGAACGCCGCCGCCGCCGACGTGCGCCGTGCGGCAGCCGCTGAAGGCGACGCCGACCACATGTCGCTGTGGGCCGGGCAGGCCGCCGGCCTGGCGGGACCCGACCGCCCCGCCGCGCAGATCATGGATGAGGTCATGGACCAGGCGCTCGCGGAGATGCGGCGCCTCGGCGGCATGGCCGGCGGCTAGCCCCGCCCCTGCTGCTCAGGCATCGCGGGTGCGCAGCGGCTCGCGCCCCTGCGGCGCCTCGGGGTAGCTGGTGCGGAAGGCCGGCTGCGTGCACGGCTGCTGGTCGCGGTCCGGGAAGGTGGGGTCGATGGCCACCTTGCACTGCGGGCGGGGCTCCCCTTCCGCGCGCAGGGCGCCGAACCCCGGGTGCACGGCCTCCTGCGCGGCCATGCCGGTGGCGTCCACCTCGGCCACGAACACCTTGTCGATGCAGCCGATCCAACGCGTGCCCTGAAGGTCGTGGGCGTACAGCCGCGGGCACGCGATGGCCACGCAATGGGCGGGGTACACCACCCGCTCGCAGCGCACCGCGCAGGCGCGGCACGACCCGCGCTGGGGAGGGGTGTCCACCCCCCTACGCCACTGCGCGCTCGCCGAACATGCTCTTGAGCGATGCCAGCAGGCCGCGGTCGGCCGGGTCCACCTGGTACTCGCTGCCCAGGCGGATGCGTGTCTCGCCCTCGGGCGTGCGCAGCGACACGATCACGCATGCCTCGCCCGGGTGGTCGCTGAACAGCTTCTTCAGCAGGCCCATGTCGGCCTGGGCGAAGCGCGAGGCATCCACCTCGAGCAGCAGGCGGTCCTCCTCGTCGGCCGGGTCGGGCACGAAGGGCTCCACCGCCTGGGCAACCAGCTTGGTCTCGCCCTCCCCCTTCTGGTCGATGCGGCCCGTCACCAGCACCAGGGAGTCCTCGGTGATCACCTCGCGGGCCGCGGCCAGCACCTGGGGCACCACCACGATCTCGATGGAGCCCTCCAGGTCGTCCAGGCGCACGAAGGCCATGGGCTCGCCCCGCTTTGTGGTGATGTTCTTGACGGCGCCGATGATGCCGCCCAGGGTGACCGACTGGCCGTCGGCCAGCGACCCCACCTCGCCCAGCGTGGCGCTGGTGAGCCGGCGCAGCTGCCTGCGGCAGTCGGACAGCGGGTGGCTGGACACGTAGAGCCCGATGGCCTCCTTCTCACCGGCCAGGAGCTCGTCCTTGTCCATCTCGGGGATGGTGATGGGCGGGTCGGCGTCCATCGATCCGGCGCCGGCATCCTCGAGCAGCCCGAACAGCGACTCCTGGCCCGCGGCGATGTCGGTGCGCCGCTTGGCGGCCTGCGCCATGGCGGCGGGCAGGGCGTCCAGCATGCCAGCGCGCGACGCGCCGGTGCAGTCCAGCGCGCCGCCGCGGATGAGGCTCTCCAGCGCGCGCTTGTTGAGCTGCGCGGCGTCAATGCGCCGGCAGAAGTCCCAGATGGAGGTGTAGGGCCCGCCGGTGGCGCGCTCCTCGATGAGCGCCAGCACCGCGTTCTCCCCCACCCCCTTGACCGCCGTGAGGCCGAAGCGGATCTCGCGCTCGCCGGTGACGGCGAAGCCCGACTCGGACCGGTTGACGTCGGGCGGCAGCACCTCGATTCCCATGTCGGAGCACGCCGCCACGTAGAACGGCACGCGGTCCTTGGTGTCCATGACCGAGGTGAGCACGGCCGCCATGTACTCGGCCGGGTGGTTGGCCTTGAGGTACGCGGTGCGGTACGACAGCAGCGCGTAGCAGGCGGCATGCGACTTGTTGAACGAGTAGTCACCCGCCGCCTCGCACAGGCCCCACAGGTCGTCGGCCACGTCGGGGGCCGTGCCGGAGTCGAGGCAGCCCTGCACGAACTCGTCGCGCAGCGACGCCATGAGCTCCTTGTCCTTCTTGCCCACGGCCTTGCGCAGGTCGTCTGCGCGTGATGGCGGGAACCCGGCGATCTGGCGCGAGATCGCCATGAGGTTCTCCTGGTACACGCAGTTGTGGACGATCACGCCATCCGCGACGAAGTTGTGGATGCCCTCGACCTCGAGGTCGAAGACGTGCTCCTCGCCCGCATCCTCGATCGACACGATGCGTTGCCAGTGAACAGCACCCGCCCGAAGGGTCTCCGGAAGCGGGACCTCCTGCGCGGCGCGCTGCACCGTGGCCATGGCGAGCCGTGGCCGGGCCATGGACGATGAGCGGAAGTGCTGGGGGTCGAAGCCATGCGCACGGCCCAGCGCGGATCGACTGCCGAGCCACTCCCGACCGATCTCGTCCAGCACCCGGCGGCGATCCAGCGTGCGCTTGGCACGGGCCCCGCACGGCACATCGCGCTTGGGGGTGACCATGAACGGCTGCAGTTCCTCGGCGAGGCGCGCGGTGTCGTAGACGAGCACGCGATGGGCCGTGCGCGTCTCCCCCCGCCCCTCGTACTCATCGCGGTGGATGACCGACGCGATGCCCAGGCGCAGGAGCAGGGCCTGCACGTCGGCTGCAAGGGCTGCCGAGGTGGTGACGTACGTGGAGCAGGATGGGGCGATGCGCCCGTCCCCGTCCCACAGGCACGCCAGGAAGAAGGCGATGTCATCCTGGCCGCACTCGAACACGAAGCCGGGCACGGACTTCTGGTGGCTCGCCACACCGCCCTGGCGCCCCGGGGGGTTCTTCAGGCCGAGCTCGCGCAGCCAGGCAAGGAGGGCGTTCGGGGTGTGGTACGTGGGCTTCGCGGCGTCGACCACCTCGACCTGCATCACGCTCCGCGCCCGCTTTCGCACCCGCGCGCCAAGGCCGCCGAAGCCCGTCGCGAGGGCGTCGCAGTACGCACGCACCATCTCGTGGGAGGAGGTGACGAAGTTGCAGCCGCTCGACGTGAGCGCCCCCTCGGCGATGAGGTACGCCAGCACGCGGAGGCGGGCGCGATCGGCATCCCCACCCGACCCGCAGGCAGGGCCCATCGTCACGTGGGGCGTGCCGACATGGTCGCCAGGAGCCAGATCGCGGATCGGCGTCCAGCCGGCCTCGGTGAGGAAGAGGTGGTCCTCGGTGACCCGGATCTCCGCACCGTTCCACAGGCGCACCCGCACCACGGGTCGCACGCCGTTGTCGATCCAGCGGGTCACGCGGGCCGAGGCCGGCTGCAGGTCGTGGTCCACGCCCTGGATGACCATGTGATCCAGCGCCCCGACATCGCGCAGCCGCACCCGACGTCCCGACACGGCATCCTGGACCCATGCATCACCACTCACGCAGACGCCGTTGGTCTCCTTGAGGATCGGCTCCAGCCGCGGGTCGGCATAGGTGATGCGGCTTGGGTCGCGCTTGTTCTTGGCGTAGGTGGAGATGAACGCCATGGGGCCGGGGCGATACAGCGCCACCAGGGCCACCAGGTCGGCGAACTCCGTGGGGCGCACCTCGCGCAGGGCGTCGCGCATGCCGGATGACTCGAACTGGAACACGCCAAGGGCATCGCCCTTGGCGAGCATGCGATACGTGGCCGCGTCATCCATGGGGATGGCCTCGATGTCGAGGTCCTCCCCGGTGGTGGCCTTCACCAGCCGCAGTGCGTCCTGGATGATGTCCAGGTTGCGCAGGCCGAGGAAGTCCATCTTCAGGAGGCCCAGGGCCTCCACGTCGTGGTCGGGCACCTGGGTGACCACCGACCCCTGGTCGTCCACGCGCACGGGCAGGTAGTCGGTCACGGCGCCGGGCGCGATGACCACGCCGGCGGCGTGCACGCCCTCGTTGCGCACCAGTCCCTCCAGCGGACGGGCCACCTCCACGATGCGCTTGGCGGCCTCATCGGCCTCCATGGCCGCCGCCAGCTCCGACCCGGGTGCCGCGGCCTCGTCGAGCTTGATCCCCAGCTTGTCGGGCACCAGCTTGGCGATGCGGTCCACCTGGCCGTACGAGACCCCCAGCACGCGCCCGGAGTCACGCACCACGGCGCGGGCCAGCAGCTTGCCGAAGGTGCCGATGCGCGCCACGGCGTCGGCCCCGTACTTCTCGGTGACGTAGGCCACCACGCGGTCGCGCCCGCCCACCGAGAAGTCGGTGTCGATGTCGGGCATCGACTTGCGGCCCGGGTTGAGGAACCGCTCGAACAGCAGGCCGTGCTCCAGCGGGTCGAGGTCGGTGATGCGCAGCGAGAACGCCACCAGCGATCCGGCAGCCGATCCGCGGCCCGGCCCCACGGCCACCCCGTTGTCGCGCGACCACTTGATGTAGTCCCACACGATGAGGAAGTACGAGGCGAACCCCATCTCCTTGATGGTGTCCAGCTCGAACCGGAGGCGATCCTCGGCCTCGGCGGGCCAGGCGCCCTCGCCGTAGCGGCGGTCGAGCCCCTCCCGGCAGAGCAGCTCGAGGTACACGTCGTCGGTCTCGCCCGTGGGCACCGGGAACACCGGCAGCTTGATGTCGCCCAGCGGGAGGTCCAGGCCCGCGCAGCGCTGGGCCACCTCCATGGTGGCGGGGATGGAGTCGGGGTAGTCGGGCAGCGCGGCCAGCATCTCGTCGGCCGACTTGATGAAGAACTCCTGCGTGTCGAACTTGAACCGGTTGGGGTTGCTGAGCACGTCACGCGTCTGGATGGCCAGCAGGGCCTCGTGGCTCTCGGCGTCCTGGTGGCAGACGTAGTGCACGTCGCCGGTGGCCACCATGGTGATGCCGGTCTCGCCCGCCAGCGTGGCCAGGTGCTGGTTGATGCGCTTCTGGCTCGCTATCCCCGAGTCCTGGAGCTCGAGGTACACGTCCTCCGGGCCGAAGATCTGGCACAGGGTGTCCAGTTCCTCGCGGGCGCCGGTGAGGTCCTCGTCGGCCAGGCGCGAGCAGATGGTGCCCGACAGGCAGCCCGACAGCACGATGATGCCGTCGGCGTGCCGGCTCATGAGCTCGTGGTCGATGCGTGGCCGGCGGTGGTAGCCCTCCAGGTACCCGGCCGAGCACAGGCGGATGAGGTTGTAGTAGCCCTCCGTGCTCTCGGCCAGCAGCGTGAGGTGGTTGCGGCGCTCACGGCCCGGGCGCTCGCGGTGGTCGGGCACCACGTAGGCCTCCAGCCCCACGATGGGCGTGATGCCCCGGCGCGAGGCCTCGCGGTACAGCTCCACGGCCCCGCTCATCACCCCGTGGTCGGTGAGCGCCACGGCGCTCTGCCCCAGTTCCTCCACCCGGTCGAGCAGGCGGGGAATCTTGCAGGCCCCGTCCAGGATGGAGTAGTCCGAGTGGACATGCAGGTGGGCGAAGGGCGTGGGGCTGCTCACCCCTCGAAACCTACCGCCCGCCCACGACGCCCCCGGGTCACCCCAGGTCGCGCGCCTCGGCGATCTGGTGCGCCATGCGGCTCTGCAGGCTGAACAGCTCGATGAAGCCGGGTGAGGCGTTCTGCGAGAAGCTGGGGTCGGCGTCGAACGTGGCCAGGGTGCGGTCGTACAGGGCGATGGGCGAGTCGCGGGTGACCACGGTGGCCGAACCCTTGTAGAGGCGAACGGTCACGGTGCCCTCCACCTTGCGGTTCACGTGGTCCATGAACGCATTGAGGTCCTGCATGAGGGGCTCGTACCACAGGCCCTCGTAGGCCATCTGCGCCCACAGCAGGTCGAGGTTGGGCTTCAGCGCGTTCTGGCGGCCGGTGCACACCAGCTTCTCGAGCTCCTTGTGCGCCTCCAGGATCACCGTGGCAGCGGGCACCTCGTACACGTCACGCACCTTCAGGCCCACCACGCGGTCCTCGATGTGGTCCATGATGCCCACGCCGTTGCGGCAGGCGTGCTCGGCGATGGCCGGGATGATCTCGTGGAGGGGCATCTCCACCTCGTTCAGGCTCACCGGCAGGCCGTCGCGGAAGCTCAGGATGATGTCCTCGGGCTGGTCGGGCGCCTTGGTGGGCGGGGTGACCAGCTGGAAGACATCGTCGGGCACGGCCTTGGTGAGGTCCTCGATGATGCCGCCCTCGCTGGAGCGGCCCCACAGGTTGTCGTCGATGGAGTACGGCCGCTCCACGCTGCTCGACACCGGGATGCCGTGCTCATGGGCGTAGGCGATCTCCTCGTCGCGCCCCATCTGCCACTCGCGCACCGGGGCGATGACCTTCAGCTCGGGCGCAAGCGTGGCGATGGTGGCCTCGATGCGCACCTGGTCGTTGCCCTTGCCGGTGCAGCCGTGCGCGATGGTGTCGCAGCCGTGGCGGCGGGCCTCCTGCACGGCCAGCTTGGCGATGAGCGGGCGGCCCAGCGACGTGAACAGCGGGTAGCCGCCCTGGTAGCGGGCGTTGGCCTTGATGGCCGGCGCCACGTAGTCACGGGCGAACTCCTCGCGCGCGTCCACCACCAGGCTCTCCACGGCGCCCAGGTCCACGGCCTTCTGCAGGATGGCGTCGAAGTCGTCCTCGGGCTGGCCCAGGTTGATGCACAGCGCCACCACCTCGGCGTCGTACTCGTCCTGGATCCACTTGAGCATGACCGAGGTGTCGAGCCCCCCGGAGTAGAGGAGCACCACGCGGTGCACCTCGTGCGGCTCTGCCAGGTACTGGGCGGTCTTCGGGGCGGGCTGCATCTGCGACAACGCGCGGCTTCCTCTCTGCATGGAGTGCGGACCGGCGCGGAGTGTAGACGCCCCTACAGGTAGGGGAGCGGGTCGCGCGCCACGCCGTTCACCCTCACCTCGAAGTGGAGGTGGGGGCCGGTGGAGAAGCCGGTGCTGCCCACGAACCCGATCAGGCCGCCCTGGGTGACCGGCTGGCCCACCCGCACGGCGATGCGGCTCTGGTGGGCGTAGGCGGTGGAGAGGCCGCCGCCGTGGTCGATGACCACCAGGTTGCCGTAGCCCCCCGAGGATCCCGCCACGATGACCTTGCCGGACTTGGCCGCGGTGATGGGCCGGCCCGTGGGCGCGGCGACGTCGATGCCCTGGTGCATGCGGCCCCAGCGCGGGCCGAAGCCGGAGCTCACCTGCCCGGAGGTGGGCCACGTGAAGCCCGCGGCCGAGGGGGTGACGTCCGAGGGCTCGGCGTACGGCACCCCCTGGATCTCGGCGATGCGCTTGGCCAGCGCGAACGACTGCTCGCGCAGTTCCTTGGTGTCGTCCTCGATGTGGTTGCGGTCCACCTTGATGGTGGCCAGCATGCGCGCCCGCACGCGCTTGGTGCGCCTGAGCACCCTCTGCTCCACGTCCAGTTGGCGCGCGGCCGCCCGGGCCGCCACGGCCCGGCGCTCGGTGCGCTGCTCGGCCTCCTGCGCCCGCTCCTGCAGCACGGCGATGCGCGCCGCCGAGTCACGGGTGAGGTTCCGGTAGCGCGCCACCGCGTCGATCATGCCGCGATCGCGGTCGGTGGCCCGTTCGATGCCCGACGCGGCCCCCGCCAGCTCGGACAGGCTCCCTCCCTGCAGGATGCCCAGCAGCGGGTCGTCGTCCTCGGTGCGGTAGATCTCGCGGAGCCGCTCCACCAGCGCCTGGCGCTGCACCTTCAGGCGCCCGGTGGCCACCTTGAGCTGCCGCTGCTGGAAGCGCAGGTCGCGGGTGACCTGCGCGAGGGTTCCCTCGGCGAGGCGATGGGCCTGCTCGGCCGCGTCACGACGCGCCGCCAGGGGCTCGAGGCGCGCATTCACCTGGCGCAGGCGGCGGTTGATGGTGGCGAGGTCGGTGGTGAGCACCGCCTGGCGATCGATGGCCGCGCGAAGGCGCGCCTCGGCGCCGTACAGGCGCTGGTCCACGGCCTGCTTGCGCTCCACGATGTCCGGGGCCACGCCGGCGGACGGCGCCAGGAGCACGCCCGCCGCGATCAGGGCGACCGCCGGTACCGCGTATGTGGGAATCCGCGTCACGATGATGCGGATTCGACGGCAGGACGCGCAGTCCTATGGAACGCGCGTTACCGGCGCTTCGGATCCACCGCGCGAAGCTCGGAGAACGGGTTGATGGGGGCCGAGCCGCTGGGGCGGATCTCGAAGTGCACGTGCGGGATGGTGCCCCTGGCGTCGCCCGTCATTCCCACGGTGCCCACCACCTGGCCCGCCGTCACCTTCGAGCCCGCCTTCAGCTCCGGGGCGATGGTCTGCATGTGCGCGTAGTAGTAGTCGTTGCCCCGCGCGTCCCTGATCCAGATGTAGATGCCGCCGAGGCCGGTCTCCTCGCGGGTGAGGCGGTTGATGGTGCCGTCCACGCAGGCCACCAGCGGGGTGCCCATCTTGGCCACGATGTCGTTGCCCTGGTGCGAGCCCTGGCGCCGGGCGGCGCCGTAGTCATCGAAGTAGCTGTAGTCGCCGAGCACCGGGAACACCTTCAGGTACCGGGCGCTGGTGGGGCCCGACAGCGTGGCGGGCGCACTGGCCACGGCGCGGATCTTGAGGCCCAGCCTGCCCAGGAGGGCCGCGTCGGCCACCCCCGTGGCCTTCAGCTTGAGCTTTCGCTGCAGGATGCGCACGCCGGCACGGGTGGTGCGGCCGTACGACCCATCCACCGGCACCTTGATGCCGCGGGCGCGCAGCTTGCGCTGCAGCGCCTTCACGTCGCTGCCCCGGGATCCGAACCGCAGGGCATCGGATGCGGGCGGCGTGACCACGGGCGGGGTGGCCGGGGTGGTGGCCACGGGGGCCGTGCCCGGGTCCACCGGCTGGGGCGGGAGGCCCGACCCCTCGGGCGCCGCGCTGGCCGGCGCGCCGGGCAACTGCGAGGGCATGGGCGACGCCATCACGGCCGGGGCGGCCATGCCGAGGACCATCACCGCTGCCGCTGCAGCCATCCCCCAGACGGGGCGGGTGCGTCGGCGCGCGTCACTGCGAATGCGGTCGATGATCCTAGTTCCCTTTCCGCCTGTACCCCTCACGCAGAGGGGTTCGCGGGCTGCCTGCGGAGCCCTTCGGAGGTCATTGGCCGTGGGTGACCCTAGCGGCGCTCCCGGCCGAGTCAACCCCCCGCCGGTACCCCACATGACCTTCTTACGAACGAACTGGGGTCCATAAACCTTCTCTATGCAGGCAATTCACTGGTCGTCGGCATCGGCAGGCGCGCCCTTGCGACGACGTCGTGACACCGCGCGGAGCGCGAAGACCAGGCCCAGGAACAACACCGCGGCCCCCAGGATGATGCCGTTGACCACCCGGCCATCCTCGGCCCCGGCCGACGACATCTCCATGCGCAGGCACGACCCATAGGGCATGTCCCATTGCGCCACGTAGCCATTGCCCGACACGTTGGCCCCGGTGGAGAACAGCGCGATCTTGGCCGGCATGGCCCAGGTGTACGAGAAGTCGAGGCCGCGCTGGAGCGCCCGGTCGGCTCGCGTGAAGTCGATGCGGCGGCTGCCCGCGTTGCACGGAGCCTCCAGGAGGTCGCCCACTCCCCCCCGTGACCCGATGGAGAAGGTGGAGAAGTACCGTCGGCCGCGATCGGTGTAGGCCGGGGTGAACTCGTCCACCAGCACCGCCTGCAGTGACACGCGCTGCGGCAGCCCCGTGATGCCGGCCTGCGCCTCGCCCTCGGGGGCCGTGCCGCTCGCCGGCGTGGTGGTGGTGCGCGTGCTGGGGGCCTCGCGCCTGTTGGGGGCGGCCCAGTACCGCCCCGTGGCGGAGAGGATGGGCTGGAGCGGCCGCTCCACCCCAAGGGCGCTCTCCAGGTCGTCCAGCTGCGACGTGCCGGCCTTCAGCCGGCGCACCGACCGCAGCACCACGGTGCCACCTGGCCGCGTCTCCTGCGCGAACGGCAGGCCCACGTTGCCCGGCGCGCGCCAGCGCTCGGTGCGCACGTCGAGGAACCGCTGGAACGTGCCCTCGCGCAACTGGCGCGGGAGGTCGATGGCCTGTTGGGCCGCGGGGTCGAGCCGTAGCTCGAGCGACAGGGTGCCGCCGCCGTCGGCCTTGATGTCGATGAACTGCGTGAGCGTGGCGCTGCACCCCGACAGCAGCGGCACCGCCGCCACGGCCGCGATGGCCGCCACCCAGCCACGCCGCGCCCTCACGAGGGCTCCCGCCCCGCCGATAGCGCGTCGCGACGGCGCATGAGCTCCACGGCCCGCGCCCGCTCGTCACGGTCCAGCGCGGCGAAGTCCTCGTCGGAGAGGTTGCCCGACCGGTGGTCCATCTCGATCTCCCGGATGGAGTCGAGGGAGCGCTGGAGCTCCTCCTCGATGGCCATGCGGTCGTCCATCTGCTCGGCGGGCGCGGGACCGGACCCGGCACGCGCAACCAGGGGCCAGGCGATGAGGGCCACCAGCGCCACGCTGATGACGGCGATAATGACGTAGGCCATCGCCGGGCGAGGCTACTCGCGCACCCGGCCGTCAGCCCCCACGGGCGACGGCACGGAGACCTCCCGGGGCCGGCGCGATGGCCACACGGCCACCAGCGACCCCACCAGCATGAGCAGGCCACCCACCCAGATCCACATCATCATGGGGTTGATGAACACGCTGATGCGCGCCAGCCCGTCGGGCGTGAGGCCCACCAGCACCACGTAGACGTCCCGGAACGGCGAGGTGTCCACCGCCACCTCGCTGGAGCGCTGCTGCTGGGCGGTGAACACGTCCACGCCGGGCTCGAGGGTGGCGAACCTGTTGCCGCCCTCCGATACCCCCAGCTGCACTCCCACGCTCATCTTGTGGTCGTCCTTCGAGCGCGTGCCACCATCGTTGGTGAACTGGTAGCCGGCCACCTCGCCGGTCTGGCCGGTGCGCAGGGCCAGGTCGCCCTGGGTGGAGAACGCCCCCTGGCACGCGATTGCCACGATCAACGACACCACGCCCACGTGCACGATGTAGCCGCCGTAGCGCCGCCGGTTGCGGGTGAACAGCTGGCCCAGCGCCCCGATCCACGAGATGCCGCCCAGCTGGTGGCGCACCTTCATGCCGCGCCAGAACTCGCTGACCAGGCAGGCCAGGGTGAAGGCCCCCAGGATGATGGCCGCCGCCGCCCACCAGGCCCCGCCGTCCTGCGCGAAGAACACCGCCGGGATGATGGCGATGGTGGCCACCACCAACGGCCCCGCGAAGCGCCGCCGGAGTTCGCGCATGGATGCCTTGCGCCAGGGGATCATGGGCCCCACGCCGGTGAGGAACAGCAGCGCCAGGCCGATGGGCGCCGCCACCTGGTTGAAGAAGCCCTGCCCCACCGTGATCTTCTCGCCCTGCACGGCCTCCGACAGCACCGGGAACATCGTGCCCCAGAACACGGCGAAGGCCAGCCCCACGAGCAGCAGGTTGTTGTAGAGGAACACCGCCTCGCGGCTGATGTAGCTCTCCAGGGAGTTCTCGCTGCGCAGCAGGGACATGCGCGAGAACAGCAGGGCGAAGGACCCGACCAGGATGACGATGATGAATCCCAGGAAGTACGGGCCCAGCGTGCTCTCGCCGAACGCGTGCACCGAGGACAGGATTCCCGATCGGGTGAGGAACGTGCCGAACAGCGCCAGGGTGAAGGTCATGATCACCAGGACCATGTTCCAGATGCGCAGCATCCCCCGGCGTTCCTGCACCATCACCGAGTGGAGGAACGCCGTGGCCACCAGCCACGGCATGAGCGCGGCGTTCTCCACCGGGTCCCAGGCCCAGTAGCCGCCCCACCCGAGCTCCTCGTACGCCCACCGCGATCCCAGCACGATCCCCACGGTGAGGAACATCCACGACACGATGATCCAGCGGCGCACCGAGGTGATCCACATCGAATCGAGGCGCCGGGTCACCAGCGCGGCGATGGCGAAGGCGAACGGCACCGACAGCCCCACGTAGCCGATATAGAGCAGCGGGGGGTGGCTCTGCATGTAGGCGTTCTGCAGCAGGGGGTTGAGGCCCCGGCCGTCTGCAAGCACCGGCGACACCGTGGCGAACGGGCTGGTCACGAACGACAGCACGCTGGTGAAGAACACGGCGGTGCCCATGAGCACCGCCACCACCACGGGCATGAGCTCCCGGTTGCGCCGGCGGTTGGTCACCACCACCAGCACCGCCACGATGGACAGGATCCACATCCACAGCAGCAGCGATCCGGCCTGGCTGCCCCACAGGGCCGTGATCTTGTAGTTCCAGCCGAGCGTGGTGTTGGAGTAGCCCGCCACGTCGGCCACGTCGAACCGGTTGCCCAGGAGCAGCGCCCACATCACCACGATGGCCGTGGTGGTGGCCGCGAACACCGCCCACACCCCGCGCTCCGCAGACGCCAGGTACTCGCGCCTGCCCTTGCGCCGCGACCACAGGGCGGCACCCACCGCATACAGCGCGGCCGCGAACGCCAGCAGGAGCGCTGCGCGACCGACGAGGGTCACGTGCCCGCGGCGCCCTTCGACGTGTGGTCGGCAGGCATCTCCTTGCCCTGCGTGGCCTGCTCCTCCATGAACTTGGAGGGGCACAGGGTGATGAGCGTGCCGCGGTCCGCCTGGAACACGCCGTTCTCCATGCGACCGGTCACCACGATCTCGCGACCATCCTTGAAGGCGTCCGGCACGTTGCCCCGGTACACCACGGGCACCGTCACCGCGGCGTTCTCCTTGTCACGCACCACGAACCTCAGGCCCTCGGCGGTCTGCGCGCGCTCGGCGGCGTCGGCGGGGCTGCCCGGGGCCACCTTGCCGTTGAGGCGATAGGTGGTGCCGTCGGAGGTCTTCACCAGGCCCGAGGGGCTGGTGTAGGTCTCCAGGCTGCCACCGATGCTCGTCCAGATGAGCCAGCCGCCGAGGACGGCGGCCAGGGTGAGCGCGATGGCGAAACGTGATCGTGACTTCATCTCAGGTCCCGACGGTAGCACCGGTGGGCGGGCCGACTGCCCCTATCATCCCGGGTCCACCGGCCCAATGACCCCGGAGGTTCCCATGGGACGCCGCGCCGGAGCGGACGACGAGAAGTACCGCGCCACGCTCACCGACATGCAGTTCCACGTCACCCGCGAGGCCGGCACCGAGCCCGCGTTCACGGGTGTGTACTGGGACCACCACGACGACGGCATCTACCGCTGCATCTGCTGCGAGGCGCCGCTCTTCGACTCGTCCCACAAGTTCGACTCGGGCACCGGGTGGCCCAGCTACGTCACCCCCATCAGCCCCGATGCCATCACCGAGCACGAGGACGGGTCGTTCGGCATGCGGCGCATCGAGGTGCGCTGCGCGCAGTGCGACGCCCACCTGGGGCACGTGTTCCCCGACGGCCCGGGCCCCACGGGCCTGCGCTACTGCATCAACTCCGCATCGCTCGACTTCGACGGCAGGGGCGGCGGGGACTGATGGGCGACGACACCGCGCGCCGCATCGCGCGTGGCGAGATGGCGGAGCGGCTGCTCATCCGGCTGGGCTGGGTGGTGGTGGCCGCAGGCGTGGTGGCCATCGCGGCGCAGGTCGTGGCCATCGCCACCGGCGTGGACGACGCCGCCGAGGGCATCGTCACGATCGGGGGCCTCGTGCTGGGCGTCATCCTCGCCGGTGCCGCTGCCTTCGGGTCCGGCGTGAACATCGGCATCAACCTCGAGCGGCTGCGCACGGCCCTCGACGAGGACGACCGCGCCTAGAGGGCCAGGCGCTCCTCGGGCCACTGCGGCAGCGTGCCGTTGTAGGGCCGGCTGATGACCATCTGCAGGTCGCCCAGGGCCCGCGTGCGGAATCCGGCCTCGCAGAACGCGAGGTAGAACTCCCACGTGCGGATGAACTCATCCGTGAACCCCAGGTCGCGCACCTCGTCCGCGCGCGACATGAACCGCTCGCGCCACAGGCGCAGGGTGTCGGCATAGTGGATGCCGATGTTCTCGATGCCCTCCACCTGCAGCTCGGATGACGTGCGCATGGCGTCCACCATCGAGGTGAGCGGCGGGCAGAAAGCGCCCGGGAAGATGTACTCGCGGATCCAGTCGGTGCCGCGCCGGTAGCGCTCGAGGCGCTGGTCGGGCACCGTGATGGCCTGGATGCCGATGACCCCGCCGGGGGCCAGCAGGCGGTCGAGGTTGGCGAAGTACGTGGGCAGCCCGTCGTAGCCCACCGCCTCGATCATCTCGATCGACACGATGCGATCGTAGGTGCCCTGCATCTGCCGGTAGTCGCAGATCACGATGTCCACCTGGTCGGCCAGGCCGGCCTGCTCCACGCGCCGCCGGGCCTCCGCGGCCTGCTCGGTGGACAGCGTGATGCCCGTCACGCGGCAGCCCCGCTCGCGCGCGGCATGAATGGCGAACCCGCCCCAGCCACAGCCCACCTCCAGCACGTGGTGCTCGGGCCCGATGCGCAGCTTCTCGCACAGGCGGCGGTACTTGGCCTGCTGGGCATCCTCCAGCGACTGCCCCGCGTGCTCGAAGTACGCGCACGAGTAGGTCATGGACGGATCGAGGAACACCTCGTAGAGGTCGTTGCCCAGGTCGTAGTGGTACCGCACGTCGCGTCGCGCCCGGATGAGGTCGGCCGGGTTGGGCAGGCGGGGCCGCTTGGAGATGGCCGCGGGAACCAGCGACGCAGGCGGGCGGCGGCGCACGTCCTCGGCCGTGAGCGCCAGGATCTCCAGGAAGGCCGGGAGGTCGTCCGCGGTCCAGTCGCCCGCCTGGTAGGCCTCGCCGAACCCCACGCGCCCACGGCGCGCGATGCGGCGGAAGAAGTCCTTGCCGGTCACCGTGATGCGCGCATGCCGGGGTCCGCTCTCCGGCGACCCCATGCGGTGCACGGTGCCGTCGGGCATCTCCACCTCGAACCACCCGCCCACGGGGTGGCGCAGGCCACGCATCGCCAGGGCCTTCACCACCGGCGACAGCGGAGAGCGGCCCGTGGGCTCCACGGGCCGGAGCCCGCGCGACCGCGTGCCCTCCGCCTGGTCATGGGCGGTGGCCACCGATCCCTCCGACGGCACGAACCTGGGCTTCCTGTGGAACGGCACGCGCTTCCTCCAGAGGCGAAGGGCCTCGACGTGGATCAACGAGATCACCTGCAGGGGCATGAGCGGGTAGCGCGCCGCGGCGCGTGCCAACTGCCCGTCGGTCAGATCGTGCCGCGTGCCGGTGAGCTGCGCCCAGAAGGGCCGCTCATCGCCCTGCAGCACGTCCATCCGGATGTTCACGGTATCGCCGGGTTCCCCCATGCGGAACACGTACTCCTGGTCCAGCGGGAAGAACGGCGACACGTGCATGCGCTTGTCGTGCCGGAATGCGTGCTCGTCCTTGAGCGGCTCGATGCGCTGCTCATCGGTGAGGAGATACGGCAGTCGCTCGCCGAAGGTGTTGCTGACCTCGGCCAGGACGCAGCGCAACGCGCCGTCCGGCCCGTGGACGTAGAAGAACGAGACCGGGTTGAACACGTAGCCGGCCACCCGCAGGTTGGTGAGCATGGTGATGCGGGCGTCATCCGCGGGCACCCCGCGCTCGGCCAGGTGCGCCCGGATGTTCTCGGCCACCGGGCGCGCGGGGTCACCCAGGTGGTCGGAGTCGCGCAGGGTCACCAGCCCCGGGCGGTTGTACCCGAAGAGCTTGAGGCGCCGGTCGAGCTCGGGGATCTCATCCAGGTCGAGCGCGTAGAAGACCACCGGGTAGCGGAACACGTGCTCGGCCGGGGTGCGCCGCGCGTGGATGAGCGTGCCGGTGTAGATGGCCGACCTCACCAGTCCACCCCGAGGCCCCTGGCCACCGACACCGCGGCGCGCATGCCGTCCTCGTGGAACCCGTTGCCCATCCACGCGCCGCTGAACCACGTGCGGTTCACGCCCTGGATGCCGTCCATCCCCGCCTGGGCCTCCAGCGCCGCGAAGTCGTACACCGGGTGCGCGTAGCGGGTGCGCATGACCAGGCGGGCGGGATCCACCTCCTCATCGCGGTTCAGCGACACGCACCACTCGGCGCGCGAGTCGAGGTCCTGCAGGCGGTTGAGCGAGTAGGTCATGGCCGGAGCCGGATACGGGGCCTGGCAGTCATCCACGTGATGGTTCCACGCCGCGCGGGCCCGGCGCCTTCGCGGGAGCAGCGACGCATCGGCATGCAGGCTCACGGCGCTCTCCGTGGTGCGGAAGGCCGAGAGCACGCGCCGCTCGTCGGGCGTGGCGTCGGCCAGCAGCGCCAGCGACTGGCCGGCATGTGCCGCCATCACCACGTGGTCGAACGGGCGCACCTGGCCGTCGTCGGTGCGCACGTCCACGCCATCGGGGCGGCGACGCACCTCCGTCACCCCCATGCCGGCGTGCACGCGCTCGCCCAGCGGGCGGGTGATGGCCCGCACGTAGGTGTCGCTGCCGCCGGTGATGGTGCGCCACTGCAGCCGGCGGAACCCCAGGATGCCGTGATTGCGCCAGAACTCCACGGCGTACGCGGCCGGGAAGTCGCGGGAGTCCTCGAGCCCCGCAGACCAGATGGCCGACGTGAGGGGCACCAGGTAGTGGTCGGTGAACGCCTGCGAGTAGCCCTCGGCCCGGGCGAACTCGCGCAGGTCGCGCCCCGCGTGCTCCGGCAGCAGCGCCCTGTCGCCCGTGCGCTGGAACCGCACGGCATCGGGGATCATGCGCAGGAACCGCGGGTTGAGGAATGCCTCGGGCTGGGTCCACAGGCGCACGCCCGAGAACTCCAGCCCGCATGCGCGGCAGGTGACCGAGAAGCCCATGCGCGACGGCTGCGTGGCCACGCCCAGCTCGCGCAGCATGCGCACCAGCAGGGGGTAGGTGACCTCGTTGTGCACGATGAACCCCGAATCCAGGGCCAGGTGCTCGCCGTCCGGGCCGATGACCCGGGTGGTATGCGTGTGCCCGCCGATGCGCGAATCGCGCTCGAACACCTCGACGTGGTGGGCGCGCGACAGCAGCCAGGCTGCTCCCAGCCCGCCGATGCCGCTGCCGATGATCGCGATGCGGGCCATCGCGGCCGCACGGTACCGATAACCGGTCGCGCCGCCCCGCAGTGCGGCTACGCTGCGACCCCGATGAGCACCGTAGAGACGCCACGACCACGCAAGCCGCTGGTCGGAACGGTCCGGGACAAGCCGCTCACCTCGGCGCGCATCATCACCCTCACGGCCATCGTGGTGCCGCCGTTGGCGCTGCTGTCGGTCACCGGCCTCCTGTGGGGAGTGGCCGTGGGCCCGGTGGACCTGATCATGTTCGCCATCATGTACGTGCTGTGCGGCATGGGAATCACCGTGGGCTTCCACCGCCTGTTCTCGCACCGGGCCTTCAAGACCACGCCGTTCATGACCGCCGTGTGGGCCATCCTTGGCTCGATGGCGCTGCAGGGCCCGGTCACCCAGTGGGTCACCGACCACCGCAAGCACCACGCGCTGTCCGACAAGGAGGGCGACCCCCACTCCCCGCACCACGGCCACGGGCCGGGCTGGAAGGGCGTGGTGAAGGGGCTGTGGCACGCCCAGGTGGGCTGGCTGCTCACCACCAAGGGCCTCGAGCGCGGCGAGCGCTACGGCAAGGACCTCTACGCCGACCCACTCATCCGCCGCATCGACCGGCTCTACATGCTGTGGCTGGCCCTCTCCCTGGGCATCCCGTTCGTGGTGGGCTGGGCCTGGGGCGGCGGGTCGCTGTGGCTGGGGTTCCAGTGCTTCGTGTGGGCCGGGCTGCTGCGGGTGTTCGTGTTCGACCACCTCACCTGGTCGGTCAACTCCATCTGCCACATGTACGGCCGGCGCGACTACGCCACCGACGACGAGAGCCGCAACTTCTGGCCCCTGGCCATCCCGGTGTTCGGCGAGGCGTGGCACAACAACCACCACGCATTCCCCGGCTCCGCGCGGCACGGCCTGCACTGGAAGCAAGTCGACCTGTCGTGGGCCCTCATCTACGGCATGGAGAAGGTGGGCCTGGCCTGGGACGTGAAGGTGCCCACGCAGGAGCGCCAGGCCATCCGCAAGGCCAAGTCGGCCGGCTAGAGGCCGGCGCGCACCAGGGCCGACTCCACGTCGGCCAGCCAGGTGGAGGCGCGGGGCAGCGCGATGAGGCGGCCATTGCGCCGCACGGCCACGCCGTGCACCGCGCCGGGGATGCGCCGGTAGGTCACGTCGGCGCCCGCTGCGCGCAGGCGCTCGGCGCCCGCACGCGAGTGCGAGGGCCGCACGCCGGGGATGCCGGGCACCCACCCGTCAATGCTGCCGTGCAGGATGGTCACGCGATCCCCGGCCAGCTGCCCCAGCGCGAGCTCGTCGGGGATCCATGGCGCGAGGGTGACCAGGTCGGTCACCCGGGCATCCGCCGCGCAGGCGATGCTCACCGCGCCGCCCATCGAGAAGCCCAGCATCACCACGCGGCGCGCGGACGGCAGGGCATCCAGCGCCGCGGCGCCGTCGGCGATGCACGACGGCAGCATGCGCCACGAGCGCACCCGGTACCGCACCTCGGCGAACCCCGCATCCGGGAACCGCGGTGCCAGGCGATGCACCAGCCACTCGATGGTGGGGCTCCAGTTGCCCGGCCGTGGCGTGCCGCTCCCGCCGTTCACGCACGCAACCACCACATCCGCATGGGGACGGGTGACACGCATCTCGGCCCCGGTGGCAAGGGAAATTGCCTGCATATGGGCAGGCTAGCGACGTAAGGGTCATGTAATGCCCGCAACGGGACGTGCGGGCACCCGCCGGGAGGTGTCCTAGCATCGCCCACCGTGCGCTACCCCGTGATCATCGCGGCGGCCATCGCGCTGGCCCTGCCGGCCGGCCTGGCAGCCCAGGCAACATCGCAGCCCCAGGCCCCCGCCCCGTCGGGCGGCACCACCACGCCCGTCACCACGGCGCCGTCCACGCAGGGCGTGACCCCGGTCATGGGGCAGTCGCGGCTCACCGGCGATCAGATCGCCTCGTGGTTCGCCACGCAGAAGGTGACCCCCCGGATCACCATCCCCATGGTCGAGCTCGCGCGCATGTTCGTGGACGAGGGCAACGCGCAGAACGTGCGGGGCGACATCGCCTTCGTGCAGTCCATCCTGGAGACGGGGTGGTTCCGCTACGAGGGCAGCATGGTCAAGCCCGAGGACAACAACTACTCGGGCCTCGGCGCCTGCGACAGCTGCTCGCGCGGCAACATCTTCAAGACGCCCCAGGACGGCGTGCGGGCCCAGATCCAGCACCTGTGGGCATACGCCGACCCCAAGGCCGACCCCACGCGCACGGCGCGGCCGCTCACCGACATCCGGTTCACCTACGTGCGCCCCTACGGCCGCGCCCCCACGTGGGAGGCCATGGGCAATGGCAACTGGGCCACCGGCGGCGGATACACCGAGAAGATCCTCCGCCTCTACGCGTCGATGCTGCGCCACAACGGCCTGGAGCCCCAGACCACCACCCTGCGCACCATCGCGTCGGGCGCGCCCTCGGGTCCGCTGGCCGTGTGGGTCACGCG
>VFQT010001586.1_pt1 | contig 26758 bp, 20 predicted proteins | sample 3512381 | NCBI WGS metagenome assembly VFQT01 (sample SAMN10412376, study PRJNA504923) | tailings metagenome | isolation source: Relicate 2 Philex TSF3 active mining site | place: Philippines: Tuba, Benguet | collected 2017-08-29
AACCAATTGGTTTTATTTCCATGATGCAGCAGGTAATAATGTTGCGTCTATTGAATTCATGCCACAAGATGGTGGAACCATTAACACAACGTATACTTTCCCAACACCACTTAACGGAATCACAGATGTTTCTGTTTATTCTTGGTGGAATGGAATTTATTTGAATGATGTAACTTTTACAACCTCAACAGACGCTTCTATTGTCGCTTGTACTCAACCAGCTGGTTATGTTACCAATAATACAGATTGTGATGATTCAAACAATGCCATTAATCCAAATGCGACAGAAATCTGTGGTAACGGTTATGATGATGATTGCGATGGAACAACCGATGAGGTACCTGGTGACCCAGCAGCTTGGGGACAAGGTGAGTGGTTAGCAAACGTATACAATGGTGTCTATTTTGAGAACTATCAAGGATACTATGTACGTCAGGGCAATAGCTACAATACTGAAAGTGACTTCCCATGGGATGGAACTCCATCAAACGCGGCAGGTTATGTAGGATGTGCAGTACCTGGCGATTTCCACTCTGTTAAGTACAGAAGACAAGGATTCCCAACCTCAATCTATCCATATGCGATTACTGTTCCTTCTTGGGATGACGATGTATACGTTTATGTTGACGGTACTTTGGTATGGTCAGCTGGTTGTTGTGGAAATGGTATGAGTAACAATATTGTATGGACCGGAAACTTGACCGAAACTTCTACAGTTGAAGTGTCATTTGGTGAGTACGGTGGAGCTTCGTTCTTGTCGTTCATTGTTGAACCACAGTATCCGTTGAATATTACCGGTTCAACTGCAATTTCAAACTATGCATGTTATGACTTCAATTACTATGCACAAGTAACTCAAAGCTATGGTGTAGATCCAAGCACAATGACATACAACGTAACAAGTGCCAATGGATTAATAGATGTAGCAGCAATTACTCCAACATTCAACGGTTCCGAGGTTATTTTTAATTTCTCTCCAAACAGTATTGTTGGTGAAGACATCCTTACAATTGCAGTTGCAGATAACATGGGATTTGCAGACACATTGGTAGTAAATGTGAATTTGACTGAGTGTCCACCACCATTGCAAGTTTTTGGTGCTACAGATATATATGTAGATGCATGTTCTGATTTCAGCATATTTGTAAATACAAGTAGCCCTCTAGGTTACGAGTCATTAGATATGACTTTTGTGACCACATTCAGCGATACAACGTTTATTCAATCGACCACGCCAGCCTTTATGGACTATTGGGGAACCGAAGTCTACATGGGTTACGAAGCGAATGGTGTTTTTGGAAGCACTATCGCAACTACTGTGGTTACAGACCCACTTGGAAACTCAGATACGTTGATTACAACCATCAACTTTGGAATGTGTGATCCAATTCTAGACGTTGACAATTCCTCGAATTTTGTTTCTTGCGGTGATTCTACCTTGACCATGCAATTGTCTTACGCATTCTATAACACACCAAATGTTGTTCAGTCTGTAGCTTTTGCAAATTCAAATAACTTCAATGCGGTACCTAATGAAAATATAGTTTTGGTAAGTACTTCAGATACTACGTTGGTTGTCAATAACCTTCAGTATTTTGGTCAGACGTACACCTATGAAATTACATTTGCTAACTTAGGTGACTGGGCTGAGTTGCATTTCGGATTCAATGATGAATTCAACTACAACTTCCACACATGGCCATCTGTTGAGTCAGTCATTGATAACAATGCACCACAGTTGAGCTCAGATGTTGTATCACTGGATATTACACTGCCTGCTGGAGTTTGTGATACAATAATCTCTTGGGATGAAGTACTTAACCCGGTCAATGCATTTGGTTCAAATTCTACCTACGTTACAAATCAACATGCTGGTACGTTCTACGCTGCTATCAATGGAGGTAATGGTCTTACTACTTTAGGTGTTGATGGTAATTCAGGTGCAGATTGTGACAACGGTATTGTAGCAGATGGAAACTTCACCATTTCAACTGCAGATGGATCGTCATTTGAAGTTTATTATTCAAATACATTAAATACGGGTGACCCATCATTGTATCAAATGTGGTTTGTTCCAGTAACAGAAACTGCTGTAACAACGAATATTGATTATGTGATTTGTGATCACACCTTTATTCTAGAGAATTTGTCGGGAGCACCACAGTCTTATTTCTATTATTTATTTGCTTCTCAGATCAATACGGTATACGGTGAGACTGTACTTCAAAGTGTTGCGCAAGAAGTAGCGAATAACTTTAGTGGATATTTGAATTCTCCAAACGGAACGTTTGATTTGACTGGATTAAGTGCAAGTATGTCTGGTGTAGTAAATACAGTAAATGCAACCATTTTGAATGATGGAAACTACTATGCAATCAACAATGATTATGTTACTGATGACAATGGTTTTGATGTGGGAATAAGTGATGGTGGAAATGACATCTATGATGATGGTAATTACCTAACCACCAACTTCAATGACTACTACGGAAACGGAGAACAGGGTGGTGGAATTCCATACACCAACGGTCAAGTGGCTTTAGGTGGTCCATTACAAAGTGACGCCATGTTTACTTTGAATATTTCAGAGGCATGTGACTACACTGTAACATCGAGTATTCCAAACGGTTCGTCTGTTGGTGTTGGAACTACAGTCATCGACTTTGTTGTGACTGACAATTCAGGAAACGCTTCAACTTATGCTATTACTGTAAACGTGTCAGCTTCAGGTGAGGAAATTTGTAACAACATTGATGATAACTGTAACGCTCAAATAGATGAGGGACTCGCTGTAGTAAGCTATTATGCCGATGCAGATGGTGACGGTTTTGGTGCAGGTACAGCGGTTGAATCTTGTTCACAGCCTGCTGGCTATGTAACAACCAACACAGACTGTAATGATGCTCTAGCTGCTGTTAATCCGAGTGTCACTGAGAACTGTTCAACTTCTTATGATGACAACTGTAACGGTGTTGCGAATGAGGGTTGTGTAACTAATCTTCCTGGTGAAAACCCAAGCAATGCAATTTCAATGGCAACTTCAGTTTGGCCAAACTGTTTCTCTAACGTAAACAGCACATTGGCTGGAATGTCTCCATCAGCTAATGCACAAACTGTTTGTTTAACTGGAGAAGACAAGTGGTATCAGTTTGTTGCTACAACTGAAGGTGTAAGCATCTTGGTTAACTCAACTCAAAACGATATCTTAATTGAACTTCAAACTGCAGCAGGAACATTGGTGGCAGAGGAAAATGCGGTTTCTGGAATAGGAACTGAAATTTTGAACCACTATGGTTTAACTGCAGGTCAGGTGTACAAGGTTGGTATTCGTAACTACGATAGCAGCTTAGGAATTGGTACATTCTCAGCGTGTGTGCGTATGTTGAAGCGTGGAGGTTGTGATTCTGGAAATAGCCCATCATGGTCAAACACATTGAGTTTGTGTCAGGTGTATAAGGCAACATGGCCAGGATCAGGTACTGCTGTGCGCTATACGTTCACAGGGTTAACAGGTACAGGTGCCGGTAACGTGTATACAAAAACACAAACTGGAGCTGCAGCTGACCAATTGATTCTCTCAACTGTAACACCAACATTGCCTTATGGAACAACATACAATGTGTTAATCACAAATGTGTACACGTTACAAGATGGTGCTGGTAACAACGAAGTATTGGAAGTGCCTGCATTGTCACCATGTACATTGAATACCATTGCAGAGCCTGTATCTCAATTGAGATCTTCAGACAACTGTTCTTCAGGTCCACGATTCCGTTCAGCGGTTGTGGCTTCATTGCCATGGTCTTGCGGAGCAATTAACTGGAGATGGGAGTTTGTAGAGGTAGACGGATCGAACAACCCTGTTGGTCTTCCAATCTATCACCTACGTAACGCAGCAAGTAACTACTTGAACTTAGGAACAGTAGCTGCATTGCAGTATGGTAAAACGTACCGTGTGCGCACTTGTCCGATCTTCACTTACACTGGAACCAACTACAACTGGGGACCTGCACAATACATGTGTATCATTGGTCAGTCAGGAATGGCACCAGAAGTACAAGTGAATAGAAACAATGATATGGTAGATCTTAGCGCAAATGTGAACGTATATCCAAACCCAACCAACGGTTCAGATATCAACATTCAGTTGAGCAACATCACATCTGAGAACGTACAAGTACGTGTATTGGATGCAATGGGTCGTGTAGTATTCGCAAACCGCTACGCAGTAGACGGAATGTTCACTACCAACATGACTTTCGATCGTCCGTTGGCGAATGGACTTTACATGATTGAAGCAAGCTTCAACGGTGAGGTGCTTACACAACGCATGATGGTTCAGAAATAAATAGTTGAAAAAGAAAAAGGGGTGAAGAAATTCACCCCTTTTTTTTGTCTTTTTTATTTTATTGTTTTCAATCGATGTATCATTTCAACCACATTGCGCACATTTAATTTCTTGAAAATATTCTGTCTATGCGTTTTAACGGTGAGTTCGCTCAAGAATAGTTTGGTGGCAACCTCCTTCGTTTGGTTACCTTCAGAAAGTAATTGTGCTATTTGCTTTTCACGAGACGTAAGTATATGCTCTCCACCAATAGATTTAGGTTGAGAAAACTGAATTGCTATATCAAAGTTTATTGTATCATTTATGGCATCAAGTATGGCATGAAATAATGCGTCAATACCACTGTGTTTCAAAATGTATCCGTGAAAAAAACAGTCTTTTTCACTTAATCCTATTTCCCAAGGTTGGAACATACTCAATGCAATTATTTTTAAATGCGGATATTGGACATGTATGTCATAAAGGATTGGCAGAATCACCTTGCCGTGTAAATTCAAATCACTGACAAGCACATCAATGTCTTTCAGCTTCTCTCTGCATGCATTTATTCCAAACTCATCTGTCATTCGTTCACATATCATAAACTGCTTATTTGTTCCCAGCGCAGTTTCAACTCCAGATGCAAACAGAGGGTGGTCCTCAATGAGACCTATTCGTATAGCCTTATTTTTTATGGATTCGGAATACATATGTTGATTTTTGTTTCGTTCACTAAGTTGGAATCTATCTGAATAATACCATCTTTCAATGATACGATTTCAGTTAGAAAAAGAAGACCCAAACCTTTGGTGGTTGTGGCCGTTTGAAATCCTTTTCCATTATCTTCTATGATAATTTCAATTTGGTTGTTTTCAATAAGGATTTGAATGATTGCATTTTCTGCCTCAGCATGTTTAATAATGTTGTGGCAGCACTCTTGAATAATTTGTAACACAATGAAATTATTTTCGGAAGAAAATAATTTCGTATCGCCGAGTATTTCCAACTGAAATTTAGTTTTTCCTATCCTATTAAATTGATTTACAATGTTGGTCAGTACATAGTCAAGGCCAAATTGTTTCAAAACAGTTGGTGAATAGCTGTGTGAGATATTGCGCACCTGCTCCGCAATTTCTGAAGCTCTTCGAAACACTTCATTTTTTGTTAAACTATCTGGAAAGGAAGCCTTTGATTCAAGAACATAGCGCAATGCAGAAATATCTGCCCCAACGTTATCATGCAATATTTGACTCACCCGTTGCATTTCTCGTTCTTTCATCTGCTCCAACCTTTTTCTGTATTCAATTTGGTTTTTAATTAATTCAGCTTCCAGCAAAATGGCATCACGTTGTCTACTGCTAAATCGTTTAACCACAATAATTCCCATCAACAGGGTATCTACGCCATAAATAAATGGAATTTGATGCTGAGTGATGGTTACGTCTGGTAAAACACCAAATTCATATAATCGAAATAAAATATTACCAATGACAAAGAGTAGGACAGAAGTTAGTGTTAACGTGGAAAATTCAATTTTAGCACGAACACTATGGTAACCAATAACCAATAATAAAAGTATCATGCCCAACTGTGTTGCATGAGAAAAGACTACCATGTAGTATTTGAAAGAACCCATTTTTCCTGTATGGAAGTACACGAATGAAAATAGAATAACGCAGATGTTAAAGTATGTAAACCATTTATAAATCATGTAAAGAGGCTTGCTTACATGTGCGGTTTTAAATACGCGTTGAATGAAATAAGAGTAAAAAATGACAGCAAGAGCGGCGCTCATCGGTCGCCAAATATCTGTATTCAAGGGCTGGTCCCAACCCAAAAGTCGATTGAATACAGAAAAGTCAGCCGTACAATACATGAGCATTAAAAGCACAAAGCCACCATATACAAAGTATAATTTATCACGCACATAGAAAACAAGCACAATGATTAAGAATAAAATAATTCCAACAACGCCGAGGATTGATCCATAAACCAATGATTCACTTTGAGCTCTGCGAGTAAATTGAAAATTGGAATACTTATGAAAATTGCAAAAGAAAATTTCATTTCGTTTATCAATGGCAGCAATGAAATATTTCACTCTTGAATTTGCGGGTACGTAATAAGCGAAAAAGCCTACTTTGGCATCTCTATTCATAAACGGAAGGTGATCTCCGCTAAGAGGCATCTCTTGAATGATGGAGTCTTTTTCATCTACCCACCAGACTTTTATTTCATTGATTTGAGAGTTTGAAAAAGTGAACACAGCTTTTTCATGAATGTCATAGGCACTAACAGGTACTTTAATCCAAAATATTTGTTTTAGGTTCGAAAGCGTGTTGGGTGTAGTGACTTGTTTTTGTAATGATTGAAATGAAATTAGATCGAAAGAACTTGAGCCAAATGCAAATTCAGTCCCAATTGGAAATTCTTTTCGTTCACCATACTCATAATAATGCAGATCAGAAAGTCCTAGGCAGTTGATTCCAAAAACGGTGCAAAGCACAATGACTTTCAGAAGTGTAATTATCATTCGGGTCATATTTCAAATGTAAGGTTTTATGAAGACTTTTTTCTGTCGAAAATGATAAACTCCAAGTCTCGCGTGCATGCAATTCATGTAACTTCGGTAAAATTTGAAATATGCGTACTAAAATTTCAGCATTAATTACTTTAATGGGAATTTTCACTTGTTCCGTTGTACAAAGTCAATCTGTTCTCATATGCGGAAGTCCTGTTGAAGCTGTCTGGTTAACAGATGTACAAGTTAAAATTCAAGCTTCTGGTCAATTTACAGCTGTAGACATTTTTAATACGTCTTTCGCTACACCTAGTGCCGAGAGCATGTTTCCTTATGATGCCATTTTGGTATTTACCGATAGTCCCCCCAGTGACGCAATAACTTTTGGGAATAACATAGCTAGTTATATTGATCAAGGTGGTGGTGTAGTAAATTGTGTTTTTTCAATGGCAAGTGTTCCCATTATGGGTTTATTTGGAACCACTAACTATGCTGTTGCAGAATACGCAAATGCCCAATCGCAAGATTTACCCCTAAGTTTAGGAATAATACCTAATCCGAATCATCCCATTTTAAATGGTGTCATTTCTTTTGATGGTGGAAGTTCAAGTTTTCACTCTCCAGGAACGTTATTCGCGCCCGGCTCGAGTGTAGATGCTTATTGGAGCAATGGTCAATGGTTGGTCGCTACACGCGAAAACATAGGTTCTTTGAGTGTACGTAGAGCCGATTTGAATTTCTATCCGCCTTCATCTGATGTGCGCCCTGACTTTTGGAACGCCTCAACGAATGGAGCATTATTAATGGCTAATGCGTTGACTTGGGTTATGAATGGTACTGTTTCGGGTTGTATTGACCCCTTGGCGTGTAATTTCAATCCAGCGGCCATTGACGATGACGGATCATGCACATTCCCTGCAGTTCAGTGGTATGCAGATACAGATTCAGACGAATTCGGCTCTACTTCAAATTTTATTTTTTTGTGTGACTCAATGGCTCCTTTAGGTTATGTATTGGATCAAACCGATTGCAATGATGCTGACCCAAATATGAATCCCATTGCGATTGAAGTTTGTAATCAAATAGACGATAACTGTAACAACCTAATTGATGAGGGTTTAATTTTCAACAATTATTATTCAGATAATGATTCAGACGGATTTGGAGCAGGGTTGCCCATTGGCTCTTGCTTCGATTTGGGATTGGGTTATGTATTTGATAATACAGATTGCGATGACGCAAATATCAATGTGAATCCCAATGCAATAGAACTGGGAGGAAATGGAATCGACGAGAATTGTGATGGTCAAATTGATAATTCAATACTTGAAATTCCGAACAACAGTTTTGTTATTTATCCAAATCCTACCAATCATTTTATCAACCTAAAAGTGGAATCATTTTATGTTGGAAAATATTACCAAGTATGTAACGCGGTGGGGAACGAAGTGTTGAATGGACGAATCAATGGCACTCAAGGCATATTGGATTTAACTTCATTAACGAATGGCGCTTATTTCTTCAAAATTGAACAGGAAACAAAACGCTTTATTCTCATCAGATAATTTTAGACACGCAATTAAATCATGTGCAAGCTTTTTTAATTTCCGAAATATGCTTGAATGTTTTCTGAAATTCCGTTTTTCCAAATTTCAAAGAGAAGTTCGCCGGAACCATTATTTACATTCGGTAATCCCAAGGATTCGCCTGCTTTAACTTTTTTTCCCTGAACCACAGACATGCTTTTTAGATTTTTGTATACAGAGACAAGTCCATCTGCATGCTGAACTAAAACCCGATTGCCATCAACTGGTGAGAATGAAGTTTCAATGATGGTTCCGTCTAAAATAGATTTAGCCGTTTCGTTTAGACCACATTTCCAACTGACCCGATTCGAATTTGGTACAAAAAAATATTCGCCACTAACAGGTGGCAACAACAACGATCCGCCCAGTTGATTTGCTCTTCCCTGGTACGGAACCATTCCTGCAGTTTGACTTAATTCTGCTCGAATTTTATTTTCAATTTCAGAGGATTGATAATTCAAATCAACTTCAGAAAGCTTGGTTGTGTCAGTTAAATTTGATGAAGGTCCACTGCCCGAAAGAATAAGTTTTAGATCAGCATAGTATTTCTCTTGGGAACGCATGACTTGTGTCAATGAATCTGCTTTGAATCGAGCAACTCGCGCGTTTTCTCGTGATTCGTACGACGAGAAATCTGGAACCAATACGGTCTTCAAAGGGGTGAAAGCAATGAGAACATAAAATAATAATGCGAAAACCACAATGAATCCCCCGAACATGACAATCACATTCATTGGAGTAAGGCTGTACGAAAACTTTTCCTCGAACGTATTTTCATTTAAAACAATTAAGCGAAAAGGCTTCTTAAGTTTCTTGAGTATCCGTCTTTTTTTTCTTTTACGTTCCATTTTTCGTTCTAAAAGTAAGAAGTTTCAACGGAAATTAGAATTAATGCAATAAATTCGCTTTCCTTCGTTGTTATTGCGCCGCATGAATGAAAACCTGCTCATCTCGAAAAAAAATATGAAGTATCAATTCATACTGGGATTGGTATTGGCCGCCATGTTTTGGGAAGCTTGCTCAACAAAAGTCGACGGCGTAGCATATCGCATTTATCACAATACTACCGGGCATTACAATGGTTATTTCAATGCGAACGAATTGATCAAAAAAACGCAAATCAATTTTGAATTGAAGCGGAAAGATGATTACGATGAGGTCATATCATTGAAGAACTACGGAAATCCCGAACTTTTCAAAGAGGCGAAACCGGAAATGGATAAAGCCATAAAAAAGTGTGAGAAGGTTATTAAGAGGCATACCATGACCTCGGAAACCAAGAAGGACATGAAGTGGCCCGTATTCAATAAATGGATGGATGATAATTACCTCGTAATTGGTCAAGCTAATTTATACAAAGGCGATTATTTCAAAGCGCAAGAAACATTTGATTTTATTTCGAATAAATACCAAGACCCTGATGTGGTCTTGAATGCATACACTTGGGCTATGCGAGCCTATATGCTTGATTCAGAATTTTCACGAGCCAAGCAAATACTGGTAAAAGCTGAAGCATTGGAAGATGTTTCGGAAAAATTTAAAGTTCAATTTGAATTGACAAAAGCTGAATTTTATATGGCTCAAAACATGAATAAAGAAGCTATTGAGAATTTGGAAAATGCAATTCCAAGAATTACGAAAAAACAAGAGAAAATTATTCCTCAATTCGCTTTGGCCCAATTGTACGATCAGGAAAATCGATCATCTGACGCCAAATTGGCTTACCAGAAAATTCTCAAGCTAAAACCAGATTACCAACTTGAGTTTCATGCACGGCTGAAGTTATTGCTTGCGGAGTACCGAACAACAGGTAATGCATCTTCAACAGAAAAATCTTTGGAGTTGATGTTGGTAGATGAGAAAAATGAATCCTATAAAAGTTACATATTCTCTGGACTTGGAATGGTTGCAGTTGATGAAGGAAGAAAGTTAGATGCAGTAGGAAGGTATAACCAAGCATTAAAAGAAACGAAAGACAATAAAAAACAGCGCACCAAATTGTTCATTTTGCTTGCAGATCTCAACTTTGACTTGAAGCAATACACGGATGCGCAGCGAAATTATGATAGTGCATATCATAATTTGTCAGATAAGCATCCGCGTTACACGGAAATCAAAGCAAGAGCGCAGAGTTTATTGGAATTGGTTACACAACTGAGAATCATTGATCAAAATGATAGCTTGGTTAATCTATGTGCGAAAAATCCTGAGGAAATTCAAATGGTAATCGAACGCGAGCATGAACGTTTAACCAACGAAATGACAGCTCAAAAGGAGCGCGATAAGCAAGAGTTGTTGAATCGCTTGAAAGGTGATGATATTGTTGGGACTTTTTGGATTTACAACAAGAATTTGCTTGAGAAGGGGAAACAAAGTTTTGAGGATCAGTGGGGAAGCCGACCACTCAAGGACAATTGGAGAAATCAATCTTTGGTTTCTCAGATGTTTAGTGTTCCCGATGAAAGTGTCATTGAAATAGTTGAAGATACTTCACAGTTGAACAATGACAAGTACAAAGTTCCAACGGTTGAGGAAATGAAATCGAAATTGCCTTGTGCCGATAAGAAATCAATGGATAAGCTGGCCGCAGACTTAGCGGAGGCCTATTATATGGCCGGACTTGTTTACAAAGAAAAGTTGAATGATTTAGATAATGCATTGTTGTCATGGTACAATTTAGATCAGCGTTGTGCAAAAGGTAGTTTCCACGCCATGGCCTATTATCAATTGTTTAGAGGATGGACAACAAAGGAAAAGGAGGGGTATCAGGTAAATTCTACCTGTCCGACATGCAGTGCTGCCTATTGGGGAAGAAAAATTAAAACTGAATACGCAGGCTCAGAATGGGCTATGTTGGTTGATGATCCGAACTACGCAAGTGCCGAGCAAATAAGAAGAGCCGAGGAGGAAAAGAATTACACTACCGCTTACAATCACTTTCAGAATGGAAATTACGTTCAAGCTCTGCTTGCAACAAGAAAGGCAATCGAAGAACGGCCTGATAATCATCTCATTTGTCAATACCACATGCTACGAGCCTACAGTCTCAGTAAAACGGAGGTGGCAAATGGTGTAAAAGAAAATTGTATTGCTGAATTGAACTGGGTAAAAACAAATTGCCCCGATACAGACCTATCAAAAGCGGCATCAGACGCACTAAAGGCGATCGACGGGAAGCTTGAACCGCAGCCTCAGATCAGCGAAAGTGGTCAGTTCAAAAGATTGGATGAGGGTGAACATTTTGTGGTTATTTCTTTTGAGAATAAAATAGGTGACTTCAAAGTTGAGCGAACGGGATTAGCAGATTTCAATAGCACTTTCTTCAGTTCAAACGATTACAAAGTAAGCAAGGCTCAAATTCCAAATGGAGCTTCTTTGGTTTTAGTCAAGTCTTTTTCAAATTTGAAGGAAGCAAAAGAATATTTTACTACTTTTGTTGGAGATCAGGAACTTTCTAAAGTAATTGATTTTAAAGCAACAAAGCAATTTATTATAACTAAGCAAAACTACTTAGAACTCTTCAAATCACGCGATTTGAAAGGCTATTTAGAGTTTGCTCAAAAAAATTATTGAACATGCTATCGAAAGGTGCAACAACAACGAAAACAACCGACGGAGTTTCAGATAATGCAATCAATAGAATTGTTGAAGGAACAGTTATTGAAGGTGAAATCAGATGCGAAAGTAACATTCGAATTGATGGTATTTTTACAGGTAATATTGGTACTAAGGGTCGTCTTGTTATAGGTCCAACGGGCAAAATTGAGGGGAATATCATTTGTCAGAATGCTGAAATAGATGGTTTCGTGAAAGGAAAGATTCAAGTGGCACAACTGCTGTCATTGAAAAGTACAGCCAAAGTTGAAGGCGATATCTTCACGGATAAACTAGCTATTGAGCCAGGTGCAGCATTTACAGGTATGTGCTCTATGGGCCAGAAACCTAAAGAGGCGCCAAAACCCAATGGCCCTGCTCCAACCACACCGAATCAAGGAACAAAATCATAAAAAATAGTTTTCTGAAATATACCAGTCTCGCGACCCAAATGGCTGTTGCAATTGGGGGAGGTGTATGGATTGGAATGAAACTAGATGACTACTATCATTTGAAAAGACCATATTTGACCATGGTCTTTTCGCTTTTAGGTGTTGCCTTAGGCATGTATCAATTCATGAAAGATTTTCTGATTAAAAAATGAGAACGCAGAATACCCTATACTTGGCCATTGGTGCTTTACTCGGCGCCGCCATTTATTTCACAATAAATTTCACTGGAGTTCCCTTGATTTCGACTGCTGTACCACTTGCTTTTGCAGCAATAGCAGTACTTTTAAATAACCATTTCGAAAAAACGAAGAGTCAATCGCCAACAAAGTCTGTGAATGCAGTTATGATTGGTGTGCTCATTAAGCTGCTTTTTTCGGCATTAACCATAGCAGGATTGATTGTTTTAAAGAAGGAGTCAAAATACGCCTCGGCAGGCTTGGTTTTTCTAACTTATATTATTTACTCGTCTCTTTTGATAAAGTCTGCCTTGAAAATTGAAAATTCAAAGTAGATTTTCGAAAAAAAGTTTTCTACTTCATTCACCCTTCATTACTTTTGCACCGCGAAAAAAAAGGTTGAATCGTGAATTTGAATAAATTACTCCTTCTAACAGCATTGGTTTTCACCACTCTTTTGGGTTTGGCTCAAGATGACCATGCACACGCTTCAGTTGCGGCTAGCCCTGATAGCACGGCCAAAAATGAGCATTCAGAAGGTGATTTCAAAATTGGAGATATGATCATGCATCACATCTCAGATGCGCATCAAATTCATTTTGGTGGTCCTTTGTATCTTCCCCTTCCAGTCATTGTATTGCACGACGGACACTTAGATATTTTTTCTTCAAGCAACTTTTACAGCGTGAATGAGCACGGTGAATTGGATTTCCACGATTACAAGGGATATCGCAATCATCATGAAATGATCGAATATGTAGGTGAGAACGCACCGCATGATGCACATGGCCACAAAGTGATGGATTTTTCCATAACAAAATCTGTTTTTGGAATGTTCTTGATCATTGTTCTCATGATCATCATCTTCAAATCAGTTGCGAACAAATACAAGAACAACCCGAATACAGCTCCAAGTGGTTTTCAAAATATGCTTGAGCCATTCATTCTGTTCATAAGAGATGATATAGCAGCACCTTCAATTGGTAAAAAGAAAGCTGAAAGATATTTACCTTTCTTGTTGACCGTGTTCTTTTTCATTTGGATGTGTAATATGCTTGGATTGGTTCCTTTCTTAGGAGGGTTTAATATTACAGGAACTTTGAGTATTACGCTGGTGTTGGCTGGACTTGTGTTTTTGATTACATCCATTTCTGGAAACAAGCATTATTGGGGTCATATCTTCTGGCCTCCGGGAGTTCCAGCTTTTGTTAAAGTCATTCTTGTCCCAATCGAATTTATGTCCATTTTCATTAAACCAACAGTATTGATGATTCGCTTAACAGCGAATATTACTGCAGGTCACATTATCATACTGGCCTTTGTTGGATTGGCTTTGATGTTCGGTCAAGACAGTGCGGCGGCAGGATATGGAGTGGGTGTTGGAAGTGTATTATTTATGATTTTCATGTATTGCTTGGAATTGCTTGTAGCATTTCTTCAGGCATATGTATTTACACTTTTGGCCGCGCTTTATTTTGGTGATGCAACCCAAGAGCATCATCATGAAGGTCATGAACACGGAGAAATAGAACACGCACATTAATTAGTAAACAATAAACAACCATAAATTCATAAAATCATGGAATTCTTAAATTTAATCATGGAGGCTGGAATGAGCCAAGGTTTAGCAGGTATCGGAGCTGGTGTTGCTGCAATTGGTGCAGGTATCGGTGTTGGTCGTATCGGTGGATCTGCCCTTGAGGGTATGGCTCGTCAACCAGAAGCAAGTGGTGATTTACGTTCAAGCATGATCGTAGCTGCAGCGTTAGTAGAGGGTGTTGCCCTTTTCGCTGTAATCGTTTGCTTGTTGGTGGCTCTAGGATAATACATTGATTGCGGTTTAATAACCGTTTAAATTTTTAACACTATGGAAGGATTACTTAGTGTGTCCGTTGGTACCGTATTTTGGGCATCTATTGCCTTTATTGCTGTACTTGTGCTATTGAAAAAAATGGCATGGGGACCCATCATGCAAACGCTGAAAGAGCGCGAGGAAGGTATTGCTGAAGCGCTGCGCAAAGCTGATGCGGCAAAAGAGGAAATGAGCAAGCTTCAAGCAAGTAATGAAGATTTACTTCGTGAAGCGCGCAACGATCGTGATCGCATCATGTCAGAAGCGAAAGCCATGGCGGACCAAATGCGTGCAGAAGCTGTAGGAAAAGCACAGCAAGAAGCGTCGGCCATTATTGCAAAAGCTCAAGTTGAAATTGAAACTCAAAAACAAGCAGCCATTTCTGAACTTAAAAACCAGGTGGCTGATTTAAGTATTCAATTGGCTGAGTCTCTGCTCAAAAACGCGCTCACTGATGCTGAAAAACAGCAGGCTTTGAATAGTGCTTTAATCAACGAATTCGGTAAAAACTAAGGCATGTCAAATATTCGATTATCCTCACGTTACGCGAAATCACTTCTCGAATTGTGTCAAGAACGCAATGAGCTGGATGTAGTTTTGAATGATATGAGGTTGATTCTAGAGGCAACAAAGGAAAGCAAGGAATTGAATCTATTGTTGGCATCACCTGTTGTATCAGGAGATAAGAAACAACATGTTTTGAATTCCATTTTTAAAGTGTGGTCAAAGACCACCGCGAGCTTCGTTCAACTCATTGTAAGTAAAGGTAGAGAAGGTGAGTTGTCGTCTATCGCAGCTTCTTTTGTTGACCAAGTGAACAGAATGCGAGGTATTCACCATGCTGAGGTTATTTCTGCAGTGGTATTGGACAATACCTCAAAAGGTGCTGTGCAGCAAATGGCAGAGAAAATGGCGGGTGGCCAAGTAATATTGACTGAAAGAATTGATTCGAGTCTCATTGGAGGATTTGTGTTGCGTGTGAATGGTCAAGAATACAATGCCTCTGTTACAGGTAAATTGAATAAGATTAAAAAAGATTTTTCGAAAAACCCATACGTTCCCGCTTTGTAGGAACAAACACTGAAAATTATGTCAGATATCAAACCAGCAGAAATTTCTGCAATTCTTAGAGAGCAATTAGCAGGTGTAAAAACTGAGACTGAATTGCAAGAAGTGGGTACTGTGCTTCAAGTTGGAGACGGTATTGCTCGTATTTATGGATTGTCAAATGTGCAGTCCGGTGAGCTTATTGAATTTGAGAATGGTGTTCGCGGAATCGCATTGAACCTAGAAGAAGATAACGTAGGTGCTGTATTGTTAGCTCCTGCAGGTGATTTGAAGGAAGGTGCAAGTGTAAAACGCACAGGTACCATTGCTTCTATTCAAGCGGGTGAAGGTATGTTGGGTCGTGTGGTGAATACGTTGGGTGAGCCTATAGATGGTAAAGGTCCTATTGGTGGAGAATTATTTGAAATGCCACTTGAGCGTAAAGCTCCAGGGGTAATTTATCGTCAACCTGTAAAAGAACCACTTCAAACTGGAATTAAAGCGATTGATGCTATGATTCCAATTGGACGTGGACAACGTGAATTGATTATTGGTGACCGTCAGACCGGAAAAACTACCGTTGCAATTGATACCATCATTAACCAGAAAGAATTTTATGATAAGGGTGAACCTGTATTCTGTATCTATGTAGCTTGCGGTCAAAAAGGTTCAACAATTGCAGGTACTGTTAAAACGTTGGAAGACGCGGGTGCAATGGCCTATACTGTAGTTGTTGCTGCAACAGCATCTGACCCTTCGCCACTTCAATTCTATGCTCCATTTGCGGGTTGCGCCATTGGAGAATATTTCCGTGATACCGGAAGACCGGCCTTAATTGTTTATGATGATCTTTCAAAACAAGCGGTTGCATACCGTGAGGTTTCCCTACTTCTTCGTCGCCCACCCGGACGTGAAGCTTACCCAGGTGACGTATTCTATTTGCACAGCCGCCTACTTGAGCGTGCTGCCAAAGTGAATGAAACACAGAGCGTAGCAGAAGCTATGAATGACCTTCCAGCTAGCTTGAAGAGTAAAGTGAAAGGTGGAGGTTCGTTAACCGCTCTTCCAATCATTGAAACCCAAGCTGGTGACGTCTCTGCTTATATCCCAACGAATGTAATTTCCATTACCGACGGTCAGATATTCTTAGAGTCGAATTTATTCAACTCAGGTGTGCGTCCCGCAATTAACGTAGGTATCTCTGTAAGTCGTGTAGGAGGTTCTGCTCAAATTAAATCCATGAAGAAAGTTGCAGGTACCTTGAAGCTTGACCAAGCACAGTACCGTGAACTTGAGGCATTTGCAAAGTTTGGTTCTGACCTCGATGAATCTACCAAGTTCGTACTTGAAAAAGGTAAACGTAACGTAGAGATCCTCAAGCAAGGACAAAACAGTCCGCTTTCTGTAGAAAAGCAAGTTGCAATTATCTATTGTGGAACCAAAGGTTTGTTATCACGTGTGCCAGTAGACAAAATCAAGTCTTTCGAAGAAGATTACTTGAAGACTCTTGAAGTGAGTCATGCAGACGTTTTAACCGCTATCAGAAACGGAAATATTGGTGATGAAGTAACGGCGGTACTTGAGACCGTAGCGAAAGATTTATCAGCTAGATACAACTAAAGACAAAGATTAGCAGTAATGGCAAATTTGAAGGAAATACGGACTCGAATTGTTTCAGTAAATTCAACCATGCAGATTACCTCTGCAATGAAGATGGTTTCTGCAGCAAAATTGAAACGCGCTCAAGATGCCATTACTAAAATGCGTCCCTATGCTGAGAAGCTTCAAGAAATTCTATCGAATGTAAGTTCTGCAGAAGCCAACAGTGATTTCAGTAGAAGCGGAGAGGTAAAAAATACATTAATTGTAGCTATTACTTCGAATAGAGGCCTTTGTGGTGGATTTAACAACAACATCATTAAAGAAGCAAAGCTAGTTGCGAAACACGCAGCAGGTGATGTGAAATTGTTGTCTTTAGGAAAAAAAGCGAATGATGTATTCAAGCGCACGGAGATGCACACAACTGAAGGCTTCACAGAGACTCCTTATACCATATTTGACGCTTTAACTTTTGGAAACGTTTCTGAATTGGCAGAGACACTGATGAATCAATTCAAATCGGGTAAGTATGACAAGATTGTATTGATATACAACAAGTTCAAAAATGCAGCAGTTCAAACGGTAGAAACAGAACAATTTCTACCTGTAATTGCTTCGGCCTCAGCAGAAGGAAACTCAGATTACATCTTCGAACCAGAAAAAGAGCAAATTCTAAACGAATTAATTCCACGATCACTCAAGGTTCAATTGTTTAAGGCTCTTCTCGATAGTCAAGCTGCTGAGCATGGTGCTCGTATGACCGCCATGCACAAAGCAACTGATAACGCATCTGAAATGGTGAAAGAGTTGAAGCTGACTTACAATAAGGCAAGACAAGCGGCAATTACAGGTGAGATACTTGAAATTGTTGCCGGTGCTGAAGCCTTAAACGGTTAAGATGTTTAACTTCGTGACAGTCCATTAACCTGTCATGATTCGGAAGATTATTCAGCATACTTTTTTCTATTCCTTCGCGAATCAGATTCCTTCGCTAGTTAATCTTTTTTTACTCCCTGTTGTTACGCCTTTTCTCTCAAGTGAGGATTATGCCACGTACGGTTTAATATTGGCTTATGTTGGAGTTCTTGGGGCATTTAGCAGTCTTGGTTATGTAGTTCTTTTTCAGAACAGTTTTTTCCACATGGGTGAAGCCTTCAGATCAAAATGGTCTAGGCTCCTCGGATTTCAATGGATCTATAAGATTATTTATGCCGCAATAATAACGGCATTGTTATTTATTGTACTAAAATCACATACACACTCAACACAAGAGCTATGCATTGTTTTATTTTTGGTCGTAATTCCACTTCTTTTCTTTGATTTAACTAAATCCATTGGAATTCGTCTCTGTCAATTCAGAAATGATCATAAAAAAGTCTACTTCATTTCTATTTGTGCCGCTCTCGTTTCCACCATTCTAACTCTTATAGGTATTTTGTATTTTCAATTGGGCTATAAAGCGTGGTTAATATCTGCGGCGGTGAGTGGAGGAGTACAAGCTATATACTTCGGTTATATTTTATATGTGAAAGAAGGAATTCGGCCCAGTTTGGTATGGAGCAAGGAGGAGGTCTTAGAGGATTTGAAAACAGCCCTACCCTTGGTACCGAAAGAATATGCAACCTACGTTTTAAGTAGTTCCGATAGGGTCTTATTGGATCAATTTCATGTTTCAAATCAACAAATTGGTAACTACAACATCGCTTATTCTTTTGCTTCGTATTTTGATAATATTCAAATGCAAGCCAATCAGGTAATTACTCCCATTTTGTTTCGTAAATTCAAAGAAGGGAATTCAGTTGATTTTATTCGTGGATTAACACATATATGGTTCTTTGTTTCCATTTTTCTGGCAACACTTGTTGGTTTGTGGATACCCGTCTTGTTTCCATTTTTGTACCGAAATCCAACGCTAATAGATAGTGCACCCTTTGCGGTCTTATTGTTTTTTACATTTTGTTACCGCCCCTTGTATGTAGCTGCCGTTGATTTTTCTATTTTCAACAAGAAGACCTTACCTATTTTGTGGATTACACTTATTACAGCTGCCATGAATTTAATTCTGAATTTGGTGTTAATTCCTCATGTAGGAGCTTGGGCGTCTGTTTGGGCTACCTGCATATCTTACCTATCCCTGCCAATATTGGGATTTTATCTGATTCAAGAAAATTTCGAAATGCGGAAGAAAATTATGCCCATTGCCTTGGTTCTGGTAACAATCTTGAGTGCTTTGGGTTGTTACTCGTTGTTTCATGTCAACTTGATTGAGCGAATGAGTATTACGGCCGCACTGTTGACTCTTGCATTTTTCGTGTATTGGTACAAAATAAAAGTCTTTCTTCAATTGATGAATCATGAGTAAACAAGACTTTATATTGACCGACTTTTCCGATATACAACACGATTTCAATCGTGTATTTCCCGATCCGGCCATGCATGAATTTGAATCATACGGATTTCTGAAATTGGCTCAACACGGGCATGCATACGCTAAAATTCAGGCGTTGAACAAAAGAGGTGAGTTCCCATTTCAAACTTTTTCATTTCAATGCAAGCAATTCATTAAGAATGTAGTTCGAAAGAAGCTGAAGGTGAAGCAACTCCTTCAAGAAGAGGCGATATTACTTCCAAAGCGGGTAGATTATATCAACGGTCGTCCAGAATCGGTTCTTGTGAAAAAATTACTGGAGTCAGAGCTGAATCGTGTTCAAACGTGGGATGTTTCACAGAAGTTTCCATGGGCACAAGTGATATTTCAACTTCAAGAACCATGGGCACTGGAAATAGATTCAAACGTTAGAAGCATGCATAAGGCGTTACAAGTTTGGCTAACAAGAATAGCATCTCACGTTTCGGGTGAACATTTTCCTTATTATACTGGAGTAGCGGCTACTTTTCTTCATGAGTATATGTTTTGGAATACAGTGATTGATGGAAGTCGACTCAAAAAATTATATATCGTAACGCATTATCACCAAGAGGGTTTGATTGCAGCGGCAAAAAATGCAGGAGTTACTGTTGTTGAATTGCAACACGGTTTAATATCAAAACATGATTTATACTATGTTTACGATTCCAAATTTGACGCGCTTTATAAAAAAAGTTATTTCCCAAATGAGTTGTGGTGCTTTGGTGAGTATTGGAAAAGAAAATTCGAGAGTTCTGCTGATGTTAAATCAATGAATATTTTGTCAAAGGGTGATTTTCGATGGAATAATGCAGCGTTAGAAAATGCTGAGAAACGCAATGTCATTTTGGTAACTACGCAAAAGAACATGTTCTCAGTTTATGCCCTATTAATTGCCAGAATAGATGATTTATTGAAAAATTATTCCGACTGGAAGTGTGAGGTGAAATTGCATCCACTTGAAAGCAATACTGAGGCATATTTTCAATTGAATTTGTCGGAAAAGGTGAAGGTCTTACCGGTTGAAACCAACATTCAACATGTGTTAGCTTACAGTAAAATTCAAATAAGTATATACAGCACTACATTCTACGATGCGTTAGGACAAAATGTATTCAATTTTGCATGGACAGATTCAGGCGTTTCTGCTGACTATGTGAGTGAGGTTATAGCGGAGGCTGTAGCGCTTCCTCTTGAATTGGAAGAAGATGTAATTTCTAAATTTCGAAATACTACGAATTCATTTTTTGTTGAACGTAACCAGGTTTTTCAGGAATACACCCCGGCTCTGATTTTTGATGCAACGAATTGATTTTGTGGCATGTCTTTTCATTATATTTGTTAGAGACCATTAACCCATGAGAAAAATTTTACTTTTGTTGACGGCGTGTTTTTTAGTGATGTTAAACTACGCTCAAAGTACTTCAGCCACTGCAACGGCTATCACACCAGGTGATTTTTTACCTACTAGCACGGGTCTTTCTCAAAGCAGTTTTACCAATTTTTGCTTGGTAGCGGGTTCAGGTCAAACTGCAACAACATGTGCAACCACCTTGACAGATTTGCGTTGGTTTAAATTTACGGTACCCAGCGGAACGCCATCTGCTGCGGTCAAAATTACAGTTGTTCCAACAGGGTTTGATGCCATAATTGATTTTTATGCAGGTACTGCCGCTTCACCAATATTCAGGGAGTGTTCCAACGCCGTGGCAGGAAATACCACCGAAATTTTAAGAACAACTTGGGCCACGAATCCGGTTACACCGGGCACAGAATATTATTTTCGTGTCAGCGCTACTACCGACATTGCAAGTGGTTGCTTCGACGTGAAAGTGGAATATTACCCTACGGCATTTGTAAATGCTTCTCCGAATCCTGCAGCAGATACAGGCATGCCAGGTTATAAGGCAAATCAGTTTTTAAAGCGAAATTATCCCAATGCAGCAACTCCGAACGCTCAGGTACAAAACACAAGATTTCGTGTAGTCAATATTGCAGATGGAACCACAACATGTTCTGGTCAAATCACAGGTTCTGCTGACCAACTTCTCATTTATAATATTCCATGCATGTGCTATGGTAACAACTACAATGTTTGGGTGGAATTGCGTGTAGATGGCCATTGGTGTGGTGAAGGTCCTTTAAGGCAAGTGAATATGGAAGCATCACCAACCAATGCCGTGAGCAATGCAGCATGTTTAACTCAAACTCTGCTTTCAGGAGTTTTGAATACTACATACTACGGTTCAACTGCTCAAATCGAATGGGAATTTTCATCGGGTGGAAACGTGATAGCCACTGTGCAAACGCCTGTCGGAGCAACAAATATTCAGTTATACAACCCCGGATTGGCATGTCTTAGATATAACCGAATTTATTCGGTTCGTGTAAGAATGAGATACTGCAATGTATGGGGTGATTGGAGCTCACCGTACTGCTTAATAACCGCACCAATACCTTATTTGACCATTACTGGACCACCTTCAAGTGGATATGCCAATATTTGTGGTACGACCATTTCACAATACAGTTTTGCTTATACCCAGTATGTTCAGGGTGCAAGTCAATACATCTGGCAAGTGGCACAGGTTGACCCTGCAGCACCGAATGTTCCAATTGCTCCAGCTGTTGTTACAACCACTGGAATTGAATATTTGAATTTAGCCACTCAAGGTCTTGTGCCTGGACAGAGCTATCGAATTGCAGCCAAACCACGATTAACATCATGCAATAACCCGCAAGAAGGTGACTATGGACAATTCTGCGTAGTTACAATCGCAGGTGGTGTGGCCCCAAATGTGGGTGCTAGCATGGACTTGATTACTGAAGAAGATGCAGACTACAATGTGAATCGAAATGTGGAATTACCTATGGATATTGATCAACAAGGTAATGTTGCGGTTATTCGATTCCAAGGTGTTGATGAGAAACTAATTACTGTTCGTTTTTTGAATGAAGCAGCTTTGGGCAAAGGTCGAATTGAAATCGTGAATATGTCTGGTCAAATCATTTATGCTTCTGATGTATATTCAGAGTCACTGGATCAACTAATTCAATTGCCGCTACCTCAACAATGTTCAACTGGATTGTATCTCGTGAGAGTACAAACAGAAAAAGGCAGCACTACAGAGAAGTTTTATTTGAATTAACCTCGGTGCTTGTTTCTGAGATTATCTCGGATTTCCTGCATGAAATCACTAGCGAAAACAAAGTTTTCTAGGTTCTTGTTTTCGGAATGAATTAACTCATTCGAGTTTCCTTGCCATTCAACCATGCCGTTGTGAATGAAATTGATGCGGTCACCAATTTCCATAACAGAGTTCATGTCATGGCTTACTACAACCGTTGTAGTTCCCAATTCATAGGTTAATTCTCGAATAAGTCTGTCTATCACCAATGATGTTTCAGGATCTAAACCGGAATTAGGTTCATCAACGAAAAGATATTTCGGATTCATGACAATAGCGCGAGCAATGCCAGTTCGCTTTTTCATTCCTCCAGATAGTTCAGATGGATAAAGGTGATTTTTATCTTTCAGATTAACACGATCTAGGCAAGAATTTACAAGGTTTAGTTTTTCTTTCTTACTTAGGTTCGTGAACATGTTCAATGGAAAAAGTATATTTTCCTCAACGGTCATGGAATCAAATAATGCTGCCCCTTGAAATAACATGCCCATTTGTTGCCTCAACGCTCTGCGTTCGTCTTCCGACATGGATAAAAAGTTCATGCCCGCATAATTGAGTTCTCCCGCATCTGGCTCGAAAAGACCAACCATACACTTTGTGAGCACAGATTTTCCTTGGCCACTTCTACCAATAATGAAATTTACATTTCTCGGATAAAAATCAATCGTAATTTCTTTCAATACAGTCTGATCACGAAATGACTTACTTAAATTTTTGACTTGAATCATAGAAGTAAAAGTTGAGTCAAAATATAGTTAGCAACCATAACAGCGACCATGCTGTATACCACGCCTTTGGTGCTACTCTTTCCAACCTCAAGTGCACCTCCATTAGCATAATAACCGTGGAATGCAGGGATGGTAGTCAAAATAAAAGCGAAAAATAAAGTTTTTATTAGGCTGTATATGACCCCGTAAATCTGAAAATCATATTGAATACCATAGATGAAGTCTGTAAGCGAAACAATGTTGGTTAATACTGCAATGAGCGCCCCCGCGCCTATTCCAATGAACATGGCCAACAGAACTAGGAAGGGCAGAATGAATAGTGCAGCAATTAATTTTGGTAATATGAGATAGCTGGCAGAGTTAACTCCCATAATATCTAGGGCATCAATTTGCTCACTAATACGCATGGTTCCAATTTCAGAAGCAATATTGCTACCCACTTTTCCCGCTAAAACCAAAGCCACAATGGTTGAGGAAAATTCATATATCATGGTTTGCTTCGTAGTATATCCTACTGTCCACTTCGGAATCCATCCACTTTCTATGTTTGAAGCCGTTTGTAGCGCAACTACGGCTCCCATGAAAAAAGCCAATAAGGCAACTATACCCACAGATTGAACCCCAATCTTCATCATTTCTTCCGTAATGAGTGGATAATAAACACGTTTCTTTTCAGGACGCGAAAATACCCTTCGCATCAATAAAGCATATTTACCAAAACTCTCGAGTACCCCTGCCATGCAACAAACTTAATCATCATTTACATTCAATGACAGGTACAATCTTTTTTTCTTTACCTTGGATGTAATTCGTACATTCGTTTTTATGAAGAAAAGTCTCGTTTTCCTTTTGGCAGGTTTCCTTCTTTTTTCTGTTGGTTGTGCAAGTGAAAAACCCAATTATTCGGGTAAGCAAAAGCACAAAAAACAACATACTCACAAGAAGAAATTGAGTAAAAAAGATTGTGATTGTCCTTCTTTTGATTAGTAATCATGGCTCAGAAAACTACTGCCTTGGAGCAGGCGTTGACTCCTTTTTTGCCGGGTGGTAGTGTAGAGCAAGTATGTACTTTATTGCGTGAATATCCGCATGACCTAGTGATTACAAAGGGAAGAGTAACCAAGCATGGAGATTTTAGATATGTTCCAGGCGAGCGATACAAAATCACCATAAATCACAATCTCAATAGATATGCTTTTCTAATTACACTCATTCATGAATTGGCACATTTGCTTTGTCATACCAGATATGGATCCAAAGTAAAGCCACATGGTGTGGAGTGGAAAATGTGCTTCCAGGAATTGATGAGACCGTTCTTGAAAACGTCAATGCTGCCTTTAGATATTGAGCAAAGTTTATCACAATACTTGAACAACCCATTGGCTTCTACATGCTCAGATATTGAGCTGTACAAAACTTTGGCCCTATATGATAGAAAATCTCATGAGCAAATAGTTTTGGTGGAAGATGTTCTTGAAGAACAAGAATTTTTATATGGAAAGGAACGGAGACATTTTATTCGAAAAGAAAAAAGAAGAACCCGCATACGCTGCATTGAAAAAAGCTCTGGCGCAGAATACCTCTTTCCGGCCATTGCCAAGGTTTTTCGTTTAGGCTAGTTTTCTGCGTTGCTTTTCCTTTAATATGAGGGTGAGTTCTCTACCCGTTTGTCCTTTTACACTTGTGTTTTCTTGAGCTCTGCGCAGCAAATAGGGCATTACTTCTTTAATTGGCCCATAAGGTAAATATTTCGCAACATTGAATCCTGCGTGGCTCAGGTTGTAGCTGATGTGGTCACTCATTCCAAACAACTGAGCAAAAAATACACGTTTATCGCTTCGTTCAATACCTCTCGTCTCCATTTCAAGTGCCAACATCAATGAACTTTCTTCGTTGTGAGAACCACAACAAATTGCAAAATCTGAAATATGGTCTAACGCATATACAATAGCTGCGTTGAAATCCCGATCTGTAGCCTCTTTGTTCGGTTGTATGGGATCTGTGTAGTTCAATTCGGCTGCACGCTTGCGTTCTTTTTCCATATACGCCCCGCGAACAAGTTTTACAGCTGTTACGCAGGCATGTGATTTCAATTTAAGATGAAGTTGCTTCAAATAAGCCAAACGATCATGTCTATAGAGTTGAACCGTTTGGTAAACGATAGGTGCTTTTGTATTGAACTCAAGCATCATGTTTTCCACAAGCATATCAATGGCGTCTTGAATCCAAGAATCTTCAGCATCAATGAATAGCGCAACACCACGTTGATGTGCTTCAAAACATATTCTGTGCACCCGTTCTTGAGCAGTAAGCCAAGAAGCATGTTCACGCTCAGTAAGTGATAAACCGGCATTTACTTTTTCTAATAATGAAAACTGACAAACCCCAGTGATTTTGAAGACACTGAATGGTATGAAGGTTTTATCTTTCGCCGCTTCAATGGTGGCAATTATTTCTAACGTGGTTCTTTCAAAATCAGATTCATCTTCTTTGCCCTCAACACTATAGTCTAAAATTGAACCCACGCGACTTTGAGCTAGTATTTCAGCAGATTTCAAACTTTCTTGTATGTTGGTGCCTCCGCAAAATTGAGCGAAAATATTTTTTCGAATCAACCAACCAAATGGTATTCTCAGCATCAAAGCTGCGTTCACCATAAAGGCACCTAATTTTACCATAAATGGCGATCCAATTATGCGAAACAACCAATAAGATTGATTCAATTTTCTGTTGTCTTTGTGAGAAAAGGCAACTTCTGTATTTTCGAAATTCACAGTTTGCATGCGACGCAAAGATAATTGTATCTTGCAGCCAAATTTAAAACCCATGAAAGCTGCACAAGATTTTATTCAAGCAAATAAAGATCGTTTTTTAGAAGAACTTTTTCATTTGTTGCGCATTCCAAGTGTAAGTGCCGATGCGAATTACACACAAGATGTTGCGCACTGTGCGAACGAGGTGGCTAGATTCATGATTGAAGCCGGGGCAGATGCGGTTGAGGTGTGTCCTACTGCTGGGCATCCAATTGTTTACGGTGAAAAAATGATAGACCCTGCGTTGCCAACGGTATTGGTATACGGCCATTATGATGTGCAACCCGCCGACCCGATTGACTTATGGCATACACCTCCTTTCGAACCAACCATTAAAAAAACTGAAATCCATCCAGATGGGGCCATATTCGCTAGAGGCGCGTGTGATGATAAGGGTCAATTCTTCATGCATTTGAAAGCCTTTGAAGCCATGAATCAAACCAATTCTCTTCCATGCAATGTGAAATT
>VFQT010001588.1_pt1 | contig 26749 bp, 27 predicted proteins | sample 3512381 | NCBI WGS metagenome assembly VFQT01 (sample SAMN10412376, study PRJNA504923) | tailings metagenome | isolation source: Relicate 2 Philex TSF3 active mining site | place: Philippines: Tuba, Benguet | collected 2017-08-29
CGGCTTCCGGACAACGCGAATATTCGGTGGGCCCCGACACGCCGGCGACACGCGCGGTGATCGAGGCCTACCAAAAGGACCGTGCCGCGGTGATGGAGGTCGAATCCAACATTGCGCGGCTGTGCGCGATGTTGCGGCAGGGCGGCGCCATGATGACCGATACGGCATCGGCCAAGGTGATTTCCGGGCTGGGCAGCGCGGGCGTGTTCAGGCTGGGCGGCGTGCTGGTGGGCACGCACGCGTATATCGCGCTCGGCAATGTGCTGGGCGTGCGCTGGCAATCGAGCCTTTCCACGCAGGATATCGACATCGTCGCCAGACCGGTGCTGGAAGTCGCCATCCGCGACGTCGAGGCCGATCTGCCAGCGACGCTGGAAAGTCTCAACATGGGTTTCCTGCCGGCGCCGGGGCTGGATCCGCGCCGGCCTGAAACTTCGTTTGTGGTGCGCGGCAAGACCCTGCGCGTGGATTTGCTGACACCGGCGCAGGGCAGGCGCAGCGGTGCGCCCGTGCGCATACCGCGGCTGAAGGCGTCGGCCCAGCCGCTGGAGTTTCTGGATTACTTGCTGGAGGAGACCGTGGATGTGCCCATCATCAACGGCGGTGCGACGATGGTGAAAGTGGCAGATCCGGCGCGCTTCGCGCTGCACAAGCTGATCGTCAGCATGGACAGGCCGGTGGCTTTTCAGGCCAAGGCCGCCAAGGATCGCCAGCAGGCGGCGGAAATGATCGAAGTGCTGATGCAGGACCGGCCGGGCGACATCGAACTCGCCGCGGAGAACATCAATGCGCGCGGCCCGGGCTGGCGCAAACGGCTCAAGGAAGGTGTTGCCCGGCTGCCGGATACGCTGGCTGATGCGAAACAGAAAATCCTGGCATTGATCAGCTGAGAGCACCCGACACAATGATAAAACGCAATGTCCAACGCCAGTCAGCAGATCGTCAACAAGGACTGGAACTTCGCGCATGTGCTGACGATGCAGCCGTTCAGCCGGCCGCCAATAAATGCCCTCAACCAGTTGCGTGGTGTGGCGGCGGTATTGAAATTCCAGGATTGATTGGCGCGCTGGCGCGATGATCCTGCACTGTTCCAGGAAACTCGCCGCGAAGCTTGATCCGGTTTCTCCGGTGCCGCTGGAGGAGACAAATCCGCTCGGTAGCTGGCATGGGCATCTGTACACGGTTGACCGGCGGCAGTGCGTGATGTTCTGCCACGATGCAACCCGTTTCGTGCTGTTCATGGCGGGCTGGCGCAAGGCGCAGTTCGCGGAGCTGGGCAACAAGTGGTTTCCGCTGCTGTTTACCGCTGCGCTGGCCAAAATCGGCTGCCCGGATGAGGAGATTCGAAAGGTGGAGCTGGCGCTGTGGCCGGTGCGTTATGACACGGCCACTGATCGCTCGGTGCAGGGCTCGATGCGGATTGCGCAGCAGGACCTGGATGCGCTGTTGTACCGGGTTCCGGATGTGATGCTGCTCGATCCGCTGGCGGCGGCCTGCCACGTCAATGACCGGCCGGCGAGGGTGCATGGCAAGGTGGTATGGCCGGACCGGGCGATGCGCGAGGCGGTGGCCCGTTTTGCGGCGCAGGGCAAGACGGTCGCTGACCTGTTGATTGAGGACCGCCGGTAATCGGCTTATCTGACCCTTGGTACGGGGCCACCGTTGAGCAAGACTGAGCGGGTCAGCGCTGGTCGGGAGGGGTGGATACTGGGTGTTGTATAAAAAATACAATAAAAACAATAACTTATAATTGACCTACCATCCCCGGGTGATTGCTGATCTTGTTTTACTCAATGTATTGAGTAAAAATACTCAATGTAATGAGTAAATCGACAATCCCTTTTCGCCGTCCCCAGGCCGAACTGCTGGCCGGCCGCCTCGCCGAGCCGCGGCGTTTTCTGCAGGTTGTCGCCGGTCCGCGCCAGGTCGGCAAATCCACCTTGGTCGAGCAGGTGACCAGCGCGCTCGATGTGCCGGTGCGTTATGTCAGCGCCGACGAGCCGACGCTGCGCGCGGGCGACTGGATCGTGCAGCAATGGGAGGCGGCGCGGCTGGAGGCGGGCAAGAGTGCTGCGGTGCTGGTGCTCGACGAGATCCAGAAAATTCCCGACTGGTCCGAAACCGTCAAACGGCTGTGGGACGAGGACACGCGCGCCAAACGCCCGCTGAAGGTGGTGCTGCTCGGTTCGGCGCCGCTGCTGCTGGCGCAGGGCCTGACCGAGAGCCTCGCCGGGCGCTTTGAGCTGCTGCATGTGCCGCACTGGTCGCTGTCCGAGATGCGCGAAGCCTTTGGCTGGTCGCTGGAGGACTATTTGTATTTCGGCGGCTATCCCGGGGCGGCGCCGCTCGTTGCCGAACCGGAACGCTGGACGCGTTATGTGGCGGACAGCCTGATCGAGACTTCGATCGCGCGCGATGTGCTGCTGCTCTCGCGCGTGGACAAGCCGGCGCTGCTGCGGCGGCTGTTCGAACTCGGCTGCCGTTATTCCGGGCAGGTGCTGTCCTATACCAAGATGGTTGGACAGTTGCAGGACGCCGGCAACACCACCACGCTGGCGCACTACCTGGAACTGCTGGCCGGCGCGGGCATGCTCTGCGGGCTGCAGAAGTACGCCGGCGATGCGGCGCGCAGCCGTGGCTCCAGCCCCAAGCTGCAGGTGCTCAACACGGCGCTGATGAGCGCGCTTTCAGGTCTGACCCCGGAAGAGGCGCGCGCCGACCGAGAGTTTCGCGGCCGGCTGGTCGAGTCCGCAGTCGGGGCGCATCTGGCGAACGCGGCGGCGGGCGGCGTGTGCAAGCTTTATTACTGGCGCGACAAGAATCAGGAAGTGGATTTTGTGGTCGAGGCGGGGCGCCGGCTGATCGCCATCGAAGTCAAAAGCGGGCGGGCGCCGCAGGCGCATCCGGGTTCAGCGGCATTCGCCAAGGCGTTCAAGGTGCATCGTTCGCTGCTGGTGGGTGGCGACGGTATTCCGGTGGAGGCGTTTCTGGGAAAACCGGTGGCGGAGTGGATTGCGGCTTGAATCTCACTCAATGGCGAATTTAGTGGACATACATTTGCACTAAATTCTGGTTTCAAGGCAGGTATATTTTTCTTTGTGGTTACCCCTCACCCCAACCCTCTCCCCGAAAGTCTTAGGGGAGAGGGGGTAAATCCGGGGAGTGGGGATAAATATTTGGTCATCCTTATGTCAAAACTCCCGTTATCCAACATTACCGTCATCGCCCTCGAACAAGCCGTCGCCGCACCGTTCTGTTCGCGCCAGTTAGCGGACTTGGGCGCGCGGGTGATCAAGATCGAACGGCCCAGGGTCGGCGACTTTGCACGGGATTACGATCAGACCGTCAAAGGCCAGTCGGCCTATTTCGTCTGGCTCAACCGTTCCAAGGAAAGCCTGACGCTGGATGTGAAGCATCCTGAGGCAAAGAACATTCTCGCCAAGCTGATTGCCGAAGCCGATGTGTTTATCCAGAACCTCGCCCCCGGCGCGGCGAAGCGGCTGGGGCTGGGTGCGGACGAGTTGCGCAAACAACATCCGAAGCTGATCGTCTGTGACGTGTCGGGTTACGGCACGACCGGACCGTATTCGAAAAAGAAGGCCTATGACCTGCTGGTGCAGGGCGAGGCCGGGGTGCTGTCGTTGACCGGCACGCCCGAGTCGCCGGCGAAGGTGGGCATTTCCATCACCGACATCGGCACCGGGCTGCATGCCTATGCCGCCATCCTCGCCGCGCTTTACACGCGCGAGCGCACGGGCGAGGGTGCGCATATCGACCTCACCATGTTCGAGACCATGGCGGAGTGGATGGGGCATCCGCTGTATTACACGCACTACTCGGGCAAGGCGCCGCGGCGCAGCGGTCCGGACCACGCGACCATCGTGCCCTACGGGCGTTTCAGGACCAAAGATGGGGATGTGCTGTTCGGCATCCAGAACGAACGCGAGTGGGCGAATTTCTGCGACAGGGTGCTGGGCCGGCCGGAACTGGCGAAGGATCCGCGCTACGACAACAACACCAAGCGCACCGCGGCGCGCGCCGAGGTGGTGGCGCTGATCGAAAACACTTTTGCGGCGTGGACCAGCGAGGAGGTTGTGGCGAAGCTGGATGCTGCCGACATCGCCAATTCACGGCTCAACACGCCGGACCAGGTCTGGGATCACCCGCAGTTGCAGGCGCGGAATCGCTGGCGCGAGGTGGAGACCCCCGCCGGGTTGATTCCGGCGCTATTGCCGGCGGCGACCTTCGAGGGCTTCGAGGCGCGGATGGATCCGGTGCCGGCGGTGGGGCAGCAGACGGATTTGATTCTGGGGGAGTTGGGGTATTCGGCTGTGCAGGTTGCCGGATTGAAAGCTGCTGGAGCGGTGTGAAGCATTTATTCCCTCTCCCCCAAGACTTTGGGGGAGAGGGCTAGGGTGAGGGGCTCAACGAACGTCTGCGTAGCCCCTCCCCCCAACCCTCTACCGTCAAGCGGCACCGAGGTCCCCGTAAGAATACGGGGAGAGGGAGATAAACCCCGATGCTATTCATAAATATTTGTTTTTATTGATTATTTTTTAACGCCCGCCGCCTGCCAGTTGTAGGCCTTCAGATCCAGCAGCAGCTCCGGCTTCATGTCCTTCGGCGAGTTCACGCCGATCAGCGCCATGTCGGTCATCAGTTCGCTGCGCAGCAGGTTGATGACGTGCTGAGCGCCGTGTTCGGCGCCGATCGAGATCGCATACAGGAAGGGGCGGCCGACCCAGACGAAGTCGGCGCCGAGCGCCAGCGCCTTCAGCACGTCGGTGCCGCGGCGGATGCCGCTGTCCATCATCACCGCCATGTTGCCGGCATTGGCTTTCACGCCGGGCAACATGCGCAGCGGGCTCACCGCGCCGTCGAGCTGGCGGCCGCCGTGGTTCGACACCATCACACCGTCGACGCCGGCATCGCGCGCGCGCGCGGCGTCCTGCGGATCGAGCAGGCCCTTCAGGACGAATTTGCCTTTCCACAGCTTGCGGATCAGGTCGACGTGCTGCCACGACAGGCGGTCGCGGCGGCCGGCCTGGCGGTTGAGTGCGGAGATCATCGGCACGCGCGGGCCCATGTTCTCGAAATGCGGCATGCCGTGGGTCAGCGTGTGCCGGAGCATGCTCAGGCACCAGCGCGGGCGGATGGCCATGTCCCAGGCCAGCCGCAGTGAAGGGCGCAGCGGCGTGCTGAAGCCGGTGCGCACATTGTTCTCGCGGTTGGCGAGCACCTGGACATCGATGGTCATCACCAGCGTGTCGTAGCCGGCCTTCTCGACGCGGGTGATCAGTTGTTTGATGACGTCTTCCTCGCCGGGCAGGTAGGCCTGGAACCAGGCGGTACGGCCTTCCTGCTTGACGCGCTCCAGCGAAGTCAGTGCCGCGCCGCTGACCACCATCGGAATGTTGTTGCGCGCAGCCGCGCGGGCGAGCGCGACGTCGCCGTCGGCGCAGGCCATCGCGGTGCCGCCCATCGGCGGGATGCCGAAGGGCAGGTCGTAGGTCTGGCCCATCAGCGTGGTCTTCAGGCCGCGGTCGCCGGTGTCGACGAGGGTTTTCGGGATGAACTGCAGTTCGTCCCACACCGCGCGGTTGTCGCGCAGCGAGGCGTTGGTTTCGGCGCCGCCGTTGATGTAGCCGAAGATCGGGCGCGGGATGCCGCGGCGCGCGGCATCTTCAAAATCATCGAGTGCGAGCATCCGCTGCAGGATGCGCGGCGCGGAGGAGGAGAGAGCCTTGGTGGCGGCGTTTTCGTAGCTGACGCTGGTCATGTTTTTGTGGTGTTCGTTTGCGGTGGAAGGGCGATGATACCGTTTGCGGGGCTGGGCGCAAAAAAAGCTCGGCGAAGCCGGGCTTTTTTGGTGTGAACGCCGGTTACAGCGGCTTTACCACCATCTTGCGCCATTTGATCGTGCCACCGGGTTCCTTGCCGCGGTTGCCGAACTGCAGCGCGATCGGCCCTTCCTTGAATTGGCCGTTGATCATGTGCGCGGTGACCTGGCCATTTAAAACGACCGTTACCTCCGGGCCTTGCGCAGTAATGCGAAATGTGTTCCAGCCGCCATTGGTCTTGTAGACCGTCGGCACCGGCACGCGGGCGAAATCGACGATGCCGCCGGTGCGGTATTCCTGGCCGGGACGCTTGTCGAAGATGTTCACTTCATAGGCGCTGTTTGCGCCGACTTTCTTGGGATCGGCGGCACGCAGGAATACGCCGCTCTGGGTATCCTGGTTGGCCCAGAACTCGACATAGAGGTCGAAATCCCTGTACGACTTCTTCGAAACCAGATATCCGCCCTTGCCCTTGGTGGCGACGATGGCGCCGCCCTCGCTGCGCCAGTCGGCGTCACCGATGCGGTCGAAGTTTTCCATGCCCTTGTCGCCATCGATCAGCGTGATCCAGCCCTGCGAAGGCGAGTAACTGGCACAACCGGCGACAAGCAGTGCGGCGGCGAGTATGGCAAAAGCAGTGGGGCGCTTCATGTTATGGGTGTCCTCCGTATTGGGCGGCGCCCGGGTCGGTGCCGGCGACGCAGATTCTGCTCCAGCACCGGCACTTGTCAATGGAGCGGGGTGATGCCGGGAAGCAATCCGGATACCGCGGATCGGTGCTACGATAACCTCAGATTGATACAACAAGTCCGGCGGCCTTGCCGATCATAAAAACCTGGAGGAGGGTCAGTAATGCAATCGAACACCATCAACACGCGGGCATCCCGCAGCGGTCATTCGGTGAAAAACGGTGCGAAGGCCGTGCTGCAGATGTTTGTCGCGGCTGTGCTGCTCACAGGAGCGGCTGCGCCCGCTGCAGCCCAGGATTATCCGGGTCGCCCGATACGGATGGTGCTGCCGTTCCCGCCGGGCGGTTCCACCGACATCCTCGGACGCATCGTCGCGCACAACCTGAGCGAGCGCCTCGGCCAGCCGATCGTCGCCGACAACCGTCCCGGCCTCGGCGGCTATTACGGACTCGACCTGGCGTCGAAAACCTCGCCCGACGGTTACACCTTCACCATCGCCTCGCTGGTCTACGCGAGCGGCCCGGTGACCTATCCCGACATGAAACTCAATCCGGCGAAGGATCTGACCTCGATCGGGCAGATTTCGGAGGCGCCCAACTTTGTGGTGGTCAACCTTGGCGTTCCGGCAAAGTCGATGAAGGAACTGGTGACCTACGTCAGGGCCAATCCGAAGAAGCTGCACTTCGCGACCAGCGGCGTCGGTTCGACGCTGCACCTCTCGGCGTCGATGATGAACAGCATCACCAAAATGGACATGGTGCACGTGCCCTACAAGGGCGGCGGCGGCCCGGCGATGACCTCGGTCCTGGGCGGCGAGACGCAGCTGATCGTGCTCGGACCGGCATCGATCCAGCATTTCCGGGCGGGCAAGGCGCGCGCGCTGGCGGTGCTGAGCAACGAGCGGGTGTCGGTGACTCCGGATGTGCCGACCGCGAAGGAACAGGGTTTCGACGTGGTGGTGGCCGGCTGGCACGGCATGCTGGCGCCGGCAGGAACGCCGCGCGCGGTGATCAACCGGCTCAACAAGGAGTGGGTGGCGAGCGCGAACAGTCCTGCGGTCAAGGCGCAGCTGGAGAAGCTGGGATTTTTCCCCCGGCCCGGGACGCCGGAGCAGTTCACGGCATACCTGCAAAACGAGACCGTGCGCTGGCAGCGGCTGATCAAGGAAATCGGCCTCAAGCCCGCCCGCTAGCGCAGGCAGGCAAGTCATGAGATTGCGCAGCGTCGAACTGGCCCTGCCGCAGCCGCAGGCGGCTGCGGATTTTCTGCAGGACATCTGGGGCCTGATCCCGGCCGGAACGCGCGGCAGCACGCTGTTTTTCCGCGGCACCGGCGGACATCCGTACATCCTCTCGCTAGTCGAGGCCGCGGCGCCGGCGGTGCGCGCCATCGAGTTCTCCGGCACTTCAGCGGAGGTCGAAGCAGTGCAGGCGCGGGCGGGTGCTGCGGGCGCTCCGGTGCAGGCTTTTGCTGAACTTGATGCGCCGGAGGGTGGCGCGGGTTGTGTTGTCGAGGGGCCGGAGAAACAGATATACCGCTTCATCTCCGAGGCCGCGCCGGTGGATGAACTGCCTCACGAACGCGACCGGCCGCTGCAGATCACCCATGCGGTACTGAATTCGGTCGATGTCGCGACCTGCGAGCGCTTTGTGACCGACGCGCTGGGTTTCCAGGTATCCGACCGCACGCGGGCGATGACTTTCGTGCGCTGCAACCGCAAGCACCATGCGCTGGCCTATGCGCATTCCGACGTGTCCTCGCTCAACCACATCGCGTTCGAGATGAATGATGTCGATGGCGTCATGCGCGGCATCGGCCGCATGCGCGATGCCGGCCACGACGTCGTTTGGGGGCCGGGCCGCCACGGTCCCGGCAACAATGTCTTCGGTTACTTCATCGCGCCCTACGGCGGGGTGATCGAGTACACCGCGGACGTGTCGGAAGTCGCGGACGACTACCGGGTGGGCTCGCCGGAGGACTGGAAATGGCCGCCCGGACGCACCGACCAGTGGGGGGTCTCGACCAAGGACACCGCGAGGATATCCGAGGCGGAGCGCATGTTCCGTTTCGGCTGAGTGCCCCGGCTTCAGCGCACGGCCAGCCGTACCAGCAGCAACAGGATGCCGATCACGATGAGGGTCATGACCAGCGCGCCGACGACGACCTGGCGCGGGGTCAGGGTCGCGCCGTCGCGTTCCCAGGTGCCTTTTTTGCCGATCATGCACAACGCCCAGAACATGGTCGCGGCGACCTGGCGCCAGCCGGCTTTCCTGATCGGCGGCGGGGTATCGGTGGGTGTGCCGCTCAAGCCTGGCCGCCGCGCAGGTGGGCGGTGGCTTCCTCTTCGGCGCGCTGCTTGATCTCATAGGCCATCGGGTTTTTCATTTCCTCGAGGATGTGGCCGACCAGCCCGATCGCGCGCGCCAGCACGCCGATGCCGCGCACGATTTTCCACGGCAGGCCGAGTTCGCTGGCGATGGCGCCGATGGCGCCGGTGGCGTTGACCGGCAGCGACTTGCCGTAGACGCGTTCGGCCTCGGCGCCGACTTTCTGCATCAGTTTCACATAGGGGCCGTCATAGCCCTGTTCGGCGGCGATCTGGAACAGCCGTGGCGCGCGCGGGTCCACCGGCTTGTGCAGTGTGTGGCCGATGCCGGGGACGATCTGCTTGCGGCTTTTGAATTTTTCGACGATTCCGGCGGCCAGTTTGTCGAGGTCGGCGTCGGCTTTCGGGTCAGGCAGGGCTTCCTGCAGCATGCGCGCCGCGGTTTCCATGCTGCCGACGAATACGCTGCCGAGACCGGAAAGGCCGGCGGCCACTGCAGCCTGCATGGCTTCCGGCGCGCCGGTGTAGGTCAGGCGCGCGGCGAGCGAACTGGGGGTGAGACCGTGTTCGACCAGCGTCACCGCGATGGCGTTGAACATCACCGACTCGCGCGGCGTCGGCAGGCGGTCGGTGATTTCGAGGAAGGCCATGTCCCCGAGCGACAGCTTGCCGAGGATTTCGGTGCACAGGTCGTGCCCCTTGATGGTGATCTGGTCGACGGCGCTCCAGGCGATGTCGGTGCGGATGGATTTGCGTTTGGGCATGGCGGGTTCCGGTTGATGTGGGTCAGGGCTCCGCGTGTTGGCGGGCCGGCGCGGGAATTTCGGGGAGTGCTGCGGACAGTTTCATTCTAAAATGGCGCCTCATTTCGCGCACCATCCGGAGTCCAACATGCAAATGCCTGTCAAGAAACCGGCAGCCGCCGGCAGTCCCACCCAGCAACTCTGTGCCTTTCTGTCCTCGATCCGCTACGAAGACCTGCCGGAACCGGTCGTCGCGCGCACCGAGGAACTGTTTCTGGACTGGTTCGCCTCGGCGCTGGCCGGCAAGGGCGCGCGGCCGGTGGAAACCCTGCATGCCTTCGCCACTGCGATGGGGCCGCAGGAGGGAGCGGCAGAGAACCTGCTGGCGCGCAGGGGCACTTCGCCGTTTTTTGCCGCGCTGGTCAACGGTGCGGCTTCGCATTTTGTCGAGCAGGACGACCTGCACAACAGTTCGGTGCTGCACCCGGGCACGGTGGTGTTTCCGGCGGTGCTGGCGGCGGCCCAGGATGTCGGCGCCACCGGCAAGGAACTGATCGCGGCCTCCGTTGCGGGGTATGAGTGCGGCGTGCGCGTCGGCGAATTCCTCGGCCGTTCGCATTACAGGATTTTCCATACCACCGGCACCGCGGGCAAACTCGCGGCTGCCGCTGGTGTGGCGCACATCCTCAAGCTCGACGCCGACAGGATGCAGCATGCATTGGGCTCGGCGGGCACGATGGCCGCGGGCCTGTGGGAATTCCTGCGCGATGCGGCGGATTCCAAGCAACTGCACACTGCGAAGGCAGCGGCTGACGGCCTGATGGCGGCGTATATCGCACGCGACGGCTTCACCGGCGCTCGCGAGATTTTCGAAGGCAAGCAGGGCATGGCCGCGGGCATGTCGAGCGACGCCGATGCGCGCTGGCTGACCGATGGTCTGGGCACGCGCTGGGCCACTGCGGAAACTTCGTTCAAATTCCATGCGTCGTGCCGTCATACGCATCCGGCCGCAGATGCGCTGCTCGCGCTGATGCAGCAGCACAAGCTGAAGGCCGATGACATCGTCAGGGTCACCGCGCATGTGCACCAGGGCGCAATCGATGTGCTGGGGCCGGTGACCGATCCGCAGACCATCCACCAGTCCAAGTTCTCGATGGGCTTTGTGTTGGCGCTGATCGCGACGCTGGGTCGCGCCGCGCTCGCAGACTTCACAAATAATGCTTTAAAAAACAATGAGTTGCGTAAATTCCACGACCGCGTGACCATGGTCCTCGATCCCGAGGTCGACGGTGCTTACCCGCGGCGCTGGCTGGGCCGGGTTTCGGTGCAGACCACGGACGGCCGCACGCTGGAATGCCGCGTCGAGACACCCAAGGGCGATCCCGGCAACACGCTGACGCGCAGCGAACTCGAAGACAAGGCGCTGCGCCTGGTCGGCTATTCCGGCGCGGCAACGCCGGATGAAGTTCGAGAGTTCATCGCCCGCATCTGGCGCCTGCGCAACGAAGCCAGCGTTCGCGATTTCCTGGCGCGCCGCTAGCAGGGGTGGCCGTGAAATTGCCGCAGCGCCGGGGTCTGCCGCTGATCATCGCGGCTGCGCTGCTCGCCGCAGTGCTGTTCCTCGCCTTCCGGCCCAAGCCGGTTGCGGTCGATATTGTCACCCTGGCCATCGCGGATGTGCAGACCAGCGTCGTGGCCAGCGGCCGCGTGCTGCCGCCGGCGAAAGTGGAAATCGGCGCGACGATCACCGCGCGCGTGGACAAGGTGCTGGTGCGGGAGGGCGCGCGTATCGAAGGCGGGCAGTTGCTGGTGGAACTGGAGCGCGGCGAGCCGGCTGCAGCTGTGGCGCAGGCGCGGGCCGCGGTGGCGCGCGCGCAGGCCCGGGTCGCTTCGGTGCGGACATTGGCGCTGCCGACGGCGCAGGCCGCGCTGGAGCAGGCCGAAGCCAATCTGCTGGTGGCGGAACGGGAGAACAAGCGCAACCGCGACCTGCTGGCCAAAGGGTTCATCAGCCAGGCGCGCGTCGACGAGATCGAACGCGTGCTCAACGTCGCGCGCAGCCAGCTCGCGAGCGCGCGTGCCCAGGCCGCGGCACAGGCGGCGCAGGGTGCGGAGGCGCAGCAGGCGCAGAGCCAGCTGGTCGAGGCCAACGCCGCGCTGGCCGCGGCGGAAGCCCGGCTCGCGCAGACGCGCATCCTCGCGCCGGGGCCCGGCGTGGTGCTGGAGCGGCTGATCGAACCCGGCGACATCGCGCAGCCCGGGCGGCGCATGCTGAGCCTCGCGCTGGACGGGCCGGTGCGGCTGATCGTGCAGGTCGATGAAAAGAACCTGCCGTTGATCAGGCAGGGCGCGGTGGCGATGGCGGCGGCGGACGCGTTTCCGAACGAGCGTTTCGAGGCGGTGGTCAATTACATCTCGCCGGGCATCGATGCCGCGCGCGGTTCGGTCGAGCTTCGCCTCGACGTGCCGAAGCCGCCGGCGCTGCTCAGGGCCGACATGACGATTTCGATGGATCTGCTCGGGCCGCAGCTCAAGGGTGCGCTGATGCTGCCGGCCGATGCGGTGCGGCAATTGCAGACCGACGCGCCCTGGGTGCTGGCCGAGCGCGACGGCGTCGCCGAAAAAGTGCCGGTGCGCATCGGCCTGCAGACCCAGGGGCGGGTCGCGGTCGCCGACGGCCTGAAAGCGGGTGACCGCGTGATCCTCAACCGCGAGGTGGAAGCCGGCAGCCGGGTGCGCGTGCGCTGATGAACACGCTCGGTTTCGAGCTCACGGTGGCGCTGCGCTTCCTGCGCGAGGGTCGCATGCAGACGGCGCTGATCATCGGCGGCGCGGCAATCGGCGTTGCGGTGATCTTTTTCATCACTGCGGTGCTGACCGGCGTGCAGGGCGACCTGATCCGGCGCGTGACCGGCGCGCAGCCGCACATCGTGATAAAGCCGCCGGAGGAAACCGTCGCGCCGCTGGTCGCGGGCGACGGCGAAGGATCCAGGCTCGCTTCGATACAGGCCCGGCCGCAGCGGCTGACCACCATCGACGGCTGGCCGGCGCTGGCGCGGGCCACCGAGATGACCGCAGAGGTGGTCGCGGTGGCGCCGGTGGCGACGGGCTCCGCGCTGGGCATCAAGGGTGACGCTTCACGCTCGGTGGTGATCGTCGGCACCGAACTCGACCGTTACCTGCGCGTGGTGCGCCTTGACGACAAGGTCAGGGCAGGCGTGCTGCAGATTGATCCTGGCGATGCGCTGGTCGGCATCGAGCTGGCGAAGGACCTCGGCGCTGTGATCGGCGACCGCTTCCGCGTGCAGTCGGCGCAGGGCGTCAGCGAGGTGTTCCGCATCCGCGCGCTGCTCGATCTCGGTTCGCGGGAACTGAACCGCCGCTATGTCTATACTGACCTGCGCGCGGCGCAGAGCCTGCTCGGCATTCCGGGCCGCATCACCAACATCGACGTGTCGATCCGCGACATCATGCGCGCCGAGCAGGTGTCGGCGCAGCTGCGCGCGCAGTCCGGGCAACTGGTGGAGAGCTGGATCCAGACCAACAACCAGGTGTTCGCGGCGATCAAGAACCAGGACATCATGACGCTGCTGATCCGTGTGTTCATCACCATCGTCGTGGCGCTGGGCATCGCCAGCGTGCTGGTGGTGTCGGTGGTGCAGAAGCGCAAGGAGATCGGCATCCTGCGCGCGGTCGGCGCCACGCGGCGGCAGATGCTGGGGGTGTTCCTGTTGCAGGGCGCGATGGTCGGCACCGGCGGGGCGCTGCTCGGTTCCGCTCTGGGCCTGGTGCTGGTGTCGGTGTTCAGCCGCATCCTGCGCAATGCCGAGGGCCAGGCGCTGTTCTCGCTGAGTTTCGACTTCCGCCTGATCGGCTTCGTGGTTGCTGGCGCCGCCGTACTCGGGCTGATTGCCGCGGTGCTGCCGGCGCGCAACGCCGCGCGGCTTGATCCGGCGCAGGCGATCCGGGGCTGAGTGATGGCGGACAACGACGCGCTGGTGCGGCTGCAGGGCCTGCACAAGACCTACAACGAGGGGCTGCCCAATGCCGAGGAGGTGCTGCATGGCGTCGATCTCGCGATCCGGGCCGGCGAATTCACCGCGCTGATCGGCCCCTCTGGCTCGGGCAAGAGCACGCTGCTCAACATCCTCGGTCTCCTCGAAAGCGCCTCGGGCGGCAGCTACGCGCTGGCCGGGCGCGACGTGACTGCCTTCGGCGACGATGAACGCACCCGCGCCCGGCATGAGGTGCTCGGCTTCATATTCCAGTTCCACCACCTGCTGCCGGCATTCACCGCGGCGGAGAACGTGATGCTGCCGGGTCTGATGGGGCAGGACGCCGCGGACCCCGCAGGGTTGCGCCGCCGCGCGCTGGAACTGCTCGATGCGGTGGGCCTGAAGAATGCCGCCGACAAGAAGCCGGGCGAGTTGTCCGGCGGGATGCAGCAGCGGGTGGCGATCGCGCGGGCGCTGGTGCGCTCGCCGCGGCTGGTTCTCGCCGACGAGCCCACGGGCAATCTCGACACCCACACCAGCGACAGCATTTTTGCGCTGCTGCGCGACTTCAACCGCGAGCGCGGCACCGGTTTCCTGATCGTCACCCACGATCCGCGGCTGGCGGCGCGATGCGACCGCATCGTCAAACTGGTCGATGGCCGCATTGCGGACGACCGGCCCAACACGCCGGCGCCGGTTCAGTCCGCCCCGGCGGGTTGAGGCCCTTCGGGTCGCGCGGCACCGCATTGCCAGCAGGCTGTGAACTGGGCTTCCCCGGTCTCGCCGCAGCGCGGGCATTGCCAGGGCCCGGCGGCGCCGGCGATCCGGCCCTGGAAGAAATCCTGCAGCAGCCGGTCGGCTTCGGCCAGTTGCACGTCGTTGGTGATCCACACTGCGCAGGCATCCAAGGGCAATTCCCCGAAACCGCCGGCGAGCCACTCGCCGCGCACCACTGCTGCAATGCCGCATGATTCGAGAAAGCCGCGGACCAGATGGGCCTCGGCGGCATGGCGGGCGTTGTGGATGCGCTTCATGGTGTCGACGAGACTAGGCGATGCCTTATTTCGTTGCAATCGGGGCTTCCGGGGGGTAGGAGCACCGCGGCCCTGCTGGTAACATCGGGCGCTTGTTCAACGGGCAGGGGAAGGCGACATGGCGGTTTTGCGTGTGCTGAGCGCCGGTGCGGCTCAGGCAGTGTGTCAGGATGTGATCGAAGGGTTCGAACGCGATACCGGACACCAGGTCGAGGCCGCCTACGGCGCGGTCGGCGCGATGAAGGCGCGCATGGCTGGCGGCGAGCCGGTCGACGTCATCATCCTCAGCGCGCAGCTGATCCAGGATATGGTTTCGGTGGGCATGGTGGCCACATCCTCGGTCACCGACATCGGCAAGGTCGGCACCGGCGTTGCAGTGCGCGCCGGCACACCGCTGCCCGAGGTGCGCACGCGCGAGGCCCTGCGCGGCAACATCCTCGCCGCTTCGGTGATCGTGTGTCCTGATCCGGCCACCGCCACCGCGGGCAAGATCGTGATGAAGCTGATGGAGCGCCTGGGCGTGGCTTCGCAGGTCGAGGACCGCATGCAGTTCTTCCCCAACGGCAACGCGGCGATGCACTGGCTGGCGGCGAGCAGCGGCAACCTGGAACTGGGCATCACCCAGAACACGGAGATCCTGCCGGTCAAGGGCGTGACCTTCGTCGGGCCGCTGCCGGATGAGTTCCAGATGAAAACCGTTTACACCGCTGGTGTTGCCGCACGTGCGGCACAGCCGGAGCTGGCGCGCGAATTCGTGCGCCGCCTTACCGCCCCGGAATTCCAGCCGCGCCTGCGCGCGGCCGGTTACGAAATCGACTGAACAGGAGCCGTGTCATGAACCGAATAGTGCATCTCGCGCTGAAGGTGGAGGATCTCGAAAGCACCACCGCGTTCTACCAGAAGGTGTTCGGATTCCAGGAAGTGGTCACCAAAAAAACCCGTGACCATACGTCCGCACATCTGACCGACGGCGATCTCGATTTCACGCTGATCAAGTATGACGAAGGCACGCAATCGGCGGAATCGAAGGCCTCGGGCGAGGGCCCGTGCATCCACCATTTCGCGATCGAAGTCGATGACGTCGAGAAATACACCGCGGAAATCCGCAAATACGGCTGCACCATCATCAGCGATCCCGGCGTCATCCCGGTCAAATTCCGCGCGCCGGGCGGCACCACCGCCGAGATCGTGCCGGTCGGCCGTTACCAGAGAACACAACGCAGCTAGCCGGGCGGCCGAGGCCGTCCGCCGCATCTGCCGGAGGAGCATGAAGTGGCGCAATCGAATTGGATGAAGGGCGATGTCGTGTCCGGCGTGGCGCTGGCCGCACTGGGGGTTTATGTGCTCAGCGAGGCGAGGGCCTGGAACTACATGGGCGAGGAGGGGCCGGGGCCGGGATTTTTCCCGATGTGGTACGGCATCGCGATGATTGTGCTGTCGCTGGTGCTGGTGCTGCGCGCTTCGCTGCAGCCGCATTCGGGCGGGCGCGTGGAATGGAGGGGCGTCGGCCGCGCGCTGATGGCCTGGGCGGCTTTCGCCGCGGCGGTGGCCTCGCTGAAGCTGATTGGTTTCCTGCTGGCGCTGGCGTTGCTGACGCTTTTCCTGGTGGCGGTGATGTACCGCAGGCCGCTGAAAGTGGCGCTGGCCGCTGCGGCCGGCAATGCGCTCGGTTTTTACCTGGTGTTTTCACTTGCGCTGGGCGTGAGCCTGCCCGCAGGACCGCTGGGGTTCTGACATGGAAATGCTTGCCAGCCTTGGCCACGGTTTTGCGGTCGCTTTCCAGCCGCTGAACCTGTTCTGGTGTTTTGCGGGCGTCTTTCTCGGCACAGTGGTGGGCGTGATGCCGGGCCTTGGTCCGGCGGCCACCATCGCCATGCTGTTGCCGCTGACTTTCGACATGCCGCCGACCAGCGCAGTGATCATGCTGGCCGGCATCTATTACGGCGCCAAATACGGCGGTTCGACGACGGCGATCCTGCTTAACGTCCCCGGCGAATCCGCATCGGTGGTGACCTGCCTTGATGGCTACCAGATGGCGCGCCGGGGTCGGGGCGGTGCGGCCCTGGGCATCGCCGCAATCGCGTCCTTCATCGCGGGCAGCTTTGGCGTCGTTGCGCTGATGCTGCTGGCGCCGCCGCTGGCCCGGTTTGCGCTGTCCTTCAGCTCGCCTGAATATTTCGCGCTGATGTCGCTGGGGCTGGCGATGGTGGTGCTGCTCGCGGGCGAGTCCCTGGTCAAGGCCCTGCTGGCGATGCTGGTCGGGCTGTGGATTGCCGGCATGGGGATCGACCTCTTCAGCGACGAATCGCGTTTTACGTTTGACATGAGCGAATTGCTTGATGGCGTTGATTTTGTCATCGTCGCGATCGGTGTGTTCGCGCTGGGAGAGGTGCTTGGCAACATGGAGCGGCGCGACGAGGGCGCGATGCTGCCGGTGCCGAAAGGGCTGCGCAACCTGTTGCCTTCGATTGCCGAGCTGAAAGCCTGCCGCTTTGCCTTCCTCAACGGCTCGGTCATCGGTTTTATCATCGGCGTGCTTCCCGGTGCCGGTTCGACGATTGCCTCGTTTATTTCCTACGGGCTGGAGAAGGCGGTGTCGAAGCATCCGGAGAAATTCGGCACCGGCCTGCCCGAAGGTGTTGCCGCGCCCGAGGGCGCCAACAATTCCGAAACCGGCGGGGCAATGGTGCCGCTGTTGACGCTGGGCATCCCGGGTTCGGGTACGACGGCGATACTGCTCGCGGCCTTCATTCTGTGGGGGCTGCGGCCGGGACCGCTGATGATCCAGGAAAACCCCGACCTGTTCTGGGGATTGGTGGCCAGCATGTATGTCGGCAACGTGATGCTGCTGATCCTCAACTTGCCGCTGATTCCGCTGTTTGCGCAGATTCTCAAGCTGCCGACTTACCTCCTGTACCCCATCATCTTCGGCATCTCCCTGGTCGGCGTATATTCGGTGTCCGGCAGCCTGTTTGATTGTGGCCTGCTCGCAGGGTTCGGACTGCTGGGTTATGCCATGCGCCGGCTCGATTATCCGTCTGCGCCGCTGATTCTCGGCCTTGTGCTTGGCGACGCCATGGAGAGTGCGCTGCGACAGTCGCTGATGATGTCGCAGGGCGAACTTTCGATTCTGGTGTCTAGACCGCTTTCCGCTTCAATGTTATTTTTGACCGCTGCATTGCTGGTATTGCCGCTTTTCCGGAAGTTCAATTCGTGGCGTATCAGGGCGATCGAGGAAAACGGCTGAACGCCGTTCAAAAACCACCAAGGAGGAGTGCAACCATGAAGTTCAGATCTTCAGTGATTCTCGCTGCCTGTGCCGCGGCACTGGCAACCGCCCCGGCCTGGGCGCAGTTCAAGCCCACCAAGCCCGTCGAATTCATCGTCCATACCGGCCCGGGTGGAGGTGCCGATGTGCTCGCGCGTTTCATCGCCCAGACCATCGAAAAGGAAAACCTCGCACCGGTGCGCTTCCAGGTCAACAACAAGTCGGGCGGCGGCGGCCTCACCGCAATGGCCTACGTTGCCGAGAAAAAGGGCGATACCCATGCGATCGCCGTATTCACCGGCAACTGGCTGACCAATCCGCTGGTTCGCAAGGAAGCCAAGTTCACGATCAAGGACATGTCTGCCGTCTCGAGGCTTGTTCTTGAGCCCGCGCTGATCGCGGTCAAGGCGGATTCCCCCTACAAGACCATGAAGGATTTCATCGAGGCCGCCAAGGCGGACAAGGGCAAGATGAAGCAGTCCGGCGGATCGATCACCAGCCGCGACAACGTTGTCCGGCAACTGCTGATGAAGGCGACCGGGGCTGACTGGGCATATGTCTCGTTCAAGGGCGGCGGCGAACGCATTGCCGCGCTGCTGGGCGGGCATGTCAACATGATGGTGGTCGAGCCTCAGGAGGCGGGCGAACACATCAAGGCCGGCAACATGCGAGTCATCGCCACGGTTGCCGACAAGCGCCTTGGCGGCTTCCCTGACGTGCCCACCATCACCGAAGCGGGCTACAACATTCCGATCGTGCCCCAGGTTCGCGGCATCGTGATGCCTCCGGGTGTTGCCCCCGAAGTCGTTGCCTACTATGAAGACCTGTTCATGCGCCTGACCAAAACCGCTGCATGGAAGAAATATCTCCAGGACCAGCAGTTCGAGGACGGCTACATGAAGTCGGCTGAACTCTCGAAATTTTTCGATACGTTCAGCGACCAGATGCGGGGCATCCTCAAGGAGGCCGGCGTCAAGGTCCTGCGCTGAATGGCTGGTTCGAAATAGACTGCGCCGCCGCAAGGCGGAGCTTGAGACGGGGGTGAAAACCCCCGTTTTTTTGACCTGTTGCGGACATATGAACATGAGTGAAAAACTGCCCGAAGTGGCTGTTGCCGAACAACTCGCCGGCCAGGCACTGGACCTGAAGATCGGGGACGTTCCTGCTGTGGTGCTGGCGCGCGCAGAAGAACTGCTGATCGACGTGGTCGGCCTCTGCGTTGCCGCGCGCAACACCGACTATATCCGGGCGGTGGTGGCCGGTGTCGATGCCGGCGGGCCGTGCACCGCGATCGGCCATGCGCAGACCTATTCGGCCGAGGCGGCGGCGCTGATCAACGGCACCGCGACCCATGGCGAGGATTTCGACGACACCTTCGAGGGCGGCCCGGTGCATTCGAGCACCGTGATCGGACCGGCGGTGCTTGCCGCAGCAGAGCGCTTCGGCTGCGACGGCCGCGATGTGCTGGCCGGCTTCATCGCCGGCGTGGAAACGCTGTGCCGGCTGTCGATGGTGATCCCGAAGGCGATCCACAAATCCGGTTTCCATCCGACCGCGGTGCTGGGCGCGATGGGCGCGACGCTGGCGGTGGCGCGGACGATGCGCCTGACCCAGCGCCAGACCGTCGATGCGCTGGGCATCGCCGGCAGCATGGCCAGCGGCATCATCGAGTACCTCGCCGAAGGCGCATGGACCAAGCGCATGCATGCCGGCTGGGCCGCTCAGGTCGGCATCCAGGCTGCGCGTTTCGGCCAGCAGGGCTTCCTCGGCCCGCGCACGGTGTTCGAAGGCACGCACGGGCTGTTCTACGGCTTCGCGCGATCCGCCGCCGGGGATTACGGTGTGCTGACGCGCGACTTCGGCCGCGACTGGTACATGTCGCGCATCACCTTCAAGCCCTATGCCACCGGCACCATGAACCAGCCTTATGCCGACTGCGCGCTGCGCCTGGCGAAGCAGGGGTTTGCCGCCGAAGACGTGGTGGATGTGCTGTGCGAGACCGCCGAGGGCTATGTGCACCGGCTGTGGGATCCGCTGCCGGCCAAACAGCGGCCGGCGAATGAATACGCCGCCAAGTTCAGCGCACCGTTCAACATCGCGGTGGCTTTCGTCACTGGCGGGGCGGGGCTGGCGGCGTTCACCGAAGAGACCGTGCGCGATGAACGCATCCTTGCGCTGGCCTCGAAGGTGAAATACGTCGTCGATCCAAACAACCCTTATCCCAAAGCCTACACCGGCCATGTGCGCATGACGCTGAAGGACGGGCGCGTGTTCGAGGAGCGCCAGCCGCATATTCGCGGCGGCGCGCAGGAGCCGCTGACGCGCGCTGAGATCGAGGACAAATGCCGCCGCAACTGTGCATTCGGCGGCTGGAGCGAACAGCAGACCGCTGCGTTCCTGAAATCCGTGCCCGACCTGCTGAAGGGCAGGCTGGACCTGCGTGCATTGCGCGGTTGACGCGGGCGGAATACAGTAACTACGGAAGCAGCGGAAAAACAGCAATAAAAACATGCACTTGTTGAAAACCAACCTGCGGACAGGGCGACCATGAACCAGCGCATCAGCATCGACATCGTTTCCGACGTGGTTTGACCCTGGTGCTTCATCGGCAAGCGCAAGCTGGAAATCGCGCTCAGGCAGTTCGCTGAACTGCATCCCGGTGAAGAGGAGCCCGCCGTGCGCTGGCTGCCGTTCCAGCTTAATCCCGATCTGCCGGCGTCCGGCATTTCGCGCGCCGATTACATCTTCCGAAAATTCGGCGAGCGCGACAGCTCGCGCTACCAGCGCGTGGCGATGGTCGGCAAGAGTGTCGGCCTCGACATGGCCTTCGACAAGATCACGGTGCAGCCCAACACCGTCAAGGCCCACCGGCTGATCCACCATGCCGGCGAAGCCGGGCTGCAGGACGCGGTGGCCGAGGCGCTGTTCCGTGCGTATTTTGTCGAGGGCGCAAACCTCACCGACAGCGGCGTGCTTGCGGACTATGCGGCGCAGGCCGGCATGGACCGCGCGGCTGTCACGGCCTACCTCGACAGCGATGCCGACGCCGACCTGATCCGCAGCGCCGATGTTGAGGCGCGTCAGGCCGGCATTGAGGGCGTGCCGTTCTTCATCTTCAATCGCAGGATCGGCGTATCGGGCGCGCAGGATCCGGAAGTCCTGCTGCAGGCCATGGAGCAGGCGAGGTCGGAGGGCGGCAGCCGCTAGCGGCGGGCGCGCGGGCGATGGGCGAATCGACCGTTTACCACAACGCGCTCGCGCTCGAGTCCATGCTCGGCGAATACCGGCTGAAGTCGGTGCTCGGGGTCGGCGGTTTCGGCATGACCTACCTCGCCTGGGATTCGAACCTCGAAAAGCATGTCGCGATCAAGGAATATCTGCCCGGCGACCTTGTGGTTCGCGCGCTTGACGGCAGCGTGGTGCCGGTGTCCACCGACCACCGCACGGATTACCAGTGGGGTCTTGACCGCTTCATCCAGGAGGCGCGCACGCTGGCGCGCTTCAGCCATCCGCACATCGTCCGGGTCAACCGTTATTTCGAGTCCAACGGCACCGGTTACATGGTGATGGACTACGAGGAGGGCGAGTCGCTGAACCAGCTGCTCAAGCGCAGTCCGCTGCTGCCCGAAGCCGAACTGCGGCGCATCCTGCTGCCGCTGCTCGACGGCCTGGCCGCGGTGCATGCCGCGAAGTTCCTGCACCGCGACATCAAGCCGAGCAACATTTTCATGCGCGCCAACGGCTCGCCGGTGCTGCTCGATTTCGGCGCGGCACGCGCGACCGGCGGCGGCACGCGCAGCCTGACCGCGGTGCTGACGCCTGGCTATGCGCCGCTGGAGCAGTACGGCAGCGAAGGCAAACAGGGGCCGTGGTCGGACATCTACGCCATGGGCGGCGTGCTGTTCCGCGCCGTGGCCGGGCGCAATCCGCCGGATGCGGTGAGCCGGCTGCAGGGTGATACCGTGAAGGAAGGCCTTGCGGCCGGTCGAGGCCGCTACAGCGCGCCGCTGCTGCGCGCGATCGAATGGGCGATGGCGGTGCAGGCCGAACAACGGCCGCAGAGCGTCGCGGAATGGAAGGCCGCCTTCGATGCGCAGGTCGCTGCGCCTGCTGCTGCCGATGCGCTGGCCACCACGCTGCGCGTGACGCCGGCCGCTGCCGCGCGGACGGCGACGGTTCGCAGCGCTGCCCCGGCCGCGCCGGACCACAGCGGGGCCTGGCGCCGCGTGGGCTGGGCCCTGCTCGGGATCATTGTGCTGGCGCTGGTTGCGGGCTGGTACAAACGCCGTCCGGCCGACCCGCCGGAGCTGCCGCCGCTGCCGGCCAGCCACGAAAAACCGCTGCGCGCGCCGGTCAAGGTCGAGGTTGTACCGGTGCCTTTGCCGCCGTCGAAGCCGGGCGACCCGGTGCTGCCTGCCGACATGATCGAAGTGCGCCCGGTGGCGCCACCGCGGCCGGTGCCCGGCGCAGAGGCCGCCGCGGTACCGATACCGGAACGCGCGCGGGCGCGGGTAGCCGAGGAATTCCGCGGTGCCGACCGCGACGGCAACGGCTATCTCGCGCCGAATGAAGTCGAGGGACGGTTTCCGGTGATCGCGCGCGATTTCGGCGGCGTCGACGCCAATGGCGACCGGCGGATTTCGCTGGATGAATTCACCGAACTGCGCCGCCGCCAGTTCGAGTCGAAGCCGCGCTGACGCGGCAGGCCTGAACCGCGGTCAGTCCGGGCTGCGCCGCGTACGCGCCAGGCGTTCGCCGAGCCGGGCATAGTAGGCGTCGTCGAACTGCACCGAACGTCCGCGCCGCGCCAGGCTGCCGCGTTCGATCAGCAATTGCAGCCGCGCCAGCAGTCCGCGCCGTTCCTCACCGGTTTCGGCATGCCGCAGCAGGGTTTCGATGTCGCGGATTTCGCGGCAGTGGCTGATCTCCGGCGGGATGCAACCCGCGTTCTTCAGCAGGCGATAGGCGGCACGCAATGCCTCCGGCACCAGCGCATCGTCCCCGAGTTCGAGCGGCATGCCGCTGCCGGGCAATGCGTCGAATTCACCGCGCGCCTGCGCCGCGGCGATCTGCCGTTCGGCGAGAGTGTCCAGCAGCGACAGCGCAGGGGCGGTGTTCATTCGGGGCGCAGCAGGAATTCGCGCACGACGGCGATCTGGTCGTCCGCCATCAGCGCCGGGGCGTGGCCGACGCCGGCGAATTCGACCAGCTGCGGTTTCGGACCGCGCTGCGTCATCTCGAGCGCGGTGTCGCGCAGCAGCAGGTCGGATTCCGCGCCGCGCAGCAGCAGCGTCGGGCAGCGGACGGCCTCGTACGGATGCCACAGCACGATGTCGCGGGCCGCGGCAGTGCGGAAGGGCTGCGCGATGTCGGGATCGTAGATCACGCCCCAGCGGCCGTCCGCGTGCTGGCGTGCATTGTGGCGGGCGAGGTGCTGCCACTGGCTGTCGGTCAGCGGCCCGAATGGCGCGGACACCGTGCGCACATAGCGTTCGAAGGCCTCGAAACTGTCAAAGCGTGGATCCTGCCCGACATAGGCGCCGATGCGTTCCATCGACGCCTTGGGAATCAGCGTGCCGACGTCGTTGAGCACCAGGCGGCGGATGGGCGTGTTCGGGCGCGCTGCGAGCAGCATGCCCAACATGCCACCCATCGAAGTGCCGACCCAGTCGATATCCCGCGTGCCGGTGGCGGTGATGCGCGCGATCAGCGCGGTGACGTCGTTCATGTACTGCGGGTAGCCGTAATCGTCCTTGTTCGGCAGCCAGTCGCTCAGGCCGCGGCCGGCGATGCTGACGCTGATCACGCGCAGCTCGTCCTGCAGCGCCGCGGCCAGCGCGTCGAAGTCGCGGCAGTTGCGTGTCAGCCCGTGCACGCAGACCACCGCACGCGGATTTGCGGGGTCGCCCCAGTCGGTGTAGTGCAGGCGGTGGAAGCCCATGCTGTTGAGGCACAGCAGCTCGTGTTCTGTCATACAAGTATTTGATTATATTGAATAATTTAAGTATTCCGGAAGCCGGTCAACTGAAGCCGAGGAGGATCAGTGCCCAGATGCCGAAGCCGAGAAAGGCGAGCAGATGCACCCAGCTCCACCGGCGATAGCGTCGCCCCAGTGCATCCGGAAATTCGTTGGCGAGCAGGAACAGCCGGCGGTCGCGCGGCTTGCGCAGCAGGTGCACGCCCTCGGTCGGTCCGCGCGCCTGCTCGAGATGCCGCTGGCGCACTTCGCGGATGGCCTGCATGCGCGCGAGTTCCCATTCCTGCAGGCTCAACTCGCCGTTCCCGTCGAGGTCGAAGCGCGCCAGCATCGCCGGCTGGTCGCGCTTCCATTCGCTGATCAGGGTGCTGATGTCGGCCTTTTCCTCGGCGGCGGTCGGCACGTTGCCGTTGTGGGTGACGAAATCGCCGATCGCGTAGAGCGTGATCCCCGGCAGCAGCAGCCATTCGGAGTAGCGCCGGTCGCCGGTGATCCAGCTTTTGTGGAACTGGGTGTAGACCTCGGCGCCGTCGGGTGACACCACGCATTCGCCGCTGTCGTCGACCAGCAGGAAATGGTCGATGCTGCTGCCCTGTTCGACGGTCTTCCACTTGTCGCCGCTTTTCTCCTCGACCGTGTAACGGTACCAGCAGCAGCGGCGGGCACTGACCGGGCTGCACACGGTGGAGCCGGCGATCAGCCGGCCCTGGCCAAGCAGCTCGGTGTAGCCCTGCGCCGCCGAGGCGATTTTCGAGGTCGGCAGGTCATGGATCGCGCGGTAGCGCTTGTAATTGGCGTGCCAAGCGAAAAAGCTGATTCCGCTCATTGCCAGCAGCGCCCAGGGCCAGACTTCGGCGCTCTCCATCTGGGCGGCCACCATTACGATGATCAGGTGCGCGGCGCCGGTCAGCCAGACGGGCCCGTGCATGCGCGAATTGAACATGCGCTGCTGCCGCGGCGTTCAGCCGCCGTTCAGGAATTGAACAGCTGCTTGACGTCGACGTCCTTTTTTTCTTCCTCGGAGAACTCCAGCAGCTGCGCCGCCTTGAAGCCGAACATCGAGGCGACGATGGCGTCCGGGAACTGCTCGACGCGCACGTTGTTGACGTTGACCGACTCGTTGTAGAACTCGCGGCGGTCGGCGATGGCGTTCTCCAGCGAGGAGATGCGCGTCTGCAGCTGCTGGAAATTCTGGTTGGCCTTGAGGTCCGGGTAGGCCTCGGCCAGCGCGAACAGGCTGCCCAGCGCGGCGCGCATGCCGGTCTCGGCCTGGCCCAGCGCCTGGATGTTCTGCGCCTCGCGCGCCGTGGACACCTTCGAGCGTGCCTCGATGACGCGGGTCAGGGTGTCCTGCTCGAACTTCATGTACTGCTTGCAGGTCTCGATCAGCTTCGGCAGCTCGTCGTGGCGCTGCTTGAGCAGCACGTCGATGTTGGCCCAGGCCTTGGTGACATTGTGCTTGAGCTGGACGAGGGCGTTGTAGATGGTGATCGCGTAGACGGCGACGACGACGAGGACGGCTAGGGTGATGATGGTGCCGAGACCCATGGTGAGCTCCCTTTTTATCCCTTGGTGGGGGTGGGGGGATTGTATAGCAGGGGCGGCTCAAGCCAATCACCGTTCGCCCTGAGCCTGTCGAAGGGCGTTCTTGCCGCTGGTTTATATCCTGTTGCGGTGCTTCAAAGTCGCCGGGGGTGGCCCGGCGGCCAGTTACTTTTCCTGTCTCGCCAGGAAAAGTAACCAAAAGGAGGCGACCCCGCCGAGCCGGCCCTGCGGGCTTCCCTGCGTTGCTCACGCGGCCGGGCGGCTGCGCAACTCGCGCGAGGGCTCGTTTAGTGATGATGCGGTGGGCGGGTGAGGGTGGTGATGCGGTTGGCGCTTGCGCAGCTCACGCAGTGCTCGCCGACAGCCCCCGGCCGAGCTGCGCTACTCGGCGGCTCACAAGGGGGAAACAATAGAGGTTAACTATCTATTACGGTTTTATTCACCTTATTTTTTTGCTAATACTGCATTTGATAAGCGTTGTCCTACATGACTTAAGAATCGGATTAGGTTTTTGTGGCCGATGTGCGCCTGAAATATTGGCTCTCGTTCTGTCCAAAATGTGTAATGAGCCTCACTATTTTCCTCAGCTATGGAAAATAGCGCATGAGCTACTGAATTACGAAGGCATCGAATAAATTGATATGAATCGATTTTTGATGGTTCGGAAACAGTGAAGGAAGAGACTAGTTTTTCATTGTCGAAGTCACGGTAGATTTGGTGATCTCGGGGCAAATTAAGAATTTCTCGAGGTACGACAATCAGGCAGTACAGCAGTGATACTGCTAGCGAATGGTCGTGAGGTTGGTAGCTGTAAATGTCGTCGCTGTTTAATTGATGACGATATGGCTCGGTTGTGAATAGATGCCTCTTGGCATCGAATAGCGATCCACCTTTATTTAAGAGTGAAAGTAGTTGCGCGTTAATGTATGCGCGTCCAGGAACGTCTAGTCGCAAGTCGTATATTGCCATGTGAGCACTCTGTCAAATAATTAAGGTTGGTTCGGCACATGGTGTCTGGGTGACATTTGGCAAATCTTACTCTGATTCACCATTGGCTTTTGATTCCCATGTGAGCCGCCGAGCAGCACAGCTGGTTCAGGGGCTGTCGGCGAGGACTGTCTGAGCCCTCGCGCAGTTTGCGAGGGCGAGTTCCGCAGCCGCCTGAACCGGCGAGCAGCGCAGGGAACCCGAAGGGCGGCGAGCTTGGGTCGCCTTCTCTTTGGTTACTTTCTCTTGGCGAAGCAAGAGAAAGTAACCAGCCGCCGGGCTGCCCCCGGCGGTTTGCTGACGCTACCAGGTGTAAGTCACGCTATACCGCACCACAGCCTCCGC
>VFQT010001589.1_pt1 | contig 26723 bp, 27 predicted proteins | sample 3512381 | NCBI WGS metagenome assembly VFQT01 (sample SAMN10412376, study PRJNA504923) | tailings metagenome | isolation source: Relicate 2 Philex TSF3 active mining site | place: Philippines: Tuba, Benguet | collected 2017-08-29
CGCCCGTGAGGGCCCGCCAGATGCGGGGGTACGAAGCGAATTCGCGGGAGGGCGAAATGTAGCCGGCAGCGCGCAGGCGCCGTGTGTAGTCGGGCAGGTTGCGGAAGGGGATGCCTGCGTCGACGTGATGGGCCGTGTGGAAACCAATGTTGTAGGGCACGAGGAAAAAGCGCGCGAACCAGCGCTGACGCACCGCGTGGGTCGACATGCGGCGGTCGGTGCCCGACGTCATGCCGCCGTGTTCGGCGATCGAGCGCAAACGATTGATGACTCGCCACACCGTCATGTTCGGCAACAACCAGAACAACGGGTAGAGCCACCAGGCTCCGGCGATGATTCCCGCAACGAGCAGTGCGATCTGCATCGACCAGATCTTCCGTTGGGTACGACGCACGCGTTCATCGGGTGCCCGCAGGCCGCGCAACTGCGCGCGGAAAAGTTTTGCACCGGTGATTCCGAAGGCGTCGCGCGTCAATTTGCGTCGCAAGCTCGCGGGTGAGACGGGGTAGTTCGCGTACAGCGGTACGTCGGGTTCGTCGGGGCCGAATTCCTCGCGATGGTGCGCCATGTGCACGCGGCGGTACGCGGGTGTGCTGGTGAACGACGGATAGCCGAGCAGCCAGTTCCCGACGAAGTCGTTCACGCGCTTGTTCGAGAACAACAGTCGGTGTGCGGCCTCGTGCATGAGTGAAAGGAATTGTGCATGTGCACGACCGATCAAGAGGAAGGCGGCGATGCGGACTGCCGGATTGTCGACGACGACGGCAACGGCGAGAACGCCCGAAGTTTGGATGTAGAGCGATGCGACACTGAGCGCGTTGCGGAGGTTCGGAATCCGCCGCAGACGTTCGCGGTAGGCCACGGTCGGCCGACCGTCTGATGCGATGAATTCGTCGGCGTATGCGGGCGCAAGGTCCGACGGATCGGGTGCCATTTGTCCGAGCACATAGCGGCGTTCTCCCACGGGTCAATTATCGCCCACAGTTACACTCGTTGCGTGGGTCAACAGTCGGTTCGTCACGTGCTGGTGGTGAACCAACACGGTGACAACCGGGGTGACGAAGCGGCTTTGCACGGAATGCTGTCGGGCGTCAGTCGCGCGAACGACGGTCCGGTGCGTTTCACCGTCATCCATCAGTTCGCCGACGACCGCTCGGCACGGGACCTCGCCGTGTCATCGGGCTTCGATGTGGAATGGATATCTCTCAAGTTGTCTCCCCACGAGGGAGTGCGGCTCGTTCTTCATCTACTGACGCGAATCAGCGGTGTGCTCGGTCGGGTCGGCGCGGCCACCATCGCGGCGTACCGCAGTGCCGACGTCGTTGTATCGGCCCCCGGCGGGCCGTACTTCGGTGACATTTACATCGGCCATGAACCCGTGCACTGGTTGTACGTGTGGATGGCGCGTATCCATCGTAAGCCGGCCGTGCTCTACGCCACTTCGGCCGGACCGTTCGCCCGCGCGTGGGCGAACCCGTTCCGTCGGCTGACCTACCGTTGCTTCGATTCGGTGATCGTGCGCGAAGAGATTTCGGCTGCGCACATTCGCGCGCTGTTCGGTACCCGGCGCCGCAACGTCGACGTGCGGGTCGCCGTCGACGCGGCGTTGCAGGTGATGGTGCCGCCGGTTCCGCGCGACTCCGGACTGCGGCGTGTTGTCGTATCTGCGATCGACTGGAAATACGAAGGCGACCCTTCGCCCGATGCGCGGCGGGCGAACTACGACGCCGCGGTGTCGGCCGCGGTTGCCGAATTGTGCGTCGGTACGGCGAGCGAAGTTGTGTTGGTGCCCCAGCTCCACGGCACTGCGCACCGCGACGCCCCGTACCTCGAACGGTTGGCGATCCTGATCCGCGATGCGGCGGGCGATGACGTGACCGTTGGTGTTTTCGACGAGTCGCGTGACATGTTGGCCCAGCGTGCGTTGTTCGCGTCGGCCGACTTCGTGGTCGCCGGTCGCTACCACCCGGCGGTATTTGCACTGTCGGCCGGGGTGCCGCAGGTGTGCATTCCCTACGAACACAAGGCCACCGGGGTGTTGCAGCTCGCCGGCTTGTCGGATGTCGTCGTGCCGATCTCTGAAGTGACTCCGCAACGTCTGGTCGAAGTGGCGCGCGTCGTCCGTGAACAAGCCGACCACGTGCGCGCACGGTCGCAGGCCGCCGCGATGCGCCTTGCCGAGTTGTCGTCCCAGACCTCGCGTGCGGTCATCGACGTCATGGATGGTGCGCTGTGAAGTCGCGCCGCATGCTGATGATCGGCACGTTCGACCCCGCATTCGGACGCAATCGCCAACTGGTGCGCCTCGCGACGATGCTCGGCTGGCAGGTGTCGGTACGCAGTGTCAGCGCATGGGGGGACGACAAGGTTGCGGCTGCCTCACGTGGCCGTTTGTTGACCGCACTCCGGGCGGCGGTTGCCTACGTGCGTCTCGTGGGGGTTCTGCTCGCGTGTGCGGTGCCGGGCCGCAGGCCACACGTCGTTGTCGTTCCCCATCCTTCGCAGATCGACGCTGTCGTCGTTGGGTGGCTGTGCAAGGTTCTGCGTCTCCCGATGGTGGTCGATTTCTTCGTCTCCTTGCACGAAACCGTGGTGACGGATCGCGGTCTTGTCGGCGAACGTTCACCCATCGCCGTGGCGTTGCGACGCTGCGACGCGTGGGCGGCGCGCCTCGCCGCTGCGGTGATCACCGACACGCCCGAGGATGCCGAAGCGTTCTCCGCGGCAACCGACACTCCGCGGACGAAATGGCATGTCGTATGGGTCGGCGCCGACCCGGCGATTTTCACCGAGCGTCCCGACGTCGTCGTCGAGCCGCGGTCGGTGTTGTTCTACGGCACCTACATTCCTCTGCAGGGCATCGAACACATCGTCCGTGCATCATTGCTCATGCCCCGAGACTGGCGAGTGCGTTTGGTCGGCAGTGGTCAGTTGCGCCCCGACATCGAGCGCTTGATCCGGGAAACCGGTTCGCGGGTCGAACTGGTCGACCAGGTTCCCGAGTCGCAGTTACCGGCCTTGATCGCGGCGTCGACCGTGTGTCTCGGCGTGTTCGGCACCGGTGAAAAGACGCGCCGGGTGATTCCGAACAAGGTGTTCCAGTGCATGGCCGTGGGTCGTCCCGTGGTCACGGGCGACACGCCCGCGGTCGCAACGCTGGGTACGAGTGTCGAGCGTGTTCCGCTTGCCGACCCCGCTGCCATCACTGCGGCGGTGCAGAAGTTGATGGACGACCCCGTGCGTCGCGAGGCCATCGCGCGGCGCGCACGCCAGACCTTCGTCGATCGTTTCGACGACGTCGCGGTGGCACCGTTGCTCGAGCGTGCCCTTGCGGTGTCCGATTCGCCCGCAGTCGCACTGCCTCCATTGACGACGATGGCGCGTCTCCGTCAGCCGTTCATAGACGCTGCGGTTCGCAGGGTGCGTCCGCGTTCGATTCTCGAAGTCGGCGCGGGTCAGGGTGCAACTGGTGCACGCCTCGCGTCACACGCGACGTACGTGGGAGTCGAACCCGACATGTCGTCTGCGGCCGTCGCTGCGTCACGCATGGCACGCATCGACAATGCCGACTTCCGAATGGGCGGTATCGAGCGGGTGGACAACGACGAGCGGTTCGACTTGTTGTGTGCGTTCGAGGTGTTGGAGCACATCGACGACGACGCAGCCGCACTGCGTCGCTGGATGACGCATCTCGACTCCGCAGGGTACGTGTTGTTCAGTGTGCCCGCGCACGCACGGCGATTCGGGCCGTCCGACGAGGCCGTCGGGCATTTCCGTCGGTACGACGCGGTCGACGTCGAACGTCTGTGCGGATCGGTGGGTCTCGAGGTCGTCGAACGACGGTCATACGGAGCAATCGGCGGGCATGTGCTCGAGTCGGCGCGCAACGTCGTCATTCGTCGTCGTGGCGGCAACGTTGCGGATGCCGCGGCTCCCGAAGCGAAGTCGGCGGGAAGCGGACGGTTGTTCCAGCCCACCACGCGCGCGGCCGGAGCACTGACCACCGTGGTCGCCGCACCGATGCGGGTCGTACAACGCCCGTTCGCCGCGGGTCAGTTCGGCGTGGGTTGGGTCGTTCTTGCGCGGCGTAGCCGCGGCACGGTGTAGGCGTAACCGGCCGCACCAAGCACCACCGCCGATGCCAGCATCACGCCACGATCGGTCGTTGCTGCTAGCAGTCCGTCGTCGAGGGTCGCGCCCATGCCAACGGCCGCAGTGGTGACGAACAGTTCGCGAAAGCCCAGTGCTCCCGGTGTGAAGGCGATGATGCCGGCGATTGCGGCAGCGGGAGCAACAACGAGAAAGAACCAGAACGACTCATCGACGCCGAGCAGACCGAATGCCAACTGAAAACGCCACGCAGTGAGCACGTACTTCACCACGTCGATGGCGAGAACTTCGAGCGAGGTTCGTGGCGTTCGTTGAATCTCGTGCCAACCGTCGTTGAACGATGCCGCGGCTCGTGCCGGGCTGCCGCGCAACAGCGGCCAGTCGGGGAGCGGAAAGCGCATGAGGGCCACGCACGTCGCGCCGAGTGCGATGAGAACGCCGAACACCGCCCATGCGAAGTCGCCGCCACCCGCCGCGTATGCAACGACCCCGACGATTCCGACGATTGCGGATGAGCCGAGACTGATGACCAGGTTCGCGCCGTAGTTGCTGCCGCTCTTTGCGTAGGGCACGCCGTGCACTGCGTTCATGTAGCGGAATTTGTAGATCGTTCCGATCTGTCCGGGCATCAGATTGCCGAGGAGACCGGCGGTGAAGACCATCCAGTTCTCGAGGAATCCGACGCGCACACCGGTTGCGCGATAGACCACCCAGAATTCCGCCGAATTGAGGAAGTGCCCGACGACGATCAGCACTGCGATGAGCGCGAGATCCGACGAGGGGTCTTCCCACAGCGGTCGCAGATCGTCGCGACGCTGCCACACGAGAACGACGAGCACCGCAACAACGGCGATGGTCACCGGCCAGCGGAGCAGTCGCTTCACGCGCCCGGGTTCCTGTTGAACGATGCGTACGACGAAAGAAGACCGATCACCTGCATCGTGTGGTGGCTGAGCGACACCTTGTTGCGATACCACGCCTCGGCAGCCTTCGGTGCGAGCAAGCCTTCGACGTACCGCTTGTTCCAAGTGAACGGAAGGTCGCGCAACTGGTCGAGGATTTCGGAGCGCAGTTCGTTCATGTACCAGCCGTCGACCGGCGAATCGCTGGGTGACTGTTTGGGTTGGTCGATGATGACGTCGGGCAAAAGGCCGTGACGTCGGACCATGTCGACGAGGATCTCTTTGCCGGCCGACGAAGCCGACGACCCCGCCGAGCGCAGGTATTCGAAGGGAATTCCCGAGACGAACGTGCGCAGTCGTGCATGCATGAACGGACTCGCCTGGGCAACGCCGGTTGCGGCAACCGCACCGTCGACCTTGACCTTGCTCTGTCCGTTCAGACCATTGCCGTTGAAAGCCAACTGCGTGCGGTTTAGGCGCTCAAGGCCCGCGGCCAATCGCGTACGAATGGCGAGGACGGTTTCGGCCTGCGTCGGAGACGTCGATGTGCGCAGATGTTGCAGTGCGGCGGTGTCGAACACCTGCGTCGGCAGGTGTGCACCGACGGTTTCGTCGAGAAGTCTGTTGCGCAGCGTGCCGCGAGCCATGCGTGCGACGTGGCCGAGGCGCCGTTCGGCGACGCTCGTCGACAGCGTCCCCGCGGCAAGTCGGGTGAGCACCGACGGCATGCGCTTGGTTGCGGCTGCAATGGCGGCACGACGGCTGACAGTTGGATAGCCGAGAAAGATCGCGTCGCAGCCGTCTCCCGTGAAGATGTGGGTGTGACCGTCGGCGGCGATTTGGCGGGCCGCGTGCAACGTGTGGATTTGGTAGTGCGGCTGAGACCCGGGCTGGGTGAAGGTGGCGGCAAAACCACGCAGATTCGCCGCGATGACCGACGAATCGAAGTCGACCCAGTGGTGACGTATGCCGAGGTGGTTGGCGAGAGTGTCGACGTTGCGCTGAACGTACGTGGAATCGGCGAAGCGGAATGTGTATGTCTCGACCTCGTGGCCGAGGCCGACAAGAACCGCTGCAACGAGGGCCGAATCGAAACCACCGAGGAGAACTGCATGCCGACGGTGGCTGCCGGCCTGGTCGGCAATGGTGCCGATGAGGGTTTCGTGAAGCGAGTCGATGATCTCGTCTCGATCAGTCGACGCGTTGGCTGCGTGCGACATCGCGGTGACGTTGGCGGTGTTGTTTCCGACGGTACGGGTTCCGGCCTTCATCACCTCGACGCGCTGGTACATCGAATGTGGTTCGGGGACGAAGCCGAATCCGAGGAGAAAGTCTTCGTACGCACGGTCGAGTGCGAGTTCCGGCACGACACGGCGCAGTGCGTGGAGCGAACTCGAGGCCCATGTGGCACCGTTCGACGTGTGGTGGGCGAAGAGGCGGTGACTGCCTCGACCGGCGGCGCTGACGAGTCGGCCGTCACCCGCGAAACCGACTGCGACGACATCGTCGGGGTCTGCGTCGAGGAGTGTCTCGGGTCCGGACGTGCACCGACGTGCCGCGGAGCCGAAGAATGCCGCCGCGCCGTTATCGGTCGTTACCAACTTCGTCGTGGATCCGGAACCAAGAACGGCAACGACCGTGTGCTGGTCTCGGGACACCACCGCACTGGTCGTCGAGTCGAGCGTTTTAATGGCGCGGCGTGCGTCGGCGGCATCGGGGCCCGAGTAGGCGATGAGGCCGTGCATCGTTGCCGCCGTCAGACGGGGTCGACGTCGAGGCGTCGGCGCGTGGCGCGCACCACGAGGTCGGCGAGAAGACCGAGGGTCGTCACCTGTAGTGCGGCGAAGAAGATGAGAAGAGTATTGGTGGACAGGCGGAAGTCGCGGCTCGACCAGTCGAAGCCCAACTTCACGACTGCGAGCGCGAAGAGAAGGCCACCGAGCGGAAGAAACACCTTGAGAGGGTTGTACGACAACGTCATGCGAATGACCTGCAGGATGTAGCGCTTCGTGTCACGCCACCAGTGGAACTTCGAGCGGCCCGCACGCGGGAAGTAATCGATCGGTACGTAGCCGACGCTGTATCCGTTGGCGAGGAACGACATCGTGAGGGTGGTGACGCAGGAGAATCCGTTCGGCAGGTGGTGCGTGTACTGCACGGCGACGTCGCGACGGAATGCGCGCAGACCCGAATTCAAATCCTTGATGTCGGTCTCGGTGAGGTAACTGGCAAGCTTACGAATGAACCATTTGGCGGGCTTGCGGAACAACTTCAGCGTGCCTTCTTCGGTGCGACGAGCTCCGACGACGTGGTCGTAGCCCTGCATCTGGTCGACGAGCCAGGGAATCTCGTCGTTCGGGTAGGTCATGTCGACGTCTGTCCAAACAACCACTCGGCCGACCGCGGCATTCGTGCCCGTGCGACGGGCCGCGCCTGATCCGCGGTTCGACGGGTGCCGGATGAGGCGGATGCCCTCGATCGATTCGAGGTCGCGCTCGGATCCGTCGTTCGACCCATCGTCGATGACGATGATCTCATAGGAGTACTTCGAGTCGTCGAGAGCCTTTTGGATGCGCGTGATCTCGTCGCGCAGGTGTCCCCGTTCGTTGTAGATGGGGAGTACCACGCTGACATCGCAGAGATTCTCGGAGGGACTCATGTCAGCACGAATCTACTCCCGAGCGCATCCAGAGAACGATGTTTCCCGGCTCTTGCTTGCCACGTGACACCGCGTCGTTCTCTCTCGCAACGATCGACCAGCCCGAATCCTCGGGCGGTCGACCGACGGCGCCGATGACACAGCGCAAGGGTGCGCGATCGACCCAGTGGACGTCGACACGCGACAACTGGATCGGATGCAGCAGGTATCTGTAGTCGTAGAAAGTTTGGCCGCCGAGCCCACCGGAATCGAAGACGACGGTTGTCTCGCGTGCATCACCCTCGACCAGATCGCGTACGTCGTTGTCGAGCGTCATGTGGTCGAAGTAGTCGCGGTACGGAACGACCGTGCGCGCCGCGGTGAACGTGGTGAAGACGAGCGAAACGGTCGCAAGCACGACGAGAAACACCGGCTTGCTTCGCCCGGCGATCAGGAACAGGGCGAACGCGAGCACAACGAACGCGATCGTGAGCGACAGATACCCGGCGGGCTTGGTCAGCTTCAGTGCCCAGTCGAGTGCGATCGCGTTCGGGATCGCGAAGAACTTGTTGGTCGACGTCATCGCACGAAGTTCGTCGCGCCCTGCCGCAGCGGCGAGCACTGCGGCGCACGCAACAACTCCGAGGACGCCGATGCCCCAAACTCGACGGGCGAAGGCTGAACCGCCCGTCACGGCGGCGAGGCCGATCAACACGAACACCGGTGCTGTTGCTTCGAGGTATCGACCGTAGACGAGGTGGTCGGGTCGGATGACGCGCAGTAGCTGCAGCGCCGAGGCGAGTGCCACGCTGCCCGCCGAAAGAAAAAGAAAAGCGGGTGCCAGCCATTGCAGATTGCGTGCGCGCCGCAGTCCGAGGAAGACCGATCGCACGTTCATGGCAAGACCCACCGCGGCGAGACCGAACGACGTCGCAAGGACGTACCACAGTTGTCCGGTCGCGGATCGTCCGAGGCTCGGCAGGTTGGATGGTGTCGTCAACTTGTCGACCATACGACCCTCTTTGCCGCCCGCGGCGGGGTACAGATCACGGCGCAGCGAAACATTGATACGTGTGAACACCCACCATGACACGACAGCGGCAACGACACCGCCGAGCGTGACGGCGAGCAACCTGCGCGGTGCCTGCGTTCCGGCAACAAGCATCAAGATGACGGCGAGGGCGGGAAGCAGAGTGAAGCGACCGTGCGCGACCACTGCGAACGACGACGCGATCCCGATCGACAACGATGTCGACCAACGCGGTCGCGCAACATGTTCGTAGACCAGCAATACGACCGCGACGTAGAGGAATCGGTTCAAGGTTTCGGACCACGCGAACAATGAATTCGCCGCGACGGCCGGCGTCAGCGCGACGACGATTCCGAGCGTGCGTGCAGTGTTGCGTGCTACCGCAAGATGACGAAAGGCGAGTCGTGCAAGTGCGGCAGAAGTGGCAACAACGAGGCCGATGTTGACCAGGAGAGACAATCGATACTGGACATCGATACCGCGGCCGACAACGGCCGCGCCCGCGGTGACGAATCCGTATCCGGCGGTGTAGAACGATCGGAACTCAGCCCCGAAGAACGTTTCGTGGTGCCCGGTCAGCACCCAACCGTTCAGCAGAAAGCCGAGTTCATCGGGTCGTACCGACGCACCGCGCGAGGCGAACGTTGCCCAAACCAGCACCGCCAGACATGCGATACCGAGCCCCGCAACGAATCGATGGAGAAATTGGGCCCGCATTGGTCGACGCGTGTTCACCAGCCGCGCTCGACCCACTCGGCGAGGTGCGGGCGTTCGGCGCCGATCGTGGTGTCGAGGCCGTGTCCCGGTAGGACGATCGTGTCGACCGGAAACGTGAACAACTTGCCGTCGATTGATTCGATGATCGTGGCGAAGTCGCCGCCCTCGAAAGTGGCGTTGCCGGGCCCGCCGGGAAAAAGTGTGTCACCCGTGAAGAGAAGCGGTGTGCCGTCAACCTTGAAAGAGATGGATCCTTCGGTGTGGCCCGGGTTGTGGATCGTGTGCAGGCGCAGGCGACCCACTTCGATCACTTCCTTGTCGTCGATGAAGACGTCGTAGCCCACGTCTTTCAGGCGGGGCGCGTCGAGTGACGACACGCCGACTTCGTAGCCGGCTTCGCGCATCGCCGGCACTGCCTGAATGTGGTCCCAGTGGCCGTGAGTTTCCAGGACGCGGCGCACGCCGAGCGACCGACACATGTCGAGCAGCAGTTCGTGCTCGTTTGCCGCGTCGATGAGTACGGAGTCACCCGTTGCCCGGCACCGCACGACGAACACGTTGTTGTCGAATGGCCCGACGACGATCTTGTGCACTTCGACATCTGCATTCGACCAGTGCAAAACGGGGGCGTTCACCCCTTCATTCTCGCACGATGCGTTACGACGAGATGACGTTCACGCTGCGGCCATCGGCCTGCAACCCGAGGGCAACCGTGATCTGCCCCGGGTCGAACGTGACGAGCGATACCGGCCCGGGTAGGCGCTGCACGGCAGCGAGGTGCAGCGCCGACCCGAGCGTCACGGGCTGGGCCCGCGAAATGAGGGACGCCTCGTCGATGCACCGTTGATCGACGGGCACGACGTGGATGTAGTCCCACGTACGACGCAAAGAATCTTCCAACTCATCGCGAAGGACCGGTTCTTCGGTCATACGGTCGATACCGGCGAGACACTCGGCGAGGGCCATTGCCGACGCGCACCACGCGCGGTCGTCGTTCATCGCATCGATGACAACCTGGCGTTGTGCGCACGACACGTGCAGGGCAAGCAGCGCAGTTGTGTCGAGAACGATCGTCATCGAAGGTCTCGCACGATTTGGTCGAAGCGCATTCCACTGTGGAGGTCGATCGCCGGGGGAAGTGAGGCGTTGTGCTCGCGCGGCGCGCGCCGGGGCGGCACGACGAGCCCGCGCGCAACCAGTTCATCCAGGGTGGTTCCGGCAGGTGCATCGACCGGACCCAACTGGGCGACCGGACGGCCCGATTCGGTGACGATCACCCGTTCGCCCGCGGCCGCACGGCGCAGGGCTGTGGCCAGATTGGCCCGAAGTTCGCGGGTTCCCACCTTCGCGTGCGCCATCTGGCTCAGGTTAGCCGCCGCGCGACATGAGTGTGTACACATACGTACACACTTGCCGTTGCGCTTCGGGTTGCGATCGGGACAAGATCTGGCCATGAACTTTGCATTCAGTGAGGAGCAGGAAGAGCTCCGCAAGACAGTCCGGGCCTTCCTCGAGGCCAAGTCCGCCGAAGAGGCCGTGCGTCATCAGATGGAAACCGACCAGGGCTACGACGCCGCGGTGTGGAGCCAGATGGGTGAGCAGATGGGCCTTCAGGGTCTGCACATTCCCGAGGAGTACGGCGGTTCGGGTTACTCGTACGTCGAGCTCGGTGTCGTTCTGGAAGAGATGGGTCGCGCACTTCTCTGTGCACCGTATTTCTCGACCGTCGTGCTCGCCGCCAACACGCTGTTGCACAGCGGTGACGAAGCCGCGAAGAAGGCGCACCTTCCCGGCATCGCAGCCGGCACCACGATCGCGACGCTCGCGACGGCCGAGCCGTCGGGCAAGTGGGACGAAGCAGGCATTCAGATGTCGGCAACGGGCTCGGGTTCAGACTGGAAGCTGTCGGGAACCAAGTCGTTCGTCATCGACGGTCACGTTGCATCGCTCATCATCGTTGCGGCGCGCACCGGCAAGGGCGTCAGCCTTTTCGCGGTCGACGGTGGCGCGGCGGGTCTCACCCGTACGCAACTCTCGACGATGGACCAGACGCGCAAGCAAGCCAAGCTCGACTTCAACAACACGCCCGCGACACTGATCGGCGAAGAGGGCAAGGGTTGGAGCATCCTGTCGAAGGTGATGGACCTCGTGTCCATCGGTCTCGCAGCCGAGCAGGTCGGCGGCGCGCAGAAGGTTCTCGAGATGGCCGTCGAGTACGCGAAGGTTCGCGTGCAGTTCGGTCGGCCGATCGGTTCGTTCCAGGCAATCAAGCACAAGTGTGCGGACATGCTTCTCGAAGTCGAGTCGGCAAAGTCGGCGGCGTACTACGGCATGTGGTGTGCAGCAGAGATGAACGACGAACTTCCGTCGGTCGCCTCGCTCGCCAAGGCCTACTGCTCGGAGGCGTACTTCCACGCCACCGCCGAGAACATCCAGATCCACGGCGGTATCGGCTTCACCTGGGAACACCCGGCGCACCTCTACTTCAAGCGTGCGAAGTCGAGCGAGTTGATGTTTGGTGACCCGACCTACCACCGCGAGCTCTTGGCTCAGCGGATCGGAATTTGATCACCGGCGTCTTCATCGCCGCGGCGGCGGTCTGCGTTCTTGCTATCGCCGCAATCGTCATTGGTCGCGAGGCGCGACGGCTCGATGCCGTTGCGCCTCGTGCCGTTTACGACCTCGACCAAGCCGCCGACTTCGTCGCCGATCGACTTCCCGAGGTCACGCAGGCGCGACTCACGCCCGATGAACTGCAGGCCATGTTGTCGCTGCACATGCGGTGGCTCCACGCGCAGGGCCTGCAACCCGACCGTGCGGTCGACAAGCGCCAGGACATCGCCGAACTCTTGCTGATCTCTGAAGATCAGTTGTCTGCCTACCTGTTGGCCGAGGCCGAGAGGTCGGGCGTCGAGTTGCTTGACGACGTCGACGTCGTGCACGTGGTGCGCGCGCACCTCGCCTATTTCGATGCGATTGGTGCTGTGGGGCCGACGGCCTCGTCGACCGACCTCTGACCGGGGCGATTCGACTTCCACACGAACTGGTAGCGCTGCAGCGCCGGGTGGGCGTAAGGATCGCGCTCGAGCATGTCGCGCCAACGTGATCCAAGTTCGGCAACGTCGGCGGGTTTCATCACCGGTTCACGGGTCTTGGATTCGAAGTGGTGGCACGCAGCGAGCGGTGTCCAGATCGTGCGCTTGCCAACCATGCGCAATTTCAGTGCGTAGTCGATGTCGTTGTAGTTGCCGGGAAACTTGGTGCACAGTCCACCGACCTGCTCAAAGAGAGCCCGCGGGGTGAGCGCGCACGCGGCGATCACCGATGACACCTCGCGTGCGACGCGCAACATGTTCGACGCGCCGGGAATGTCGGCGGGGTGACCGCGGTAGTAGTCGTAGGGGACCGGGTTGAAGAAGTGCCCCGCGCTCTGAATGAACCCGTCTTCGTACAGAAGAGTCGGGCCGACGAGGCCGACTCCCGGATCCTCGAAGTACGAGAGCATCGTTTCGACGATGTCGGGAGAGACGATCTCGGTGTCGTCGTTCAACAACAACAGGTAGTCGGCGTCGGTGTGTACGGCCGCGATGTTCACCTTCTCCGCGAAGTTGAAGGGCCTGTCGTAGTCGATGCACGTCAGCGCATCGCCGCCCGCCGTTTCGATCTCGCGCCGGGCATCGGGGGGCGTGTCGTGGTCGAGCACGGCAATGAACTCGAGGCGCGGATACGTGCTGGTCGTGCGCATCGACGCGATGGCGCCGGCAGCAAGAACCCGATCCCGACCGAACACCTCGGCACGCGTACCGCGTGTCGGCACGATGACGGCGACACGCGGTCGAGACGAGAGTGTGCGTCGCACCCGCACCGTGGATCCATCGTCGGCGTCGCACGTGGCCGTGATGCCGACGCGAAGGCAATGCTCGCGCACCGCAGCGACGTCGGCTTCCGGAGCGGCGTGTCGCCAGTCGGCGACGTACAGGAATTCGGGCATGCGTTCATGTCGTTCCGCGCGTTCGGACAGTCGCAACGACCGATCATGGGCCGACAGAGCACCAAGAAACTCCGCACCACCGGCCGCGGTGACAACCGCTTCGTCGGCGAACACGACATCGCCCACGTAGTTGTGGCCGAGCAGTCGTTCGGGCGACCAACCCGGTCGCAACACCTGGAACGGTTCTTCGTAGCGGTCGTCGGTGGTGTGAAGCGAGTCGCCGTAAACGAAGTCGGCGCGTGTGGCGCCGGCGAACTTCGCAACCGCACGACGTACGCCACGCCGCGGTGCGCAATGATCGGGCACGAAGCCGACGAGGCCGCCGGTCCGCACGATCTTCATGTGGCGACCCGCTTGATGCGCGACCTGATGCCGGCGGGCAGGTGGCGGTAGAAGAAGCGGAACGGCCGCACCCACCACTTGTGGACCCAGACCTTCTTTTCTTCAGCCGAACGGTAGGTGGGAAATTCGTAGGGCTCGTCGGAGATGCCGTGCTCGGCGCGGTAGCGGGCCGCGTTGGCCTTTGCGCGGTCGGCGAGTTGTGCATCGACTGCTGCCAGTTCGGCGAGACGTGCGTCGATCTCGCTACGGCGCAGACCCATATGCGCGAGCCTACTGCCGCTACTCTTGGGCACATGGAGCGCCCCGGACGGTTCGAGCACACTCGCTTCCTCGGTGACAAGAGGACCCAGCTCGTCTACGACCTCGACTCGTGGACCGACGAGTCGGTCATCGATGACATCGTTGCCAACGAAGTCGGTCTGTGCTTCGGCCCCGACACGCTTGCCGAAGCACGCAATCGTGGCTACACGCTCGCCACTCCCGGTGCGTCGCGTCGGCACCGCAAACCTCGCGCCTGATCATGGCCGCCGGGGAGGACTCTCCCGTCTCGACGATGGCCAGCAACGACTCGTTTCTGTCTGGCGGTCTGCGCCTTGCAAGTTATTACGCACGACCGAACGGTGTTCTCGGGCCACTGCGAGGGTTGATCCTTTGTCACGGTTTCCCGATCGGCCCGCTCGATGCACGACAGTCGGCGGGAACCTTTCCCCAGTTGATCGACCGTGTCGCGAACGAAGTCGGTTACGCATCGCTCACCTTCACGTTCCGCGGATGCGGCGCGAGTGAAGGTGATTTTTCGCTGCAGGGGTGGGTCGACGACCTGCGGGCCGCGGTCGACCATCTCGTTGAGATCGGCAACGTCGACGGGGTGTGGTTGGTTGGCACCAACACGGGCGCGTCGATCGCGCTGTGTGTCGCCGCCGACGACCCTCGCGTCGTTGGTTGCGCATCGCTCAGCGGTCGGGCCGACTTCGACGACTGGGCGGAACAGCCACGACGTTTCCTCGAACACGCACGAGAGATCGGTGCCATTCGTCGCGCGGGTTTCCCCCCGAATTTCGACGAGTGGACGCGCGAACTGCGCCGCTTCCGACCCATCGACGCAGCACGACGCTTCGCCCCACGTCCGTTGCTCGTATTGCACGGTGACGATGACGAAAGCGTTCCCGCCGCCGACGCACGCGTCCTAGCACAGGCGCACGGTGACGCCGAACTGCGAGTCATTCCGGGTGCGGGTCATCGTCTGCGTCACGACCCGCGAGCGCTTGCGATCCTCCTCGGCTGGCTCGACCGTCAACGCACCGCGTACTGAAACATCAGTAGCCGTCGACGTGCGTGCTGTGCCAGGTCCACGCCGTCTGCAGGATCTCTTCGATGCCGTGTCGGGCCTTCCAGCCGAGTTCGCGTTCCGCAAGTGACGGATCGGCGTACACGACGGCGGGGTCGCCCGCGCGGCGGGGAGAAAACACATGGGGCGTCTCGCGTCCGGAGATGCGCTCGGTTGCGGAAAGCACTTCGAGAACCGTGCTGCCCTTGCCGGTGCCGAGGTTGCACGCGAGCGATGGCTTGCCCGCGTCGAGGTAGTCGAGTGCTTTGACGTGGCCTTCGGCAAGGTCGACGACGTGGATGTAGTCGCGTTCACCCGTGCCGTCGCGCGTGGGGTAGTCGTTGCCGAACACTTCGAGAGGGGGCCGTTTGCCGAGAGTCGCCTTCATCACGATCGGCACGAGGTTCGTGGTGACAGACCAATCTTCGCCGATGGCCGAGTCGAAAGAGGCACCTGCTGCGTTGAAGTATCGCAAACACACACTGCGCAGGCCGCGTGTTTCGCCGATCCACGACAACACGCGCTCGATCATCCACTTCGTCTCGGCGTAGACGCTTTCGGGATGCGGCTCGAGGTCTTCGGTGACGGGCACTCGCGCGGGGCTGCCGTACACGGCGGCCGACGAGGAGAAAACGAACTGTTCGACACCGGCCTCGACCGCGGCATCGATGAGCGTGGTCGAACCCCCGACGTTGTTCGAGAAATAGCGGAATGGGTCGGTCATCGACTCGCCAACGCTTTTGTATGCGGCGAAGTGGATGATGCTCTTCACGTTTCGTTCGCGACAGAGCTTCGTCACAAGGTCGAAGTCGGCGATTTCGCCGACGACAAGTTCCGCGCCGAGCAGCGCCTCGGTGTGGCCCATCTCGAGCGAGTCGAGAACCACAACGTCGCGGCCCGATTCTCGCAGCGAACGCACGGTGTGCGAACCGATGTAGCCGGCTCCACCGGTGACGAGGGTCGTCACGACTGCTTCTTCAGCGGTCGCGATTGTTTGTCGCGATCGGCGGCCTTCTCCGCCTTCTTCCAACTGCGCACGAGCAACAACGTCTCGGGTGAGGTGATGTCGGCGACGGTGCGCGGGTTCGCATCGCTGAACACGCCGGCCTCGGTTTTCCAGTTGCGCGGCTTCACACCCATGCGCTTGCCGAGGAGCGCGATGAAGATTTGGGCCTTCTCTTCGCCGAATCCCGGTAATACCCGCAGACGTGTGGTGAGCTCGCGCGCGTCGGTGACGCCCGCCCAAATGTTCTCGCCCTTGTTCTTGTACTGCGTCGCGATGATGCCGCAGAGTTCGTGGATACGTCGACCCATTGCAGCGGGGAAACGGTGCACGGCGGGCTTCTCACAACACACGGCCACGAAGTCGTCGACGTTCATCGCGGCGATCTTCTTCGGGTCGAGGTGGCCGAGACGCTTTCTCAGCGTGGCCGGTCCGTTGAACGCCCACTCCATGGGAACCTGTTGGTCGAGGAGCATGCCGATCAGCAATGCCGTGCCGTTCGCGTTCAGCAGTTTGTCGGCGGCGGCATCGCCCGTGATGTAGAGGGTGCTCATCGCGAGTGAATCTACTCAGTGTTCGAAGAACGGCGCGGGCGCACCCGGCGACAACTGGTACATCGCGAGCGCCTTGCTGACCGTATCGACCGGCACGAGACCGTCTTGGTACAGCGAATGCAGAACGGTGACCACGATGTTCGCGGCGTCGATCTCGAAGTGTCGACGCAACGCTTCACGGGTATCGCTGCGCCCCATGCCGTCGGTACCCAGTGGGGTGAACCGACGTTCGGTGACGAAGCGTGCGACTTGTTCGGGCACGATGCGCATGAAGTCACTGACCGCAACGATGGGTCCGGCAGCGTTGTTGAGCAGGCGCGACACCAGTGGTGTTGCCGGCGGGTGGTCGGGGTTCAGGCGCGCAATGCGTTCACACTCGAGGGCCTCTTCCCGCAGCGTTTTGTACGAGGTTGCCGACCACAGTTCGACTCCCACACCGAAGTGGGCGAGCAGGTCGTTGGCTGCCGCCCGTGCGGCCGAATGTGCCGAACCCGAGAACACGATTGCCGCCTTCGTCTTTGCATCGGCGGGCGCGTCTGCGAACTTGTAGAGACCACGGGTGATGTCGTCGTTGGTGACGTGAGCGGGCATGGCGGGCATCACGTAGTTCTCGTTGTAGAGGGTCACGTAATAGAAGATGTCCTCGGGGTTCGCCCCGTACATGCGGTTGATGCCGTCTTCGACGATTGCCGCCATCTCGTAGGCGAACGCCGGATCGTAGGCCTGGCACGGTGGCACCGTGCTGGCGAGCACGAGGCTGTGGCCGTCTTGGTGCTGCAGGCCTTCGCCGAGCAACGTCGTGCGGCCGGCCGTGGCACCCATGAGGAAACCTCGCGTGCGCGCATCGGCCGCCTGCCAAATGAGGTCGCCGACGCGTTGGAATCCGAACATCGAATAGAAGGTGTAGAACGGCACCATCGGCACGCCACGCGTCGAGTAGCTGGTACCTGCCGCGATGAACGACGACATCGAACCTGCCTCGGTGATGCCCTCTTCGAGAATCTGCCCGTCGAGCGATTCGGCGTACGACATGAGAAGTGCGTGGTCGACCGGTTCGTACTTCTGGCCCTGGCTGGCATAGATGCCCAGCTCGCGGAAGAGAGAGTCCATGCCGAACGTGCGCGCTTCGTCGGGAACGATCGGAACCACGCGCGGGCCGAAGTTGTCGTCACGCGTCAGGCTGCGCAGCAGCCGGGTGAAACCCATCGTCGTGCTGACCGCCTGATCGCCGCTGCCTGCCTTCAACTCGGTGAAGGAATCGGCGGACGGCAAGGTGAGTGGCCTGCGGTTGGCGACGACGCGCTTCGGAATCGCTCCGCCGAGTGCGCGTCGGCGTTCCATCATGTACTGGTACTCGACGCTCTGTTCGGAAGGTCGGTAGTACGGGGGCTCGTCGGCCTCGAGTGCACTGTCGGGAATTTCGTCCTCGAGGTGCAGGCGCTCGCGCAGAGTGCGCAACTGGTCGGTCGTCATCTTCTTGATCTGGTGCGTCGCGTTGCGACCCTCGAACCCGGGGCCGAGCGTCCAGCCCTTGATGGTCTTGCAGAGAATCGCCGTTGGCCTGCCCGACCCGAGGTTCTCTTGGGCCGCGCGGAAGGCCGCATACAGCTTGCGGTAGTCATGGCCACCGCGAGGAAGGTTCAGCAGATCGTCGTCGGAGAGGTGCGCGACCATTTGGCGCAACCTCGAGTCGGGGCCGAAGAAATTCTCGCGAATGTAGGCGCCGCCCTCGACCGAGTAACGCTGGTACTCGCCGTCGACGGTGTCGTTCATCTTGTTCAACAGAACGCCGTCGACGTCGCGTGCCAAGAGGTCGTCCCACTTCGAACCCCAGATGACCTTGATGACGTTCCATCCGGCACCGCGGAACGAGGCCTCCAATTCCTGGATGACCTTGCCGTTGCCGCGCACCGGCCCATCGAGACGCTGCAGGTTGCAGTTCACGACGAACACGAGGTTGTCGAGATGTTCGCGCGACGCGAGCGACACCGCGCCGAGTGTTTCCGGTTCGTCGCATTCACCGTCGCCGAGGAACGCCCACACGCGGCTGTTCGAGGTGTCGTCGAGTTTGCGATTCAGCAGATAGCGGTTGAAGCGCGCGTGGTACAGCGCGGTGATCGGGCCGAGACCCATCGACACGGTGGGGAACTCCCAGAAGTCGGGCATGAGTCGCGGGTGCGGGTAACTCGAAAGTCCGCGACCACCGCGACCGATCTCGCGTCGGAAGTGGTCGAGGTCGTCGGCGTTGAGACGGCCCTCGAGAAACGCGCGCGCGTACACGCCCGGTGCCGCGTGTCCCTGGAAATAAATGTGGTCACCAGCCTGGCCGTCGTCCTTGCCGCGGAAGAAGTGGTTGAAGCCGATCTCGTACAGCGAGGCCGACGACGCGAACGTCGAGAGGTGACCACCGATTCCCTCGGCGCGGCTGTTGGCGCGGATCACCATGACCGCCGCGTTCCAGCGAATGAAGGCGCGAATGCGGCGCTCGAGGTATTCGTCGCCCGGGAACCAGGGCTCTTGCTCGCGCGGAATCGTGTTGACGTACGGCGTCGAGACCGTGGCTGGGAAGCTGACTTGGTTTGCGCGGGCACGTTCGAGCAGTCGTGACAAGAGGTAGCGGGCACGCGTCTTGCCCTGCGTATCGATCACCGCGTCGAGCGACTCCATCCACTCCTGCGTTTCGACCGGGTCGGTGTCGGGCAGCTGATGGACGGAACCGTCGAAGATCATGGGGTCATTCTCGCAGGAACGAGGGGTGTCCGCGCATCGATGCGCAATCAACAAAGATGGAAACGCCCATGGAACTTCCCTTTGACGATCTTTCGCCCGCATCGGCGCCCGCTGATTCGCGCGACCGTGACAAAAAGTTGTTGCACGAACTGCGCGCGATGCAGTGGCCCGACCGCGCCCCGCGCGGCGCAATCCGCATCTACACCGACGGTGCATGCTCGGGAAACCCCGGCCCGGGAGGCTGGGCGTGGGCCGTTGCGCCCGAGGGCAAGCCGTACGGCTCGGGTGGCGAGCGGCCGAGCACCAACCAGCGCATGGAAGTCCGGGCGGTCATCGAGGCACTTCGTGCGCACCGCGACCACAGCGAACTTCTCGCCATCGTCTCCGACAGCACCTACGTCGTGAACTGCTTCCGTCAGCGCTGGTGGGAGGGATGGCTGTCACGCGGCTGGAAGAACAGCCAGCGCCAGCCCGTCGCCAACCGCGAACTTTGGGAAGACCTCTTCGACGAACTGGTGCTCCGAGGCAGCGGCAAGACCGTGTTCGAATGGGTCAAAGGCCACTCCGGGGATCCGATGAACGATCTCGTGGACACTTTGGCAGTGCAAGCAACGGGGGCATAGCCTCGCCCACATGGACATTTCAGGTGCAAGTGCAATCGTCACGGGTGGAGCTTCGGGAATCGGCGCGGCCTCGGCCCGCCTGCTCGCCAAGCGTGGCGCAAAGGTAGTGGTCGCCGACCTTCAGGCCGACAAGGGTGAGGCCCTGGCCAAGGAAATCGGTGGCGCGTTCTGCAAGGTCGACGTCACCAATACCGACGACATCATCAACGCCGTCGAGATGGCGAAGTCGATGGGTCCGGTACGCGTGCTCGTGAACTCGGCCGGCATTGGCTGGGCGCAACGCACCGTCGGCAAGGACGGCTCGTACGATTCGGCCGCCAACCTCGACGCCTTCAAGAAGGTCATCGCGATCAACCTCATCGGTTCGTTCGACTGCATTCGCATCGCGGCAACCGCAATGAGCACGACCGAGCCCCTCGCCAACGGCGAACGCGGTGCAATCGTCAACATCGCTTCCGTCGCCGCATTCGACGGCCAGATCGGCCAGGCCTCGTACTCCGCTTCGAAGGGTGGCGTCGTCGGTATGACACTTCCCGTTGCGCGTGACCTCGCCGCCATCGGCGTGCGCGTCAACACCGTCGCACCCGGCCTCATCGACACGCCGATCTACGGCGAAGGCGACAACAGCGAAGCCTTCAAGTCGAACCTGCAGAAGGGCGTGCTCTTCCCGCAGCGTCTCGGCTACCCCGAGGAACTCGCCTCGATGGTCGTCGAGTGCATCACCAACAGCTACATGAATGCCGAAAGCATCCGCGTCGACGGCGGCATTCGCATGCAGCCCAAGTGATTCTCTGACCACACGACAAAGATCACGGTGACCGAACTCGAAGCAATCCGCCGCTCGTCGGCACCGGTCACCACGAAGGAAGTAGCCATCGCCCTCGCGAACCTTGGTGTTCGCGAGGGCGATGTGCTTGTGGTGCACTCGTCGTTGTCGGCGATCGGTTGGGTTGTTGGTGGACCACAGGCGATTCTCGATGCGCTCATCGATGTCGTCGGTGCATCGGGAACGATCACGATGCCCGCCCACAGCGGCGGACTGTCGGAACCGTCGAATTGGCAGAACCCTGCGGTTCCCGCCGACTGGTGGCACGTGATCCGCGCGGAGATGCCCGCGTTCGACGCGCATCTCACTCCTTTGCGTGAGATGGGTGCGGTGGCAGAGGCTTTTCACCGCCTGCCCGGGACTGTGCGCAGCAATCACCCGACCGTCTCGCATCTCGCACGTGGACCGCTCGCGCGACGCCTCACGGCCGACCACAGTCTGGAAGACGGCCTCGGTGACGATTCTCCCCTCGGCCGTCTCTACGACGCACACGCCAAGATTGTTCTCATCGGCGTCGACCACGACAACAACACGTCGCTCCACCTTGCCGAGAACCGCGCCGACTGGCCGGGCCGTTCCGTGAGACGCCAGGGGTCACCGGTCATTCTCGACGGACGGCGTCAATGGGTGACGTACGACGAGCTCGACCCCGACACCGACGACTTCATCGATGTCGGTCGCGCCCATTCGGCGGCCCACGAGGAAAGAGTCGTCACGCTGGGGGCAGGCCTCGTTCGCTGCATCGACATGCGCTCGCTCGTCGACTTCGCCACGACCTGGTTCGCCCGACACCGCGGAACCTCCGCGTGATTCCTCGCGACGATCTTCTGCCCCGGCCAACCGGCGGACGCTTTGTCATCGGTGCGAAGCAGATCAGCGAGGAAGAGTGGTTGCCGGCCGACGCAGCCATGCTGCGCGAACGCACGATGATCCGCTCGGCTCACCCATCGGAAGTCTTTGCGTGCATGGACGGTTGGGGAGCGGCGGTCGCGCGGGTGTTCGACGCCTTGCCTCACGACACTCCCGACGACGTGTGCGTTCTCGGCAAGGTCAACGACAGGTGGGTGCTCGTCGGGGGAGAACTGTGCTTCCCGAATCGCTGGGTTCTGCGGGAAAAGATCGGACTGTCGGTTCTCGATATCCACGGCCCGGTTCCCACCTACGCATCGCAGGTCGGCGCGGGTGTCGACTCGTTGATCGATCGACTGTCCGACGGCCGCATCGTCAAGCGCGCCAACTGGAGCATCTCCGATTCGGGCAATTACTTCGAGCCGCGCACGCCTCCACCGATTCCCGACATCGATCCGGCCGAACTGTTGTTGCGCGTCGAGCGACAGACCCTTCGTCAACTCGGTGACGTAGTCGTGTTCACGATCCGCACCTACATGGAACCGATGTCACGGTTCCGCAACCGCCCGCGTGAGCAAGTCGACGCATTCGTTCAGGTGCTCCGCGAAACACCCGCCGAAGTTCGTGGGTACAAGTCGATCACGACCTACGTTGATCCGCTGTGCGACTACCTCACGTCGTGTAGTCCGCATTGATGCGGACGTAGCCGTCGGTGAGGTCGCAGCCCCACACGGTGGCCGATGCGCTGCCGTTGTTCAACGACACGTGTATGAGCACGTCGTCACCGCGCATGTAGGTGGCGAGCCGTTCGAGACCCGCTGCGTCGACCTGGCGTGGGTACACCTCTTGCTCGCCGAAGCGAATGACGACTCGTTCCTGGTCGATGTCGGCGTCGTTGCACTTGCCGACGGCCATGGCGACGCGGCCCCAGTTGGGGTCGGCGCCGTGGACCGCGGTTTTGACGAGCGGTGAGTTGACTATCGACTTGGCGACGCGCTTGGCCTGTTCGGCGTCACGCGCGTTGTCGACGGTGACTTCGATGAGTGTTTCGGCGCCTTCGCCGTCGCGGGCCACCTGTTTGGTCAGCGACAGCGCGACTTCGTGGAGGGCTGTTTCGAATGCTGGCTCGTCGACGGTGCCCGCGGCGCCACTCGCGAGAATGACCGCGGTGTCGCTGGTGGATGTGTCGGTGTCGACCGAGACGCAGTTGAACGTGCGGTCCATGACACGTCGGAAGATCGCGTCGAGTTTCTTCGGTTCGATCTTCGCGTCGGTGAACATCATGGTGATGAGGGTCGCCATGTCGGGCTCGATCATGCCGACGCCCTTTGCGACACCGACGACGCGTGCATTGCTGCCGGCGATGTTTGCCTCGGCGATCTTGTGCACGGTGTCGGTTGTCATGATTCCGCGGGCAACTGCTTCGGCATCGACGCCCGTGATGTTTTTCGGGATGTTCGCGAGTCCGCTGCGGATGCGGTCCATCGGATAGGGCCGACCGATGACGCCCGTCGAAGCGATGAGAACATCGTCGGGTGCACAGCCGATGGCGTTGGCGACGCCGTCGACGACTTCGTTTGCATCGGCCAGCCCTTGCGGGCCGTTTGCGACGTTGGCGTTTTTCGAGATGACGACCATTGCGCGTGCCGAGTTGTCGGTGAGATGTGCGCGGGACACGACGACGCTGGGGCCGGCGAAGCGGCTTTGTGTGAAGACGCCGGCTGCGGCACAGGTGGTGTCGGCCACGACGAGGGTGAAGTCATCGGTTGAATCCTTGACACCGATGTTCGCGACGTACGAATGAAAGCCGCGGGGCAGCGAAATGGTCACGCCGTCAGGTTATTTGTTCGCGAAGTGGTCGCGCATGCGAATAAGCGTTTGCTCCATCGACTTGTGGTTCTTCGAAAACGCGTTGATCACCTTCAGCATCAGCTTCGACTTGTTCTTCTTCCAGTCGAACTCTTCGGTCACCTTGGTGCCGCCATCGGCCTGCGGTTCGAGGATGTAGCGCCAAATGTGGCCGCCGAAGTGGCGCCAGGCGATACGGGCGTTCTCGTCGAACTCGACGACTTCATTGGTGATCTTGTACGGCACGCCCATCTTCATGTCCATCCCGAACTTCGCGCCGAGAGAAAGTCGATCGGGGGCTGCGGACTGTGGCGAGCGAACGGTGCCCGAGCCGTCGATGACGGCGTGGCCGGCAGGGCTGGCGAGGAGGTCAAAAATGTCCTTTGCGGCAGCCGGCACGACGAGTGACACGCGAATCACCTCGTTCTTCGAATCGATGGTGCTTTCGAGGAACGGAGAGGTTGTCATGCGAGGTATTCGAGCACAGCCGCGGCGCAGCGTCTACCTGAGTACATCGCACCCTGGATCGAACCCGTATCGCGGTGGTCTCCGGTCACGAACAGACCGTCGCCCAGTGACACCGTCTTCTTCGGGGAAAAGGGTGGGGTTTGGTCGGGCTGCCCGTGGGCGATGTTGTAGGTGCGCAGGTGGCGCCACTGCGCCACGTCCTTGCCCCACCACCAGCGCAACTGCGCGAGCACGGTGTCACGTAGGCCGGGGTGTGTTTCTTCAGTTGCGCCAGGGCATGCAGCGGCGACGAGATGCTGGCCCGCAGGTGCGTATTCGGGAGCGACGTTGCTCATGACTGCAAGGTTGAGTACCGGTCCACCCGAATAGCCGTCGAGCGCGATCAGTTTGTGTGGCGTCGGTGCTTTGGGTGCTGCGAAGTAAAAGCAGCTGACGGGCCGCGAGCCGGGCTCGGCGATGCCGGTGAGTTTTGCGGCGGCCGGTCCTTCGGTTGCGACGATGACCGCTCGAGCGTCGATGCGTGTTCCGTCGGTCGCGACGACACCGTTTGCATCGACGCTTGCGACGGGAGAATTGAGGCGTACGACCGACGGATGCAGGTGCGCGGCGAGTTGTTCCGACAGCGCTCCCATTCCCAACGCAGGTACGCCGGTGTCACCGTTGGACAGCGACCGGAAGATGACGTCGAACATGCGCCGCGACGTGGCGAGGTGCGGGTCGAGTTGGATGCCACCAACGAGCGGCTTGAAGAAGGTGTCGACGATGCGCTTCGAGAAGCCGGCATTCGCCAATGCCTCGGCGGTCGCGAGGTCTTCTCCGCGCAACAACGTGCGAGCGGGTGTGCGCTGCATGCGCAGACGGAAGAGCGCAATGCGGGCCTTGTCGGCGATGTTGCCGATCGGCGCGAGCGCGGTCGACGCGAGGTGCGCGGGATCGCGGAACGGGTCGGTGACGACGTGGTTCTTCGACTGTGTGCGCACAAGCGCGCCGGGGGAGAAGTAGCGCATCGACAACTTCACCAAGTCGATGTCGCTGCGCACCTCGGGGTAAGCGGTGAGCAGCACCTGGAAACCGCGGTCGAGACGGAAACCATCGACGATGTCGGTGCGCACGCGACCACCCACGCCGTCACTCGCTTCGAGAACCGCCACGCTGCGCCCCGCGCGTTGCAGGTGACGAGCGCACGACAGTCCCGCGAGGCCCGCGCCCACGACGACGACGTCGAGGGTCTCGTTCGGGCTGTGTGTCGGGGGCATTTACTTGCGGAGAAGGTCGCGCAACGCTGCGTCGAGCGTGGAGTGCGTGAACACGTATCCGTCATTGAGAAGTGCCTTCGGCACCACACGCTGGCCCGTGAAGAGCAGGGCATCGGCAAGTTCCGAACCGAGCAGTGCCTTCGGCCCGAAGCCGGGGATCGGCAAGACCGCGGGACGCTTCACAACGGAAGCGAGCACTTTGGTGAACTCGGCGTTGGTGACCGGGTTCGGAGCGGTGAGGTTCACCGCGCCGCTGAGACCGCTTTTCAGCAAGTGCGAAATTGCCCGCACCTCGTCGGTGATCGAGATCCAACTCTGCCACTGTCGTCCGTTTCCGAACTTGCCGCCGAGACCGAGCTTGAAGAGCGGAAGTTGCTTCTTCAGCGCGCCACCCGCGGTCGACAAGACGATGCCGGTGCGCAGGTGCACGGTGCGAATACCCGCAGCCTGTGCGGGACCGGTTGCGCGCTCCCAGCGTTCGCACACGTCGGCGAGAAAGCTGGTGCCGTGCGAACCCTTCTCGTCGAGCTCCTCGTCGTTGCGTGCTCCGTAGATGCCGATCGCCGAACCAGAGAGAAAGACCGTTGGGCGCTTCTCGGTTTCGGTCATGCGCTGCGCCAACAGTTCCGTGCTGCGCGTGCGGCTTTCGAGGATCTCGCGCTTGTACGACTCGCTCCAGCGCTTGTCACCGATGCCCGCGCCCGCAAGGTGGATGACGGCATCGATGCCCTCGAGGTCGTGCGCGTTCAATTTTCCATTCGCTGGGTCCCAGGTGATTTCGGCGGGGGATGCGGCCGGGCGACGAACGAACGAGATCGTTTCGTGGCCGTTGCCGCGCAGGTGGGAGGTGAGCGCCGTGCCGATGAGGCCCGACGCGCCGGTGATGGCGATGCGCATGTCGAAAAGGGTATGTCGTTCGTAGGCTGGTTGTCCCGATGAGCACACGGAAACTCATACTCACTGCACTCGTCTGCGGCCTCGCGATTCTCATCGCAGGGGGTATCAAACTCATCCAAGTGGCCAACGATGAAAAGCAGGTCGAGGTCCTGTCGCTCGGCGCCGACGTCACTTTGGGCGACATGACCGTGTCGGTTCTCGACATCGACCGACGCCCCGACGCGACTTTGGTCACGGTGACGATGACGGGTGTCGAATTGTCGTCCGGTGCCGCCGACGGCTGGCGCCTCCTTGCCGACGGCCGGGTGCAAGAGCCCGCGGAAAGTTCCGATGGTGATGGCTGTACTGCGGTGGAGGCGACAACACCCACGCGCTGCACGGTTCGCTTCGAGGCGGTCGACTCGGCGCCCACCGTTGCCTACGTGCGCGCCGGCGAGCAGCGCCAGTGGGCTGCAGGAACCCCCTAGCCATTAGGGTTGGCGGCGTTATGGCAGACCTTTACGACCTCGTGGTTATCGGCGGCGGTCCGGGTGGCTATGCGGCGGCCTTTTACGGCGCGTCGGCCGGCCTGTCCGTGGCCCTCATAGAAAAGGACACCATCGGCGGCACCTG
>VFQT010001590.1_pt1 | contig 26714 bp, 27 predicted proteins | sample 3512381 | NCBI WGS metagenome assembly VFQT01 (sample SAMN10412376, study PRJNA504923) | tailings metagenome | isolation source: Relicate 2 Philex TSF3 active mining site | place: Philippines: Tuba, Benguet | collected 2017-08-29
GGAAGCCAGCAGCACAAAGAGCACCAGTTCCTGTGATAGTTAGTGTATCGCAGTTGTATTCTCTGGCTGCATTCATAGCAGTTACAACTGTAAGATTTCCATCACCTTTATTTCCCCAATAGGTTTCGTTAGGAACTACTGCTCCTACTCCACCGCCGAAAACATTTACACCAGCAGATGAACCAGCCATTAGATTATCTCCTCTAACACAATAGATTTACCTTCCAATCCAGCTTGACCATCATCAATAGTAAACTGGCTCCATTCAAGTTTTACTTTTTTCCCAGAAGGTAAATCAACAGCGTTAGAATTTAGACCCCAAGCTTCTGCTGTTACATCAAAAATAAAAAAGGGTATTCCTTCCAATCCATCTGGAAGTATTGTTGCTTTTACTTTCATTATTTGAACCCTATGAATAGACCAGATAGAACGGAGAAGTCATTGTTAGTATCATTACCAGCAGCACCATTACGTCTAATGTCAATAGCGATTATTCTTCCCTCTGGCACGGAAGTCAAATCACAAACAAACTGAACGTAAGTCCAATCATTATTGTTTGGAAGTGGGGCAACAAACTGTGCTGGCGTTGGAGTAAGTTGTGTGCAGGTTGCTGTTGTCATTTTGCCTGCTGTATTTTGGTAGCGAACAAAGACACCAAGGGTTACGTCACCAGTAGGAGCAGCGTTTTCAGACCAGTAATAACCAGAGATTATGAGGGATGTGGCATTAGTTGGTTTGAAAAACTGGCAGTTTGCATTAGCTTGAAAACCTGTGCCAGAAAAACGTAAAGCATTTTCACCATTTACTAAACCAGTAATGGCTAATGAAACAGGAAGAAAACCTCTGGAATAACCAGCAGGGTCATAAGGATTTCCTTCTTGTCCAAAACCAAATGGTAGTGGTGGATTGAATACATTTACTGCTGGCATGTTTGTTCCCCTATTCTTTCCAAGTTACGCAAGATTGAGCAAGGTCACATGTGCCTGCATTTGTTTTCACGAATACGAAAACACTATCTTGATTTGTAACTATGTTTCTAACTGGTGCATCATACTTGATTGCTATACAACCAGAAGTTGCAGTAGTTATTCCAGTAGCAATAGTTGCTGTCGTATCTGGAAGAAACGTAAAGTCTCCATTAGCATCAAAGCAGACACGAACAATAAGTTGTGTTGCTCCAACAATGTTAGCTACTCTAACAATTACAGTATCAATGACACCTTGAAATCTTGTATCTACTGGAAATTCAGTTCCAGCATAAAGACTATGTTCATGAACTTTGGCAACATTGAATGCGGTTCCAACACCAGCAACAGGTGTGACATTGAAACTATCGTGATTTAGATTTCCTACTCTTGGCATTTCTTATCCCTCTATTATTTGTTATTTCTTTTTCTTGCCATAGCCTTTGCGTTTGCTTTTACCAGCAGTAGCAAGAGCGATAGCAACAGCTTGTTTTTGTTTACGACCTTTCTTCATCATTTCAGAAATGTTTTTAGAAATGGTCTTGGCTGATTTTCCTTTTTTGAGTGGCATGATTATTCTCCTTCTGTTGTAACTCTTTTTATTCCCTTACCTTCTTTTACTTTTTGCAAGTCTCTGTATTGGGCTTGGGCAATCTCGTATTGAATTTGTAACCAATCTGGTGCTTCCATTGGTGTTTCTAAACCTTGACCATAAAGATACCATTTACCATCCTTGTATCTTTTTAGTTCTGGATTTTTTACATTAGATGTTTTGATTGACATTTGTGCCCAATCAGTAATACCTCTTTGGAAGCCAGCAATTGTAGAAAGATACTTATGAGTAAAGAACTTTACCTTTCCTTCTTCGCTACCGAATTGCCAGTATTGTCCATTGTATGTTGGCTTACCTGCAAGATAAGCTGGAAGACCACCATACTTCTCTGTAAGTTTATCTATTTCTATTTGTGGTATTGGTTGTAAGTCATAACGAGTAACTGCACTTTCAAGGTATCCAGTTTCTTGCATAGCTACTAACTCTGTTGCTGGAACCATACCAAGGTATCCATCTTTACCTGCTGCACTTATTTCATAAATGTCTTGTAGGAAAGCTAACTCTGGACGTTTACCTGCATACCAATCAACTAATGCTTTGGTCATGTCTGCTCTGCTCTTATCTGTATAATCATAAGCATTTACTAAACCAAAGGTTCCTAACATGCTATTGAATTGAGAAAGCATAGGGTCATCAATACCAAAGAATGCTACATCTTTTTCATCGTATTCAACACCAGAGGTAGATACGTTTATCCAAAGACGAGAGCGTTGATAATCTTCTAATTCAATTCCGTATTCTTTTGCTACTCTATCAGCCATAGCTCTTTGAAATAAAACTTTTCTGATTACAGCATTCTCTGTTGGCTCTCTCATAAAAGCCATCATAGTTTCTAATAGAGATTGTCTTGCGAATGAATAAAATAAAATGGCTCTTGAAATAGTTTTTCTTTCTGCTTCGGTTACTGCTGTATAATCAAGAAGAGTATTACGAGCAAGGTTAGCAGCTTGTCCTTCTGGTAATCCTCTGGCTAATGCTTCTTTGAATACACCACGACGGAAAACAATGTCTGCTTCTGAACCTATTGCATTGAACCAATTTCTATCTCTGGAAATAGTAGTAAGATGTGCGGCTGTCATTCTCCAAACATCACCTCTTGTTCTACCACGAAGAGCATCTACTGTTTCACTCAATAGTCTATCGCTAAACTCAAAATCAATTTGGCTCATTCTCCATTTGTTTCTACCAAGGATAGAGTTGAATTCAGTATTAGTTATTACTTTACCAGATGGAGTTAGGATTGGTGCTACGTCTGAAAATCCATAAGTAGCTTTTGATGTTGCTAATTTAGAGATAATGTAGTCAACACCTGATGTTGCTAATTTAGAGGTAATGTAGCCAGCACCTAAACCAACAGGAGCACCAATAAGGGCACCCACAGGACCACCAGCAACTGCTCCAAGAGTAGCACCTGTAAGTGCAGCACCAGCACCTACTCTTGTTGGACCTACTGCTCTGGCTGCTGTTAGAGGAGCCATAACGGTAGCTGGTAGAATTTGTTTAGCTACTGTGCCTATGTAAGTTGGATTAGTTACTGCTGCAATAAGTAGAGCAGACCAATTGTTGACACCAAAGAAACGTGTAGTTGGTGCAATGTAACCACCAAGCATACCTTGAATTGTACGTAGGTTTACATAGTCAATAACATTTACCAAGCTTTGTCCTAACCAAGAAGCAAGACCTTTATTCTTGGAGGCTAATCCTTCTAATCCTCTTTCAACATAAATGTTATTTGAAGTAAGTTGGTCAAGGATAAGATAAGTATCATTATCAATAAGAGCACTTACTGGACCTATTTGTTTTGCTCTAATCATTACATCAGAGAAAGTAATGTCTCCACCAACTACATTCATAGGAATACCAGTTGCTTGTAACTTACCAATTACATCAACAGCATTTACATTTACTATTTGTTGTATTTGTTTTAGATAAAGATTTCTAATTCCTGCTTCTAACTCTTGATTGAATAGACCAGTCTTTATAATAACTTCATCATTCCAAACATTTGCATTAGCAACTCTTCTTGCTAATGCTTCTCTTTTTGTAGCTGCTGCTGCTATGTCTGGGGCAAGTCTTTCTTTGATTACCCATCTTCCTATCTTGCCTTTTACTTCCATAAATTGTTTTTGTAAATCAACAAACTTTTCTTCTGGTATTAGACCAGTAGCTTTATCAACTGCATTATCAATACTAACTTTTAGTGCAACTAAATCATTAGTAATCCATTTAGCATTTTTAGGAACTTTTATTTTCTTTATTGCTGCTTCATCAAGAGTAACAAAGTCTGTGTATAATGGCATGACTTTATTTATTTCAGCATTGATAAAATCTAAATCTTCTGCTTTACCTACAATCGCATTGTATTCATTTAGTTTGGCAATAGTATCTACATCATCAGTATACTTTGTAGGGTCAGCTATAATCTCTGAAAGAATTTCATCTTGTCTATCTGTTGGTAGTTTTTTGAAACCCATTTCTTTTTGAGCCAATCTACCACTATCTGTAAAATCAATTTTAGATAATGTTGGGTCTTCACGCAAAGCTTTCTTTATTCTATCAGTTGCAGATTGAAGATTTATTCTTTCAAGAAATGCTTCTGTAATTCTTGTTTGTAATTGTTCCATGTTGATAGAACCTTCGACAGAAACATTACGAATAACTTTCTGATAAACATCAGCTACTACTTGGTCAAAAGTAGATTTATTTATTGTAAGTAAAACATCAGAAATTATTTTAGGAGAAGCTAATCCCATCAAGTCTTGGTTCCAAGTATCTTGATTATTGATGTATTCTCTTACAATAACATTTGTATCATCTGCTTCACGAACAATTGTTGGTTGTCCAATTAGGTCGTCCTCTTTGATACCAAGCTCTCTTGCTTCTCTGGTAAGTCTTCCAATAACTTCATCAGATACATCTGCCATAGAAGTAATTTCATTTTCTAATGAGTACACATTATCAATAAAACTTTCTCTATTTCCAACAACAAGTTCTGGATAGTTTTTGGCTAACTCTTGACCAAATTCATCAATGATAGCTAATCTTCTTTTATCAAGAGATTGTGCTACCATAAGAGAAAGAATACCTTCATCATCCAAAGACTTACGGAAGTAACCAGTTACTCTACTATCTAATCCTTTATCAGCTAATGGAGCAAAACGTGATTGTACTTTTGATAATACATCTTTGACAACTTCAAATGACATTTTATAATCATAGGTTTCATCAGCAAGTTTAGTTCCAAAGACACCATTCTCGGCTAATGTATCTACAATACGATTGATTACTACACCATAACTTTCTTTGAATAACTTTGCTTCATCAGTAATAGTAAAGAACCTTTTGACAATGTTAGATAAATCTTCTACAAATTGTTCTTTGGAAACTTTACCAACATTGAAAGTTTTATCTATTTCATCTTGAAGAACAGCATTAGGACTTGCTCCTTCTGCAATTGCTTTTCTCCATTGGGTTGAAACTTCTGCTGGCAAATCATTTATTCTTGCTGATAATTCATTTACTCTATTTACAAGTTCAACATTTGCTCTTGGTACTTTACCAGCAAGACCTTTGAATGGAAGTCCAAAGATTGTTTGTGATTGGTATTGTTTAGAACCTTTGGATAATACACGACCAACAAGACCACGTTCTAATGTTTCTATTGCTCTTGTTACTGTTGCTCTACGAACTAATGGAGTTGCTGCTCTTTCTGTAACTCTACCAGTAGCAACCACATCAACTGCTCTTCCTAAACCTTTTGGAATTATCTTGGCTGCTTGTTCTGATTTTACTATGTCAGCTATTTTATTGAAATCATCTACTGGAATAAAAGCACTTTCTCTAACAACTTTGATAAGATTATTTATGTATGTAGGAGTTTTACCAGTTCGTAATTTATAATTTTCAAGAGCAGTAATAACTTCATCTTTGTTGAGTAATAAAACTTTATCATTATCAACTAATACTTTTGTTATTTCATTATCAGTAAAATCACCAAACAAAATCTTTTTGGTGGCTGCATCAATTTGTTTTCCGTATTTTTCCCATGCTCCTGTTCTAACAATAGTTGTTGGTGTAATAAGAAGCCAATCATTGAAAGTTGTTTCAGCAAATAATCTTTCAACATCTGGAACAATGTCAGAAGCAATAAGACTTGGTTTTACACTATCAGTAAGTCTGCTCCTTATGACTTCGTTCAAACCTCTATCAACATCTTTTAGTTCAATTTTCTTTCCAGAGATAAGTCCATCAATACTTTTTTTGATTTCATTGCGAACTTTATCAATAATTCTTCTTGAAGATACACCAGTTTCTCCTGCAAATGCTGTTGCTTCTTCTCCAATAATTCTACCAAGACCACCTTCTTCTAAAAGGTAATAAGCAATACGATTGGAAACTATTTCTGAAAGAACTGGTCTTTGTCCTTCTGGTATTGTTATTTTTGCTTCTTCACCATTTACAGTTTTGATAAATGCATCATAAACAGCATCTAAACCTTTGGCTTTATAAACAAGATTATTGAATTCTGGGAAATCTACTCCTCTTGGAAACTCAACATTTCTTGCAACGTTATTAGCTATAACTGATGAAACACCTTCTGCTGCAACTTCATTCAATCTTGCTGGCTTGAAAAAGAATTCTAATGTATCTCCAACAGAAAGTGGAGGGGCACCAGAAGCTTTCAATAATTCATTATAAAGACGAATAGAACCAACACGATTACCAACAGCAGAAGCAGTTGTGCGTAATGGTTTCTCTATAAATCTTCCTGCTTCTCCAATTGCTTCTCCTACTCTTGGAAGTCTTGCTGCTAATCTCCCAACACCAGCTACACCAGCACCAGCTCCTGCACCAAGTAAACCACCCACAGCAGCACCAGCAGGACCAGCAAGAGAACCAAGTGCAACACCACCAACACCACCAGTAGTAATAGCTGCACGACCACTTACTTCACCTAATCTTCCAGCAGTTCCAACTCCTCTTCCTACTGCGGTTAGAGAAGATACTGGAAGTAATAATTCACCAGCAAGACCAGCTAACCAAGGAACATAAGACATACCTCGACTATCGTAGTATTCTTTTATAACAGGAGCTTCTGCTATGTCTGCACCTAACCATCTACCAGTAGCAGTAGCAAATGCCCAATCTTCAAAGTAACCAGTTCCATCGGTCAAACCTAATGAAGCTGGAATACCTGCAAATTTCTTTTCAGATAAGAGTGGTGCTGAACCTTCTATGGTTCTTCCAGTAGAAGCAATTGCACCAAATGGATTATAAGCAACTGCATAATCAAGTGGAGTAGCAGTTCCTTTTTCAATCTTATCCCAAGCATACTGCATAGATGCATGAATGCCATAGTTCCAATCTGACTTATCTAATACATCACCTTTGTCATTTACGTCATAAGTCATAAATTCTGCAATAGGTTCAGTAACGCCACGAATAGCACCACCAACAGAACGTAAGCCAGCAGCCAAAGGAGTTTCAAAAGCTGGTGCTCCTCTGCCTTCTTTTACTATGTCAAATGAAAAGTCTTTGGAATTCCATTTTAGTTTAGTATCTGTTCTCAATGCTAAATCGAGCAAACCACTTTCATCTGGTGTGATTATTTCTGGTGCTGTATCAGAAGCCCAGATAGTAGAAATCTGTTCTGCGGTTGTATCTATGTCTTTGTATGCAGGGTCAGATGGTTTGAGAGGATTTCCTTTTGCTGCTTCTGCATCAAGTAAATCTCTTTTGACTGTTGCTTTTATGTCTGATTGTGTTCTTCTAACAAGTTCAGCAAATCTTTCTTTCTTCCAAGCTTCTACTTTATCTTGGTCTACTCCACCAGCAACAGGGTCTTTGAAGAAAGTATAATAGCTTTCACCTTTGAACTTCTTTGTTCCATTACGCCAAGCAACTAAATCTTGTGTAACTTCTTCTTCAATCAAAGCTCTGGTTTCTTCACCTCTTGCTTTTGATGCTTGCTCAATAGCAATCTCTCTTGGTGATTTGAGTGGCTTTGGTCTAAATGCTTCACCAACTTTTTCAAAGATAGATACATCTTCGCTTTGATAGAACTCTGGACTAACACGAAAATCTTCTGTTAGTTCTGGACTTTCAGCAGCAATTCTTTCAGCAGTAAGTATTTCTCTTGGTCCACTAATAGCACCTCTAACGATTTGTGCTGCTCTTGCTTCTGCCTCATAAAGAGAAGCACCTTGTTGGATAAGTTCTCTTTTTGCTTTTTGATAAGCAGCTTTTTCAGCAGCATCAAACTTGGAATAAATCTTCTGTAAACGTGAAGCTTCTGCAACAGATGGTGGACCTTCTTCTGTTGGTGTAACTGCTCTTACTCTTTCTGGTGCTTCCTTTGCTCTCTCTGGTGTAACAGGAATAAATACTCTTGGAAGCTCTTCTTCTGGTAATCCAACATCTGGTCTTATTCTAACGTTTTCTTCTTCTGTTACAGGTGCAGCAGCTTCTTCTTCTAATCTTTGTCTCTCTGGAATGATACGTATCTTTTCTTGTTCTGGAAGTCCTACGTCTTCTGCAACAGGTTTTGCTCCAACAAAAATGTCGCCATCATAAATAAAGTCTTCCTCAACAGGACGCCTTGCTTCTCGCTCCAATCTTTCACGTTCAGTTTCAAAGAAGGGACTTTCAAATGTAAGTCCCATTTCTTCTTCTGTTGTTACTTCTGTGGGAACACCAACATCATAAGTAGGCTCTGGTGCAACAGGAGTTTTAGGTGCAGCAAAAGCAGGAACACTAATAGAAGGTTCTTTGCCTTCTTTTAGTTCCGTTTCAATTCTACCTACATTTGTTTTTGCTTTTGATAAAGCATACTCGTCAGCAGCTTCTCTATCTAATACTTGTAGTTTCTTGTATTGGCGTAATTCTTCTGCTGTAAGTAACTCTTCAAGCGATGGTTGAGCCATTCGTATTCCCTCTACAATAAGGCTAATCTTTTCTTATTCTGGTGAGCTTGGAGGGGAAGGTCTTGAAGACATAAAGGTGGAGAAGTCTTCACCAAGAACATTATAAAGAACATCTTCTTTTGCTTTCTTTGCAGCTTCATTATCATCATAAAGACCAGAACCTATTGTAAGACGAGTTACTTCATCTTGTAAATCTTGTCCTTTGAGAGAACCTTCTTTCAATCTTTTAGCAACATCAGCAGCAATTGTAGTTTCAGTCTCTCCTAATGTTCTTGGAGTGAATGTTCCACCAGCAGCCATTATGTCTTTTTGTGCCATTTGAGTATAAGCAAATAATTCATCTGCACCTGTGAATGGTCTTGGAGGAGTTCTGGATACTGGTGCTTGTCTACCAACAGTCCCTGCTACTGGTTGAAATGGAGCTTCCATTCTACCTGCTGGACCCATAGTTGGAGTTAGAGGAACACCTTGTTCCATAGCTCTACGTGCCGCTGCTCTTTCACCAGAATAGAAAGGAGCTACTTCACCAAAGCCTCTACGACTTCTTTGTGGTTGATAAAGTTCTGCACCTCTACGCATAATCTCTTCTTGTGTAAGAACTGGTGTTGGTTCTTCCAAAGGTTTCAATCCAAGGTCTTTCTGTCTCTTGTTCAATTGTCCTTCACGAAGATAAGTCTGGAAGATAGGAACATCAATTTGTGAGAATGCATAGCTTTCTGCTATTGTGCCTTTGGTATCTAAACCATAATCTGCTTTGTATTTAGCAACTGCTTCTTCTGGTGTTATACCTAAACCAGCAGTATCTCTTCCAATTCTTTCAAGCATTACTTGTTCAATAGCTGCTGCTTCGGTTGCATCAACCATACCATCATTTTGCACAGCTTCAATAACAGCATGAGTAAGATAAGTATTAGTATCTTTTACTGCACTATCAAATGCAAGCTCTTTCTTTTCTGCATCTGTTAGTGGTCTTTCTTTTAGTTCATCATCAATTCTACGAATAGTCTCTTGAAGTTGTGCAGTAGTAGCACCAGCTTTATCAAGATACTCTTTTTGCTTTGCTTTCTTTCTGGCTTGTAATACAGCACCATCTATGTCTGATGGAGATAAACCATACTTGTTTGCTATTTCAGCATTGATAGTATCAAACTCTTGCTGGGTAATAGCAATACCAGACTTACCAGTTTCTACTGCTTGAACTAATTTACCTTGTAAGTCAAGAGCAGCAGCAATCTTTTGGTCGTCAGTAAGACCATTGAAACCAGCATCAACAGCAGTATCATTTCTAATAAAATCTTGAACAACTACTTCTGCATCAGCACCTGTTCCAATTTGTGCAGCTACTTGTGCATCACCAACTGAACGAGAGAACACATCACTAACAGAAGTTGGAAGCTGGAATAACTTTTCAGCTTTATCAATAAGTTCAACTCTTTGTGCTGAAATGTCAACAGAGGCTCTGGTAAGTGCTTCGGCTGCTTCTCTTCTTTGTTGTAAAAGTTTTGTTCTTTCTTCTTCTGGTGTTGGTTGTCCAGTACGTAAAGCTTTGGTTCGCTTGATAGAAAGGTCTTGAAGTTTAGCATCATAAGCAGCACGTTCTTTACGAAGTGCTTGAAGTTCTTTATCTACACTTTCAAACATTTCCATTCTTGCTTTACGATAAGCTTCATCTGATTTGTATTTTTCTTTTAGTTCAGTTTCAGCCCACTTCAATCTTGCTTGTAAAAGTTCTGACTTACCTTTGAGATAAGTTGCTGAATAGGTTTGTCCAACAGAACCGCTAAATGGTAATGGTGTTGGTAATTGTTTTGCTGATACAGCCATTAGCGTGCTCCTCCATAAAGGTATTGTTGATACATCATTAGTTCCATAGCTGCTCTCTTTTCTTCTGGTGTTCCTGCTTGCAATAGTTCAGTTTCCATTTCAGCAAATAATTCTTCTTGTGCTTGAACTTCTGCTGCCTGTTGATAAGCACCAGCAGTTCCTGTAAGACCAGCAGAAATAGCGGCAAGGTTAGCTTCTCTGGCTGCTTCTTGACGTTTACTTTCTTCACCAAGTATTTCAAAGATACGAGCTTCTTCACGTTTTCTTTCTGCCAAATCCTGTGCTTCAATCTTTGTTCTGGCAGCAGCTTCTTCTGTGGCTCTACGTCCTTCTTCACCTTGGGCATAACGGAAATAAGAACCAGCACCTACGTCTTGACCAGAGAGGGCTTGCTGGAATTGTAGTTGCTGTTCTCTACGAGCAGTTCGCATTGGGTCAATAAGTTCTGCTTCAAGCTGTGCTCTTTCAGCATCAGTCAAACCAAGCATACCCATTTCTTGTCTGCGTTGTAGTTCTTCTAATTCTTTTAGTTGTGCTACTTGTAGAGGGTCGTCTTGATAAGATAAACCTCCAATCAACCCTCCACCAAGAGCACCTACACCAGCACCTATTAGAGTTCCTACTGGTCCTGCAAATGAACCAATAGTAGCACCAGCAGAAGCTCCTGTGGCAGCACCTTGTAAACCAGCAGCGGTTCTTTGCTTTTGTAATGCTTTCTCGTAATCAGTAGCCATTTGTATCCCTCATAATAAGTATTATTTTTTTGTTAGTTGCCTTGTGGTTCTTCTTGTCCACCACTCAAACTTCTATTGTCATACCAGCATTCAAGAGTAAATCCCCAATTGATAAGAAAGATTGTGTTGCCATTAGTGTATCCTTCTAATCCAATTGAATGCCAACCAGCAGAAAGTTTAGTTGTATAGAATTGTGAATAGTATTCTCTCAATCTTTGCTGTGGTTCTGTTGCATACCATTCTTCATGGGTCCACATTTTACTATCAAAGATTGTACTATCATCTACATAAATGTTGATAGAGCCTTCACGTTCATTTGCTGTGGTAGTAGATAAAGCATAATTGAACATAAGCGGACAAGCAAAGAATTGAAAGAAAGCAGTACATTCTCTTTCAACATAAAAAGTCATAGATGTTGTTGGATAATACTTTCTTTGTATTTCGCCACCAGCAGGAAATGTTGGTGTCTGTGTAATAAAAGAAACCTTTTCATCTATGGAAGTAAAACCTTGACCACCAGTAATACCAGATACAAAGTTGAATGTATTTGGAATTGGTTGATAGGTTCCTTTCATGATGTGATGTTTCTGGAATGTATTAGCACTAACATCACCAGCAACCATTCCACCGTTGATGTATTCTTGTAAATTATTGAATGGTTCTTGTAGGTCCGTAGCTAATACTGGATTGCCTGCAACAACTGGTGTAAATGTAAAAGCCATTATTTATCTCCTACCAAGTGGTTCCTCTATTTCCCTTTCTCAAAACAAGTGCTGTTAGGTTTCCTCTTTCCATGTAAAGGTTCAATGGATAATAAGGTGTTTGGTCTAATGAATTTGTAATAAACGCACGACTATCAAAACCGGGAGCAGTAAAATGCACTAAACGAAGAATAGGTGTAGTAGCAATTTGTATTTGATAAATGGTTAGAGGAGTTGCACTTTCATGTATGTAATTCAAACAACCATGTAATCTTCTCATTGGTTTATCGTGTTGACCTATTACTATTTCTTCTGCTCCTAATTCATGAACACAAATACCATCATCCAATAATCTTTCAGCAGGTAAAGCAGCAGAAGATGGTGGGTCTGTTTGTGGTATTTCTGTTGGACTATTATTTCTATTATCCCACCATTCTATTCTATTTGGAAAGACTTTCATGTTTCCTGTATTGTTTGGAGTAGTAGATGGAGTATCCCAATAAACTGGAAAGAAGATAATAGCTTCTCTATCTGGTGCAGCAGGGTCAATTGGGAAAACCGCAGATACTCCATCAAGCTCTATTTGATGTAATACAAAGCCATAATGAATACGTAAAAGGTCACCTTGTTCTAATACAAGTGGCGCATTATCTGGATAAGTTATTCTTGAAGAGCCAGTTCCAATACTATAATTCAAACGTACTGCTGCTCTTTGAAATGGCATGTTATCTTTTACATCGCCACCACCACCAGTTCCAATAGTAAAAGTATTAGTAGTTCCATTATCCCATTTATTATAAACGTATTTAGCATCTTTTAGAATTGGATTTGTAAGTGAAGTTTGTCTTATGTCTATACCTTCGCTTCTAACATTACCATCATTTATTGTTGTAGTTGCTGTTGCTATGGCTGAAAACTTTGCATTTACATCAGCAGCCAATACATCTGTTTGTGGATTTGGTGGTATCTGTGTAACGTTATTGGTTATTACTTTTGACATTTATAGTTTCCTTATCTGTATCTATTTATTGCTAAAAGGTTTCCACCAGAATAATAAAACATCTGTGTATTGAGAGTGGAAGAAGAGTTTCTTGATGGTAGTTTGAATGCAACCTTTATTTCCTGTGGTCCTGTTGCAACTGGTAAAGAAGCTACAAGATGAACTTGTCCTTTTGTTTGATAAAGAAAATGTGTTTCAGCAACTACATTATTATTTAGAAGAACAGCAAACTGAACCCAATCACCAGAAACATTACCATTGATTGCAAGTCTATCAAACCAATACCAACAATTGAATTCTATGTGTAAGTTTCCTTCTACTGTTTCTATTTTCAAAGGATACTTTTCATTATAAATCCAGCTACCTACATAGTCTTCATAAATAAGTCCATCCCAATTTGTATTAGGAATAACATCATCATAAAGTGTAACTAAATCTTCTGGCATTTTTACATAAGTATGCCAGTATTGATGGAAAGCAAAGTCTTTGAATTTATCAAAAGTAAATGCATTTGTTGGTAAGTTTTCTCTATCCATACCAGCATTGATTACATCGACAGAAGAGTTATAAATGTTATCAAACTCTTCACCATCAATAATGTTTTTAGTTCTTATCTCACCCTGTTTAGCTATAATAGGCATGTTAGTAGGCACTCCTTGAACGTGCTGCTCTTGTTTCTGTTCCGCTTGTATTGAATTCAAGTGAGTAATCAACCAAGATAAAATCATTATCTGTTTCAATACCAACAGAGAAAGTTGATGCTGCTGCATTAGCAATTGCAAACTTCAATTGTGTAAAGAGAGGCAACTCCCAATTTGGAACTATCAAATCTGGATTTGCTGTTGGTCCATAAACAAGATTATTTTCTGCTGCATTATAAACATACTGCTCTTTGTATTCTGGTCTTTGTCCATAACCTTCATTAGAAAGTGTGTAGTTGTATGACCAATCTTTATTATAAAAAACTTGGTATTTATTAGCACCTTCTGTAAAGCAAGAAAGGTAAACATACTTCACATGCTTCTTTATTTGCGTTATAGAGAAGTCTTGATTGGCTGAAATCCATAAAGATTTGAGTGGACCTTTTCTTGTAATGGTATAAACAAGTGGTTGTTGTGGTCCTCCACCAGATGCGGTCCAACCATAACCAGAATTTCTATCTCTGGAAATAAAGAATAAACCTGTTTCAGATGGGACTAATCCAAGATTTAGAGGAGGAGTTGGAACAGATTGACCAAAGTTATGACCAAAGATAAACTCTCCTCTTGCATCAACTGTAAGACAATTTACTGGAAAGCCTTCTCTAATTGACCAAGACATTTTTTCAAGATGGAATACTAAACCAAGAGTGTATTTAGCAGGGTCAGTTCCATTAGGTGCTCCACCATCTGCTGTAAAATAAACGTGATACTCTCTCCATTTTTCTGAATAAGCACCACAAGCTCTGGCTATGTTGGCTTTATTCAATCTCTTCATAGTATCTACAATAGCATCAGATACTTTCTCAACAGAGATTTGAGAACCACCATCAAGACCACCAGAGATAAGAAAGACACCATCTGGTGATAAGAACATAACACCCATCTGTGGAATTAGAGCAATAGAATGTAATGCTCTGGTTCCTATACCTTGAACCAATGGAGAGATAGTAAAGCCATTGAGTGCATCACCACGGATAATGTCAATTGCTCTTTCTCTAAATACTAATAGATTATTGTAGTAAGTGAATAAACCAGTTACATCACCACCATCACGGGAGCCTACATCAAAGAATGAGAGTGCTCTGTATTGATTTATTTTTAGAGGCTCGCTGTAATAGATACGCTGTGGGTCCGATTGACCTCCATCAAGAAAGAGACAATTCTTGAATGTTGCAGAAAAGCGAGTTGCAGGTGCAGGAAAGAGAACAGAAAAATCTTCATCTGGTGCTTGTGCTCCTAATCTTGTATCTTTGGTTACATCTAAATAATTGGTTTCACTATTGTTTGGTATAGTGTCAAGATAGAAATAAATCTCTTCACTATCATCTAACAAACGTTTTGTTCTATAAAGCTTTCTGGCTATTGTTCCTTCTGGACCAATAGGTAAGTTTTCAAGATAAACACCCTGTCTTTTATTTTGATAAGCAGCAGGAACAAGACCACCAGCAGTAACCCAATAAGCTGGATTTGATGGAGCAGAAAGAGGACTTTCACTACCATCATCCATAATAAAAGATACTTTCCATCTGTATCTATTTGTATCTGATGCAGTTGTAGAACCTAAACCATAGTTCTTATCCATGTTGAATGAATGAGCTTGGATAGGACAAATAGTTTGGTCAGATACACCAGCAGTAATTGCTGTATTGCAATCCCAAGGTCTGGGTGGATTAGGTGCTTCCATAAATCCTAATGGATAAACTTTGATACCATCAAACTTGATTGGTTTACCATTACCAGAAAGAATAGTTAGAACTTTACCGATTGGATTATAATGTGTATAAACTTCATCACCAGCAGGTTTAGAACGCTGGGCATCAATAGTTGTTTTATTTAGTTCATTACCTTTCCAAAAGTGTAATGCCATGTCAGCATTTACGTCTGATGGAAATACTTTTGTTGTTTGATTAGCATAAGCTTGTTCGTAAAGAAGAAATGATTTAGCACCTTGATGGGTATTCCAATAATAAACAGAGTTTACTGGTCCACCATTTTGAAAACCAAACCAATTACTTTCTCCTGCAATTTTAGAAATAATACTTTCATAACCAATACGATTGTCCCAACCCTTGGATTTAGTATCTATTGTCCAGTTAGTTAGTTTGTAAGAAGACTTGGGATTAGGCTCAATACGTTCATCAATACCTAACACACCAGAATACTTTGGTTTATTATCTGTATTCATTCTCTTTTATCCTTTGCTGGTTAGGGTTTGTGCATAGCGGAAATCAAATAAGTTCTTACCAGCAGCAAATGGTTTCTTGATGTGAATAGCAGCAGGTTCTGATAACCATCTATTTTCAAGATTGAGAAGTTCTTTATTAGCTTTCTCTTGGTAAACTTTGGCTTGGTTGAGATTATTGTGTTTGATAAATAATTCTTCTGCTGTGCGGAAGACAAGATACTTATGACCAGAAGCTGGAACATCTGGGCTGTCTGTATCATCTACTAATCTTTGTGGACGATACATGTATCTAATCAAAACTAAATAGTCTTGGTCTTGTCTTGGATAAAGTCTAATACGTTGATAAACACCACCATGTTCTGGAAGTGGTTTAGAATTTGTAAAGACTTCATTATCCAATGGAATAGCAGAAGATGCTACTGTAACATCAACAGGGTATTCATCTGTGGAATAGAAGCGATTGCTGTTTGGAAGTCTAATGTAAAAACGTTTCTTCAATCCATCATAAATGTTTGTAGCTTGCATACCATTTATTGAGACACCATCATTGGCACCAACGTTTGGAACTACGCTATCAGAGATTGGAGAAGGTCCACTTTCCCAAGGAATAATACGAGAGTTCTCTGCAATACCATCGGTAGTTGTATGTTGTGCTTGAACAAAAGTATAACATACATCATAAGAACCAGCATAAGGTGCTCTAAATCCAACAAGAACAGGTCCAGCATTTATTGTTGCTTGTGGTGTAAGCATAGGTGGTTTGACATAATAATCTGCTTCTGGTATGTAATCTGTTGGTCTTCCTATTTCATCCATGTCAATAGCAAATTGTTCATCCATGTATTTAGCAAGAGGGTCAAATGGGCGAAGGTCTTGTGCTTCACCAGAGGTATTGAAAACTTCTCTCATACCAATACCTATAAGACCAACACAATCATGAGGAAGTGTTATGTAACGATGTTTGAAAATTATAGTAGCATCTGGATTTGAATTGCCTATACGTGGTGTTCTTTCCCACATGGCATTCAATCTTTGCTGGTCTTTATCCATACGTTGAAACCAAACAAGAGTTTTATTTGGGTATTGTTCTCCACCAGATGTAATGTTTGTAATCCAATACTCTCCAAGATTAGGAAGTGGGTCATTAGTAATTATGTCAGTTCCACCTGTTAGAGTTAGAATACAACCAGCAGAAAGCCAAGAAGGAACATCAGCAGTAGGACAAACAGCATAAGCAAAATAAGTTGGTCCATTGAAATCATTTACAATACTTATTTGAGAACCAACTAAATCATCTACTGGAAGAGGAACATCACCAAATGCCCAAATCTTTACTTCCTTCTGTGCCCATTTCCATTTGCGGTCAGAGAATAAGGAAAGATAAATGTCATTGAGTGTATTACGAACTTCTTGGCGGTATTCTGGCACATCTGGATTGTAATCAAGTATGTTTCCTACTTGGTCTATTAGTTGTCCGAGGTTCATTATTTATACTCCTTCAAATACTCTGCTGCTGATAGGCAGTTTTCAATACTATCTTTTAGTAGTCCTATTGCTTGATTACATTTTTTACAAAGTAATCCTCTAACTTTTCCAGTAGTATGGTCGTGGTCAACACAAAGAATAACGCCTTCTTCTGTTTGATGTTTATTACAGATTTTACAACAACCATTTTGTTCTTGAAACATTTTATTATAGTCTTCAAGTGTGATGCCATAAAGAGATTTTAGCCTAATGTCTTTTCTTCTTTGTCTGTATTCACGCTGCCATTCTCTTCGCCATTCTCTGCCAGCATCTGTTGTATTCCAACCTGTGTCAGCCATTATTGTTTCCCTCTACAATAAGTAGTTTCTTTTCGGCAAAAGAAAAGCCCCTCAACCATTTCTGGAAGAGGGGCTAACCTTGTCGGGGTTTAGACTAAATACCTTTACCGAGGATGTAAGCGGTTACAGTACCAGCACCGGGACCAGCAGCAGTAGAGAGAGCAAAAGCAAATGCTTCACTTACTGGTGTAGCCGAAGCTGCGTTGTAAGCAAGCTGAACAGCGCCAGTTCCTTCTGCACCTGCTGGGTCGAGGATTAGAGGGTCACCAATTGCAACTGCGCCAGTTACGGCAACAGAAGCTGCTGGACCTCTAACAACAACACGTACAGGTGAGGTTTGCTGTGGAGCAACTGTTACAGCTTTTTCAACAACACCAACTACTATCTTCTGTACAGGAGCAGAGTTGTAGTCAGCAAGTACAACGCGAATGGCAGTAAGACCACCAGATGCGTCAGTAGCCATTTGTGCTACGTCTACTGCAACTACCTGTCCAGCAGCGAGAGTTATGTTTGCACCACCAGCTGCATTTGGGTTACGAAACAAAAATGTTTCAACCTGTTTGCGGTCAGAAGGTGTGACACCTATTGTAGTACCATCTGCAAATGAAGTTTCAAGGTACTGTACTAAATTTGAAGTAGCCATGTTATTATGCCTCCCCGTCGATTAGAATACCTTGGCAAGCAAGGTGGTCAGTTACGAGCTGTGCTCTGGTCATGATTTGGGCTGAACGTGAAGCGTAGCCAGAAACATGTTCAAAGTCTGAAAGCTCAAAGTTTGCATCCTTATCAACAACGAGTTTGAGGTATTCGGTATTGAGGAAGTATGCAGAGATTACATCACCAGCGGAAGGACCAACTGTGATGGAAGCTGGAAGGAATGGGTCAACGTACATCATAGCACCATTGAATGCAAGAGCCAAACGACCACCATCAAGTACAGTTTCCTTCATGTAGAACTCCTGTGCGAAGAGGAGGTTCTTGTAGGTACGATACATGTTGGCAGAAGCAAGGATAAGATTTGGTGCAGATGTTGGGCTGTTTATCTGGGCTTGAATGTAAAGGTCAGTCAAGTTACCGATAGAGAGAGCACCACCAGCATCAACGAATTGGTTCTGATAAGCAGTTGGGAATGCAGCCTTGGAGATACCACCAACGGTATTTGTACCAGCACCGAATGCAACAGCTTCAAAGAAGCCTGTGGTGACGCCACCAGCACCATTGAGGGTGCTCATGTCGGTAAGAATGGTTGATGTTCCTGCAACGGCTTGACGTTCAAACTCACGTTTGAGCATACCCATTACGGACTTCAAACGAGCTTCGGCAATCTTGACAATTGCTCTGTCGCCTTTGTTAGCAAGTTCCTCTTTACGAGTGATTACAATTGGGGCAACGAAGTCGCAGAAGTTGTAAGAAGCATTTCTCATTGCATCAGCTACTGCTAATGAGACAGGCTCATAGCCAGTAGAAAGCTGTGTGATGCTTGAATGTTCTGCAAGGATTAGGGCACGGTCGATGGTTGAACCACCATCTACTTCCTCAACACCGCCCTTCTCACGGATTTTTTCAAGAAGTGGAGTAGCTTTGAATAAGTTGTCTACTTCTTGGTCTTTCACGATACGAAGTGTTGAGGAGAGTACGTCATTACTTATTGGCATAATTTATTCTCCTGTTTGATAATAATAAATACAAAATACATTTGGTTTTTGGAATGGTTTGTTATTAGGGTTATTTCTTGCGAAGTCCTGTGGTAAGAAACTTATTCCTGTGAAAACCAAAAATACAGGAGGTTTCTATAATAAGTATTTTCTTTTTCCTATTTCTTTTGTGCTGCAACCCATTCGTAGATTGCAACTGCTCCCTTACTTTTTACATGGTCTGGGATTTCAGTTGCTTTACCACGATTTGCACCACCAACTTTTAGTCCGTAATCTCTTGCAGCTTTCTTGTATTCAGCAAGTTCAGCCTCTGTTTTACGGGCAAATTCAGTTGTCTTTTGACCTTTGACAATCCAGTAAGCTTTTTCTAATGATAGAGATTTATCTGCTAATAGAAGTTTAGCTATGTCTGTTTTGTATTCTGCAAGGTCTGGATTTTCTTTTTTGAAATTATCTAATGCGATTTGACGTTTAGTTAGTTCTGCTTCTTGACGCATAGGCTCAATAAGTTCTTTCATTCTCTTTGCTACTTCTGCTTGTATCTTGGCTTCAATAGAAGATGGATTGAATGGGTCAAGTTCACCTGTAAAACTTTCTGCTTGTGTTTTTACTTTATCGTAGAAACCACTTTCAAGAAGAGCTTTGCGGTCTGCTTCTAATTGTTTGCGTTGTTCTGCTATGCTCTGTGTTTTTTTGGTATAGTCAGCACGAAGATTAGCTACAAGTTTCTTTGCATCTTCTGGAAGAGTATCGTATACCTTGGCGTAGTTTAGACCTTTTGTTTCGGTTAGACCAAAATCTGGGGCAGTATCTATTGATGCTTCTTCTGTTTCCTTTGCTAATGTTTCCCCTCTTTGAGTTAGTTTGCTTGCTTCTTTTGCTTCGATTGTAGCTCTTGCTTCTTCAAGAGCTTTGATTGCATTCATTCTTGTTTGGGCTTGTGGGCTATTTCCAACAGAGACAGGTGTAGAAGTAGCTCCTGCTTCTCCTACTCCATTGTTCCCTGTGGGAGTTGGAGTTGAGGTATTTTCCATTTTGATTTTCCTTATTTAGATTTGTTTAGTTTTTTGAGTGCTTTTTTATAAAGCCCGCACCCATAGGCTTTTTTAGGTTTAGGTCTTCCTACAATACGTTGAGTAGAAGCCCCCACATCATTAGTAACTGGCATTACATTCTTTCCATCATGAGGGCATCCATTTCTTCTTCTTGCATTCCTTTGCCCATTCCCATGCCACCAACAGGCGTTTCAACTTTTACTTCTACTTCGGTTTCTGGCATTTCTTTTTCTTTTGGTGCAGCTTTGAGGAACATCTGGAAGTCTCTGTTTTTTCCAAGAAGAGTTATTTTGCCAGCAGCCATTTCAAGAGCACGACCATCTGTAAGAGTATCAACTGCTGGGGCAAGGTCTGGCAACATAGCTTCATTAGCAGCAGCATTTATCATGACTAATGGTTTGTAAATTTCTAATGGTAATTTTCCTTTTACATCAGCATTGAAAGGAACAACTGGTGGAAGCGTTGGGTCAAAAAGTGGAAGAACTTTATTTACCGCATCACCAAGAGCATTTAGAGAACGAACAGGAAATACTCCAACAGGTGCTGCTTCTTCTGACATAGCATCCAGTTCTTCATCCATAAGAGAAGCAGCAGACATAGCTTCTTCTTCTCCCATACCTTCTTCCTCTTCCATTCCCTCTTCTTCCATTTCAAGAGCCATCAAATCTTCTTTTGCCATTTTATAAATCTCCTACAATAAGTTTTCTTTTTTTATGTTCCAGAGTTTATGTCAGTATCCAACATTCCTCTGCTTTTCAATTTATCAACAGAGAAAGTTTCAGCAATTGCTTTCTCAATAGAACCAGTTTCCCTTTTGATACGTTCATAATCTGCCAAATCTTTTTTATGATTATCGGTTGCTACAATTTGTTCATGAACTTTATCATCAACAAAACCTTTACCACCAACATCAGAGGAAGAAACCAATCCATGTTTCTTGATGTAAGCTTCTTTCTCCATAGAATTATTGAAATGTCTACCAAGAGAATAATCCCAACCACCACCTGTATCTCCCCATCTTCCTGCTGTTCTGGCTGGAATAGGCATCTTGTGGGTCATAAGAGTGTCGCAGCTATTGCATTTGACACTATCCTTCAAATCCCACTTGACTAATCTTTCTTCTTCTTTCCCACAAGAAGAACATGTATAATCATAAATTGGCATTATCTAATTCCTCCACTTGGTAATAGTGGTCCAATGTTTTTGACAGATGGGTTCATAACAGCTTCCATAGGAGAAGGAGGAGCTTGTGGTGGTGTAGCTGCTGGAACTGAACTTTGTTCCTTCATTATCATTTCCTTGATGGCTTCTGCTTTGAAAGTTTCTGGAAGGTTGAGAACTCTTACAACTTCATTTAGAATAAGTTCTTTGGGCACTCCCAGAGCCGTCAAGGTAGGTATGTTGGCAAGTAGCTGTCCTTTATTGATTGCTTCTGAAATGGGCGTAGAAGAGCTGTCAGCAGCGTATACGTTGAAGTCTCCAACAACATCATCAGCAGAGACAACATCCATTTTTCCATCAACATAAACCAATTGTTTTTCTCCCTCTGCCAAATAAAGACCAAGGATAGAAAGATAAATTTTGACCATGTTCTCAATGACAGCATCACGTTCTCTTGCTAATCTACCAATCTCTGATGAAGTGTAAGCAGCAAGAGCAGCAGTTTCAGCAGCCGTAACTTTGGTGGCTTCTCCTCGCGTAAAGGGAGCCATGATAGAGCCTTTGTCTTTATCACCAGTAACAAGAGCATAATACATTTGGATTTCTGGTGGAGTTGGATTTTGTGGAAGAGCTTTGATTACTCCATCAAGAGTTTCATCTTCTACCTCAACAAAGATACCATCAATACCTGCTGTGATTTGAGCCATTTGTTCAGCATCAAGAGAGCCTTTCTTGACAAGATACTGACGAGAAGCTTTACGAACAGCATTAGCTTGGAAGGAACGGATAATGTTCATTTCAAAGATTTGGTCGTATACTCTCTTCATTGCTGAATAACCTTCCAATGGAGTATCTGGAATACGATTGAAATAGAATGGAGCAATTGGAGGAGAAGGTTTTCCATCATAAGTACGGAAAGGGATAGCTACTTTCTCTTGCATAAGTATTTTATCTTCTTTCCATGAAGGAGAATAAAAGAGTAAGCGGTCTTCTACTAAATCATAAAGCTCAACAATCTGAACATACTCATAAGCAGATTGTGGTTCTTCTCTTACATCAACACTATCTCTTCCTCTATTGAAATAGTCAGTAGAGTATTTAGACATAGGCAACCATTCTTTGGAACCAAACTTATCATCTGCTTCTTTTACTGTAAGATAATAAACGTGTCCTACAAATTTCTGTAAGTCCCAACGAGGAGCATCATAATCAAGAATAACTTCCCAAGGAGGAATAGCAACTGGTAAAACTTTTTGTAATAGATTTCCAGTATCTTGTGGAACTAACTTGATAAAGGAGTGGGTATAGATAAGAGCCATACGAGAAGCACTTTCAATTTCTCTACGACTTCTTTCAAGAAACTCATTAGCAATAAACTGGGATTTCTTTATGTTGCCCTTGTTTTCTAATCCTGTTTTCAATACAACGTTAGGATGTTTGGCATAGAGAGAAGCAATGTAACTTTCTATGTAAGAATACCCTTCGCTTACTTGAACTTGTAATTGAGTATTGGACCAATCATTGATAGTTCCTTGTTCTTCCCAAAAGTTAGTTTCATAAGCAGCTTTATAGCGTTTCATTTCTTGACGCTTCTTTTCCCAGTATTGCTCATGAAAAGAAACAATCTGTTTGATTTCTTTTATCTTCATCTAATACTTCCCTCTATTATTAGTAATGTCTTTTTTTATTGTATGAATAGCCAACAGGTTTGTAAGCAAGAGGTATGTCACTAAACATCTTCTTCGCTCTTTTCTTTTTCCACTCTTCTATTGGATTGAGCCTTTCATCACGCCATACTTCTTTACCTTTCAAAGCCCAATACCCAATCATAGTAGAGAATAATAAATCATCATGTTCTCCTTTTGGATGGTCTGGTCTATCATTCATCCAGACACAGGTTTTGATTTGATGTAATAAATCTTTATCCATTTCTACTATTGTTTCGTCTTCTATTATTTCTTTGAAGTAAGAGAATAACCTATTGCGATTTCCAGATGTAGTATTGAACCATCTACCATCTTTATCCTTCCATAGCTTCTTATAACCCCATCCTTGTAGGGCTTCTATTACAGATGCTCCATAGGAATTAGCTTCTACGATTATTGTAGGTGTTCCATAATCAAGAGCTATGTCATAAAGTATTTCAGCAAATGCTCTTGGTGTTGTAGTGTTAGAAAGATAATGATAAACAGGTTGCATAGTATCGTTGTGTATTATTGTAAAGGCTGAATAGTCTCCTCCTACACCAGCAGATACATCAACTCCTATTGTGTAGTTATCTCCCTCAATAATCTGATGTTTATACTTTCTCTTTTCTCTACTACCTAATGAGATAGATTTTATCTCTTCGCATTTATCATTCCAGAAATAAGGAGTTGTTCTACTTCCTTTGAATGCTTCTTCTATTGTTCTTGGATACTCTCTAATAAACTTATCATAACCAAGAGTGCTTATTTGTTTTCTTCTCCAAGAGATTTGAGGAATAGATAAACCTTCCTTTACTAATTCTTTTTCTTCATCATAAACTCTTTGTAATCTCTGAACACCTTTATCTGCGTATTCCTCATTACAAGTCCAAGGAAAGAATAAAACTTTCCATTCATTTTTTCCAGCTATTCCATCTTCTACTAATCTATTGAAGTAATCTCCTGCTATGTTAGGAGAACTTTCTATTACTATTCCTCCATCACCAACAGCAGCAAGTATAGTAGCTAATGCCTCTTCTGGATTTTCATAGAAAGGAAACTCTGATAGATGTGCATGAGAGAATACATAACTTCTTGTTCCTCCCTGTCCTCCTGCTGTAAATGCTTTTAGTTCCCCTCCATTCTTTTTACGTAGGGTTCTGGATGTAGCTTTATCTATTAGGGGTTTTAGTTTAGCTGGAAGATTATTATAAAATGTTTTGTCAGTATTATGTAAGTTATCTGCTGCTTCTCTGGTATGGGCTACTACTCCTAACTTCAATGGTTCAGTAGCATTATACCATAACCAGAATTGATAAGCCCTAACAAGAGTAGAGATACCTAATTGTCTTGCCTTTACAACTATTATTCTTTTATGTCCCTCCAACAAAAGGTCCAACAACTCACTCTGGGCTGAATTCAAATCAAAGAATGATAGTCGTTGTTTCTCTTTATTGTAGATTGTAAGGGCGGAAATGAATTCTTGTGGGGTCATTATTTTATTCTTTTATTTATTAGTTCTTTCCACCCTTCATTACTTTCAGTCTATCTTGGAATGCTTTGAAGTCTGCATCCTCTCCAACTTCTCCTAAATCCTTTTGAGCTTTCTTCAATAGGAGTTGAGCATGGATAATGTCAAGGATAAGTCTGGGTGTAATGTACTTCCCTAACTCTTTATTGCCTTCCATTTCTAACAGACATAATTCCATGAACTCTTTTAGGACTTTTGAATAATCGCCTTCTTTGGCAGCTCTTCTACATTTCCTTACAGTTCTTTGTCTATGTGTATGTCTGGATGGTTTCTCATTCTCTTGCATTCTTTATCTCCTCTATTTCTTTCTGAACCTTCTGCCATTTCTTCCAAGCAGTTGAGATAGAACAGCCTAAAACCTTTGCCATACTCTCATACTTGGGGGTATTGATGTAAGATAATAGAACTCTTTGGCTCTCATTATCTAACTTTTCTATAATAGATTTGGCTTCCTCTAATAATAGCCCTTTTCTTTCCCATTCTACTTCATTTTGGTCTATTCCATCTATCATTCTTATCATTCTATCTTCTTCATCTACATCATTATTAGAGTTCAGAACATGCTCAATAAACTGATTATCCTTTTGTAGAATGACTTTTATTTCCCAATCTTTTTGTTTCATTTATTCTTTTTCCTGCTCACCTTGAATACCCCACATAATCTCGTTTACTTTTATGTGTATGTTCTCGGTTAGTTTGGCACATTCCTCTACTTGCTGGATTAGTCTATCGAACTTATCATCAATTTGTTTTAGACTTCCTTTTAGTTCTTCTATCTCGCTTGGGTTCATCTTGGTTATCTCCTCTTGGTTGTTCAGTAGATTGTAATACGGCTGGCTCTGCTTCGATTGCTCCTTCTTCAATCTGGTTATCAAGTCTGGATGGTAATTGTATTCTTCTTTTGTTTGTCTCTCTCCATCGTGGTATACGGGAGGCATTATCTTTGGCAAATCTTTGTATCTCATTTTCTGTTATGTCCTCTTCAAAAAGCATTCTCAATAACCATAATTGCTTCTCATTTAGTTCTCTCATTCTTTCTCTCCGTTTAGTTCTATTCCTAACCAATCAAATCCTAAACTTGTTGCTGCTCTTCCTGTTGTTCCGCTTCCCATAAAAGGGTCTAATACTTTACCATTTGGTGGTGTGGTTGTTAGTATGCAGTTAGTTGGAAGTTCTATTGGGAATGGAGCAGGATGTTTATTCTTTGCATCTGGTGGTATCTCCCAGACATTTGTTTTGAATAGTCCCTTGCTTCTATCAAAGTAAGTTCTTGCATCTTTATCTTTTTGTATCCAGAAAATCCATTCAGTTACTGGATAGAAGTAAGACTTATCTAACTTCGGTGTGTTCTTTCTATTCCAGATTATGATTTCTTTGACTGGATAATCTAATACCCAAGAAGGAAAATGGGTTTGATGTTCTCTCAAAACATCTGTGTGATTGTAGAAGATAGAGCCTGTTGGTTTTAGAAGTCTTATCATTTGGTTTAGAACTTCTCTCTGCCAACGTTCGTATTCTTCTGGTTCCATACAATCATCAAAGGAACCATAAGTTATTCTTCTGCTCTTTGTTTTAAAACCATTATTTGGATTTCTATTTCTGGACCAATAACCTTTATTGTATGGAGGAGAAGTAACGATTGTATCAAAGGTATTATCTGGAAGGGTCTTCATAACTTCTATTGTATCACCGATGATAGTTCTATTCCAGTTCATTTATTGTTTCCTGTTTAGTATTCTCAATTTATTCTGGACTTCTGTTAGATGAACTGAAAGGGTATCTCTTCCAACAAAATCTATTACTACTACCCATCCATCTTCTATTTGCTGAACCATTCCTGTATGTTTTTGAAAGCTGGATTGATTTGTTATTATCATGTTATCTAATCTTCTTCCATCTTTTATTCTGTTGTGTATTGTAACTAAATCTTCTGGATGAATTGTAAGAACATTCCATTCAACAAGGTCACCAACTTCAATCATTTCTTTCTTTCCTTTATTTTATTTATTTTATTTATTTTATTTAGAAGAACTTATTACCGCCATAATACTTTCTTTCTATCTTATAAATAAATAGTAATAGAAATACTGAAAAGAACTTTTATTATTATTTATTTTTATTATTTATTTTATCTTATTATTCTTTATGTATTTATTTA
>VFQT010001592.1_pt1 | contig 26704 bp, 22 predicted proteins | sample 3512381 | NCBI WGS metagenome assembly VFQT01 (sample SAMN10412376, study PRJNA504923) | tailings metagenome | isolation source: Relicate 2 Philex TSF3 active mining site | place: Philippines: Tuba, Benguet | collected 2017-08-29
AAAGGGGGTCCCTCTTCGACGCCGATCGGGGGTCCCTTTTGAACGCCGTTTGACACCTGTCGGCATGGCACGAAGGATCAAACCCTTCAGACGAGTGTCTCGATAGTCCGTCTGCTTCTGCGGCACGGGAACGTTTTTGACGAAGTCTCTGGTCAGCTTCACTCGCATCGATTTTATCCGTGAATGGTAATTCCTGGTGGTGCGCTGGTGGTGCAAATTATCGAAACAGATCGGAACGTATATAGAACAAATGCACCACCAGTGCAAGCTATTGCACCACCAGAAATTGGTGTAATTCTGAGGATTATGCAATATTTATCAACACTTAGTGCGGCATCTCGCGCTCAATTTTGGGCGGCTGGGGGTGTGGGGGTCGGAGGTTCGAATCCTCTCGTCCCGACCAGAATTTTCATTTTCCTACACGAACCGATATGGTTATCCGAAGCACTCCCTCCTGCCAGGCGGAGTTGCTTCATGCCGATCCTCGACACCATCATCGGCCCCCTGTCCTCGATCATCGACAAGATCATTCCTGATCGCGACGCGCGCGACCGGGCCAAGCTGGAGCTGATAAAGCTGCAGGGTACGCAGGATATGGAGATGCTGCAGACACGGCTTTCGGCGATCCTCGCCGAGGCCGGGTCCGCCGATCCCTGGACCAGCCGCGCGCGGCCCAGCTTTCTCTACGTGATGTACGCAATCATCCTGTGGTCGGTGCCGATGGGGGTGATCGGCGCGTTCAGCCCCTCCACTTCGGCGGCGATCGCGCAGGGCATGACCGCTTATCTCAACGGCCTGCCGGAAGCTCTCTATGCGCTCTTTGGCACCGGTTACCTCGGCTACACGGCGCTGCGGCAATGGGGCAAGGTCGCGGGCAGCGACAAATAGCGGTTAACCGAAGATCAGGGCTTTCCCGCTAGAGCCTTGCGGATGACCCAGCTTTCAAGCCCTCGGACTCTCCTGAGCAGACTCGGCTTCTCCCGTGCCGCCGCCATGGCGCCGTTGCTCGTCCTCGCCGCTTGCGGATCAAGCAGCGAAGAGCAGATCGCCGATGAAGTGGCCGCCGCCGAGGCAGCGGCTTCCCGTGCTGTCGAGGCGCAGAAAGCAGCCGAAAAGGCCGCTTCGGCAGCCGCTCGCTACAACCCTGGAACGGTCGTAACGGAAGAAGTCGCCGACGAACAGATCGAGGAAGAAGAAGGCATGGTGGTTTCCGAAGAAGCGCCCGCCCCCTCGGTCGTCGAGGAATGACGATCGCGCGGCCGGCGGGCCAGCCGGCGCTTGCCACGATCCCGCCCCGGCCCTAGTCGGAACCAGCTAAACAACCGGCGGGACGGATTATGGCAAAGCAGCTGGTCTATGTGCTGAACGGACCCAACCTCAATCTGCTGGGTATGCGCGAGCCGGAGATCTACGGCAGCGACACGCTGGACGACATCGCCGCCCTGATAGAAGATCGCGCGCAGGCGCTGGGCCTCACGATCGAGATGCGCCAGTCCAACCACGAAGGCCATTTGGTCGATTGGCTCCACGAAGCGCAGGCAGAGGACGCCAAGGCGGTGCTGCTCAACGCTGGCGCGTTCACGCACACCAGCGTGGCGCTGCACGATGCGATCAAGTCGATCCGCACGCCGGTGATCGAAGTGCACCTCTCCAACCCGCACGCCCGCGAGGCTTTCCGGCACAAGAGCTTTGTGGGAATGGCCGCGAAAGGCTCCATCGCGGGGTTCGGGGCGAAAAGCTACCTGCTGGCGCTGGACGCGGCGGCGGCACTCTAGGATCTGTCGCGGTACAGTCGAGGTCATCCGCCCCAACGGTTCCGGCTATTTCGCCTAAGCAGGACAGAGCCTAGTTTTAGAGCAACTCACTCCAGCGGAACGCCGGGCTCCTGCTTGGCGGTGCGGATCGTCAGCGATGTCTTGACGCTGGCCACGTTTGGCGCGGGAGTGAGCTTCGAGGTCAGGAATTCCTGGAAGCTCTGCAGATCCTTGCTCACGATCTTCAGGATAAAATCGATTTCACCGTTCAGCATGTGGCATTCGCGCACTTCGGGCAGCTTGCGCATGTGATCCTCGAACTGGCGAAGTGCCTCTTCGGCCTGGCTCTTCAGGCTGACGAGCGCGAACACGGTTATCGCGAAGCCCAGCTTGGCGGCGTCGAGGTCCGCGTGATAGCCCTTGATCACACCGGCTTCCTCCAGCGCCCGCACCCGGCGCAGGCATGGCGGCGCGGTGAGCCCGACCCGCTGGGCAAGCTCGACGTTGGTGGTCCGCCCTTCCGCCTGCAGCTCGGCCAGCAGTTGCCTGTCGATCTGGTCGAGATTTGCCATCGGTCGTCCCATAGAGCTCGGGCGGAGCCTGCTCCCGCCGCCGGCTGTAATTTCCACAGCCGATAAACGGTTCGGCCGATAATATTATTGTCTCATATTGCATTCGTCCCGCTTTGCAACGCAGCAAGCACATTCGCTTCCGCGACGACCGCAACGTGCTAGGAGGCGGGATGGATGAAAGACGGGCGCCTGCCGCCCGCGCCTTCTGGCGGAGCACTGATGCACTTCGATGACCGCCTCGATACGGTGCTGCGTCAGCCCGATGCGGGGCGTGCGTTGCGGCGAATCCAGTTCCGGCAGTTGCTTGACCTGCTGGGCACGGCCCCGTCCGGCGCCGGCGGCACCCGGCTGGATGCCGCCCATGCCCGGCTGGCAGAGCTTTCACAGGATATCCCGGCGCCGGAGCGCGCGGCAATGTTGCGCGAGCCCGGTCTGCGCCTGCGCAACCCGCAGTTGCTGGCGATGTTCATGGCCGGCGATCCCGCAGTGGCGGCCGCCGCTGTCGCCAAGGCCGAACTGAGCGAGGAGCAATGGCTGGACCTGGTTCCCGCGCTGCCGGTGCGCCTTCGCGGCCTGGTCCGCCAGCGGCGCGGTCTCGGTGCCGGTACTATCGCGCTGCTGGACCGGTTGGGCGTCCCGGCGCGGGCACTGCCACCGGCCGATGGCGAATCGGCGCTCGCATCGCCCTCTCCGGCTCTTGGAACGTTCGACCACGAGCCGATCGAGGAAATCGGCGCGATCGTCCGCCGCATCGAGGCCTATCGCAAGACCCGTCCGCGCCAGGACGGCCCCGATATGCCGGAGGACGCGCCGCACGCCGCCGCTCCCGCCGACGTATTCGATTTCGCGACCGATGCCGAAGGGCGGATCGTATGGGCCGACCGCGCCTGCGCGCCTGCCGCGATCGGACTGCGGCTGGCTGGCCGCGATGCCGAAAGCCCGCTCCAGCCGGAGCCCGCGCTGACGGACGCCTTCCGCGATCACCAGCCGATCCGCGGCATGCTCGCCACGATCGAAGGCGGCCCCCTGCTCGCCGGGCACTGGCGGGTGGAGGCGATGCCGCGTTTCGAGCGCGCGGGTGGACGCTTTGCCGGCTACTTCGGGCGCATGCGACGCACCCGGGACGTCCCGCAGGCAGGCGCAACGGCTGCTTCGGCGCAGGACGAAGCCGACCGGATGCGGCAGATGCTGCACGAGCTGCGCACTCCAGTGAACGCTATTCAGGGCTTCGCCGAAGTCCTCCTTTATCAGCTCTACGGCCCCACCCCCCACGAATACCGCGCGCTTGCCGCCGCCATCGCCGGCGACAGCGCCCGCATCCTCGCGGGGTTCGACGAGCTGGAGCGGCTGGCAAAGCTGGAATGCGAAGCGCTGCGGCTGGAACACGGCGAAAGCGATCTGGCCGCCCTTGTCACCGCCGCGCTGGCGCAGCTGACGACGGCCACCACCGGGCGCGGCAGCGGTTTCACGGCAGACATCGAGGACGACAAGCTGCCTGTGGCACTTGCTCGCGTCGATGCCGAGCGCTTGGTCTGGCGCCTGCTGGCCACCTTGGCGAACAGCACCGCGCCCGGCGAGATGCTGAAGCTGCGCCTGCGCGGGCGCGATGGCGAGGCGCGGATGACCGTGCGCCTGCCAGCAAGCCTGGCGGTGCTGGGCGATGAGGCGCTGTTTCGGGCCGGCAGCCCCGGGCAGCCGCAGGCGCAATCCGCCGGTCTGCCGTCGGCGGGGATGTTCGGCGCGGGCTTCGCGCTGCGTCTGGCCGCGACCGAGGCCCGCGCGGCTGGCGGTGCGCTCGACCGGCGGGGAGACAAGCTGCGGCTGACCCTGCCGGGCTTGACCGCCCAGGCCGAGAGCCATAGCCAAGCGAGTGCCGCTCCGGCCTGACGGAAGGGCGGCCGGCAGGAGGGGGCCAGCTGGTGACAGGCGTCAATATCGGGCAACCGCCGCGCGATCCCGACTACGTCCGCTTTGCCGACGGCTTCGGCCGCCGTTTCCTCGTCACGATCGATACCGAGGAAGAATTCGACTGGGGCGCGCCGCTCGACCGGGAGGCGCATAGCCTGCACACGATTCCCGCTTTCGCCAGGTTCGTGGAGTTCTGTTCCGGCTTCGGCGTCGTACCCATCTTCCTGGTCGATTACCCCGTGGCCAGCGCCCCCCAGGCAGCCGAAGTTCTTGGAGAGGCCGTGGCGAGTGGCCGCGCCGAGGTAGGCGCGCATCTGCATCCGTGGCTCACCCCGCCGCTCGACGAAGATGTTAGCGATTTCAACAGCTACGCGGGCAACCTTCCGGAGCCGCTCGAACGCGCGAAGTTTCACCGCCTGTCCGAGACGATCGCCACCCGCTTCGGAGCCGCGCCGGTCATCTACCGCGCGGGGCGCTATGGCGTGGGGCCCGCGAGCGCCGCGATCATCGCCGATCACGGCATCCTGATCGACAGCTCGGTGCGAAGCCTGTTCGACTATTCGAAGGGCGGCGGCCCCAATTTCCGCGATCACCCGCTGCGCCCCTACTGGCTCGACCGTTCGCGCAACCTGCTCGAGCTGCCGGTCACGACGATATTCTGGGGTCCGCTGCGCCAGTTGGGGCGCTGGCTGTATCCCCGCCTTTGGCGAGCCCCGAGCCTGCGCGGACTGCTGTCGCGCGCAGGCCTGCTCGAACGGATCCCCCTCACCCCCGAAGGGGTGCGCGCCGACGAGGCGATCCGCGCGATCGACGTGGCGCTGGACGATGGCTTGCCGGTGCTGGTGTTCTCCTTCCATAGCCCGTCGCTGGCGCCTGGTCACACCCCCTACGTGCGCGACTCCGCCGATCTGGAGTCCTTCTACGATTGGTGGCGCGCCGTGTTCGCGCACCTCAAGCGGCGCGGCGTAGGCCCGTGCGGAGCGCGCGATGTCATCGCCGCAGCGCTTGCCTAGCCGCTTCGGTCCGGCTAAGCGCGAGCACCCGGCAGCGCCAGCGGCGCGGCGGGGCACGGCGAGATGGGCCTGTAGCTCAGCGGTTAGAGCTGGCCGCTCATAACGGCTAGGTCGCGGGTTCGAATCCTGCCGGGCCCACCACCATTAACCGGTCTGGCCAATGCCAGACCGGAAACCAGGGTCGGGGAGTAGCGCAGCCTGGTAGCGCATCTGCTTTGGGAGCAGAGGGTCGCAGGTTCGAATCCTGTCTCCCCGACCATTTTTCGGAAACTAAAATCCGCGCAAGCGGCGGAACGACGACACCGCTAGCGTTTTTTTCGCCTGAACTCGAGCGGCCCGATCCCTGACCACCTTTTGAACGCGCGCGAGAAACTCGATGTCTCGGCGAACCCAACCGCCTCGGCAATCATCTCGACGGTCATGCGCGGTTCGCTGAGCAGGCTGCGGGCGCGGCGATAGCGCGCCTCGTCCAGGATGACCGAGAACTGGGTGCCTTCCTCGGCGAGACGGCGGTGCAATGTGCGCTGCGACATCGCGAGTTGCCGCGCCGCGCCGCTGGCGCGCAAGACCAAATCCTCCCCGCTGTCGAGCAGCACCGCGAGACGGCGGCTGATGGGCGCGCTGGGCCGCGCCTTGCCGAGCAGATCGTCGCACTGCGCCCGATAGAGCATCGCCAGTTCGCCATCGGACAGCGGCAGCGGACGGGTGACCGAGCCGGGCAGGAAATGCCATTGCGTCTGTTCGGCATGGAATTGCACGGGGCAGGGAAAGTCCTTGGCGTGCGCGATCCAGTTGGCGGGCGGCGGCCCCGCGACGGTCACGCGCTCCAGCACCGGTTCGTTGGCCATCAGGTCCGCGATCAGCGTTCGTACGGTGCCCAGGTCACGATGCTGGGTGAAATTGCGGAGATGCCGGGGCAGACCGCTGTCGTCCGCGATCAGAGCGCAGGCCCCGTTCGGCTGGCTTACGTACCGGTAAGCGATCAGCGAATACGTGAGGGCCTGATACTGGCAGGCGACTTCGAGCGCTTCGCCGAGCGTTTGCGCGGTCATCATGGCGGCGCCCATGGCGCCGAATTTCATCGAACGATAGCGAAGCCCGACTTCGAACCAGAGGTCTGGGCGCTGCGCCGTCGCGCTGGCGAACCCTTCCTGAAGCATGAATTCATCTGCCGCATGCAGGTCGCTCATTCCGTCATTCAGGCGGATGGCGCGTAACGAGAAATGGCGGCAGAATTTGTCCCAATCGAGATCGAGGCTTGCTTTCAGCGAATGTTGCATGATCCGCGCACTTTGATCAGGCAGCGAAACATACGGCATATTGGGGTTCATCGGCCCCGATCCTCATCCCAAGACGATATTTAGATTGCCTTCTAACTAGCGAGTTTCGGCAGAGAGTGTCAATAACTGGCGGTGTTTGTCATCGCCGTTACGGGAAGCCCGCATCACACCTATAGCGCCGCGAGCTTGATCCGCAGGATCGTATCGTCTGTCGGCGGAACACATAGCGGCATCAAAGCCGCGTGAAGGGTCGGGTTGTTCAAGGAAATCGGGATGGATCGCCAGATGCCGCACCTTTTCTGGCCCGGCAGCTGCCCAGCCTTAACGCCGCACCGGCCCTGAGGACACCTCGATGACCCGGCCGGTGGAAGCCGCGTGATTGACTTTAGATCCACGGGAGAACGAGATGACCACGAGTGACCAATCGCAGCCGTTTCCCAATGCGCTCGAAGCCTACGGGCTGCCGCTGCTGTCTCCGCTCTATGCAGAGCCCCCCTTCGAGTATCACGATTGCAAGTCGCAGCTGATGGTCTTCAAGAGCGATCCCGAGGTACTGGCGCCTTTGCTGCCCGCGCCTCTCGTTCCCGATCCGGACGGATTGATGACCCTGACGCTCAGCCGGTTCTTCGTTGCCGGGTTCGGTTTCTACCGCGAAGCCGTTCTATGCGCGAACGCCATGCTAGATGGCGAACCCGTCAACCACACGGTGTACGTGATCCTGGACAACGATATCGCCGTGGGCGGCGGACGCGAGATCTGGGGTTTCCCCAAGAAGGTGGGCCGCCTCGCCTTCTCCGAAAATGGCGGCAGCGTGCTAAATGTCGGCGTGGAGCGCGGCGGAATCGAGATCATCACGGCGGCGTTCGAGTTTGGACCGGCGCTGCCGCTGAATGCGCTGGATAGCGGCAGCCTGGCGTACACCAACCTCAAACTCATTCCTTCGGTTAAAAAGGGAGCCCCGCCGGAAGTGCAGCAGCTCACCAAGGTGACGCTGACGAATCTGGTGATGAAAAGGATTTATCAGGGCCGTGCGACCCTGAAGTTCAACGAGTCGCCGGTCGATCACCTCTTCAAGCTGCCAATCCGCGAGATCGTCGGCGCCTTTTATTACGAGGCCGACTTCACACTCGATAGCGGCGAGATTGTCCGCGATTATCTGAAGTGACGGTCTAGGAGATACGCGTAAACGGCACGATCGGCAGTGCCGTTTACGACGTGCCTGCCTTTTATGCGCCCGCTTCGCCCTCCGGAACAATCGGAAGCGCTTATTCGCCTGCCCCCACGGGGCGGGTAGGCCAGCGACGCGCCGGTGCCCCGGATTGCCAGCGTAAACAGTTCGCAGGTACGGAAGGGCTGCAGGCATGACAACGAACCTCCGCCCCTTCTCGCAATTCGCGCCGCCGATTCGCAAGCTCGGGCCATTGCGCCGCGCCATCGCCAACGCCGCCCAGCGGCCCGAGGCGGAATGCGTCGAGCCGCTCCTGGCAGGGGCGACGTTGCCGCCGCTGTCGCAAGCAACAGTGGCGCAGACGGCGCGAACTCTCGTCGAAGCGCTTCGTGCCAAGCCGTCGCGCGCGGGCGTGCAGGCGCTGGTGCGCGAGTACGCCCTGTCCAGCGACGAGGGCGTGGCGCTGATGTGCCTGGCCGAGGCGTTGCTGCGCATTCCGGACAATGCGACTCGCGACGCGCTCATTCGCGACAAGATCGCCAAGGGCGACTGGGCAGCGCATATCGGCGATGACCGCTCGCTGTTCGTGAACGCGGCAACCTGGGGGCTGGTGGTCACCGGAAAGCTAACCGCAAGCGCTGACGATCAGGGGCTGTCGGCAGCACTTACCCGGCTTGTGGCCCGGCTGGGCGAGCCCGTGGTCCGGCGGAGCGTCGATTTCGCCATGCGACTGATGGGCGAACAGTTCGTGATCGGTGAGTCGATCGAGGAGGCTCTGCGTCGGGCCCGCACCATGGAGGCAAAAGGCTTCCGCTATTCCTATGACATGCTTGGCGAGGCGGCCATGACCGAAGCCGACGCGGCGCGATATTACGCCGACTATGAAAGCGCCATCCACGCAATCGGGCGCGCCTCCGCGGGCCTGGGCGTTTACGAGGGGCCGGGCATATCGATCAAGCTGTCGGCGCTCCATCCGCGATATGAGCGCTCGCAGACCCGGCGCGTAATGGCGGAGCTTCTGCCCAGGGTTCGCAGCCTGGCGCTTCTCGCGATGTCGTACGACATTGGGCTCAACATCGATGCCGAGGAGGCCGATCGACTGGAGCTTTCGATCCACCTGCTGCAATCGCTGGCCGAGGACGCCGCGCTCACCGGCTGGAACGGCCTGGGTTTCGTGGCGCAGGCTTATGGCAAGCGCTGTCCGTTCGTGATCGACTACATCATCGCCCTCGCCCGTTCGAGCCGTCGGCGGATCATGGTGCGGCTGGTCAAGGGCGCCTATTGGGATGCCGAGATCAAGCGCGCACAAGTGAACGGGCTGTCCGGATTCCCCGTCTTCACCCGCAAGTGCCACACCGACGTATCGTATATCGCCTGCGCTCGCCGCCTGCTGGCCGCGCAGGACCTGGTGTTTCCGCAGTTCGCGACGCACAACGCGCAGACGCTGGCCACGATCCACGAGCTTGCTGGCCCCGCATTCAGCGTGGGCGACTGGGAATTCCAGTGCCTGCACGGCATGGGCGAGGAACTTTATGAGGAGGTCGTCGGCGCCGACAAGCTTGGCCGCCCATGCCGCATCTATGCCCCGGTTGGCACGCACGACACCCTCCTGGCCTATCTGGTGCGCCGTCTGCTGGAGAACGGCGCCAATTCCTCGTTCGTCAACCGCCTCGGCGACCGCTCGTTGCCCGTCGAAGCGCTGATCGCCGATCCGGCCAAGGAGGCGCGCGCGATAAATCCGGTGGGGGCGCCGCACCCGGCGATTGCCTTGCCTGCCGACCTTTATCCGACGCGCCGCAACTCCCGGGGCATGGACCTTAGCGACGATGCCACTCTGGCGGTACTGACCGACGATTTGATCGAAACCGCCGCCGCCGATTGGCGCGCGGCGCCGATCGTCGCCAGCGGTGCGGCGGCGGCGGGGGTGGCACATGCTGTTACCAACCCCGCGAACCGCAAGGATCAGGTCGGCACCGCTGCGTTCGCCCGGGAGGAAGATGCCGTTCAGGCCGCCCGAGCGGCGGCGCTGACGGTGACGACCTGGGCAGCCGTGCCGGTATCGGAGCGAGCCGCGATCCTGGAGCGCGCCGCCGATGCGTTCGAGGCCGAAATGCCGGCTTTCGTAGCGCTCGCCATCCGCGAGGCGGGCAAGTCCGCCGCCAATGCCGTGGCCGAAGTCCGCGAGGCGGTCGATTTTCTGCGCTATTATGCCGCCGAGGCGCACGAAAGGCTCGGCCCGGATTCTCGCCCGATCGGGCCGGTCGTGTGCATCAGTCCCTGGAACTTCCCGCTCGCGATCTTCACCGGCCAGATCGCGGCCGCGCTCGTTGCCGGCAATCCGGTGCTCGCCAAGCCCGCCGAGGAAACGCCGCTGATCGCCGCGCACGCCGTCGCCCTGCTCCACGCGGCCGGGGTTCCGGTGGAAGCGCTACAGTTCCTGCCCGGCGACGGGTCGATGGGCGCGGCCCTAGTCGCCGCGCCCGAGACCGCAGGCGTGATATTCACCGGCTCGACCGAAGTTGCCCGGCTGATCCAGCGCGAGCTGGCCCAGCGCTGCCTTCCTGACGGACGGCCAGTCCCGCTCGTCGCGGAAACCGGCGGGCAGAACGCCATGATCGTCGATTCCTCGGCACTCGCCGAACAGGTCGTGGCGGACGCCATTGCCTCCGCCTTCGACAGCGCGGGCCAACGCTGCTCGGCGCTGCGCCTGCTCTGTCTGCAGGAGGACATCGCCGATCGCACGCTGGCAATGCTGCGCGGGGCCATGGACGAGCTCTCGGTCGGCTCGCCCGACGCGCTGCGGATCGATGTCGGCCCGGTCATCACCGATGAGGCGCGGGCGAAGATCCTCCAGCACATCGGCGCCATGCGTGGCACCGGCCATCGCGTGTACCAGGCCCGGCTCGGTCCGGGCTGTTCGGAGGGCAGTTTCGTCCCCCCTACCCTGATCGAGATCGACGCGGTTTCCGAGCTGACACACGAAGTGTTCGGACCGGTCCTGCATGTGCTGCGCTATCGGCGCAGCGATCTGGATGCGCTGATCGATGCGATCAATGCTACCGGCTACGCCTTGACCTTCGGCCTCCATACCCGGCTGACCAGCACCACGGAGCGCGTCACGGCGCGGATCGCGGCGGGCAATCGCTACATCAATCGCAACATGATCGGCGCCGTCGTCGGCGTACAGCCGTTCGGCGGCCGGGGGCTTTCGGGAACGGGACCGAAGGCGGGCGGGCCGCTGTATCTTTCGCGACTGGTCACCGGGCCGGCACGCTGGCCCTCCGCCGGGAGCGCCGCGCCCGCTGCCGCTGCCTTCGCGGAGTGGCTGGCGGAACGCGGCGATGCCGACGCCGCAGGGCGAGTGCGCCGGGCCATCGCGGCATCGCCTTTGGCCGTGGAACTGGAACTTCCCGGCCCGGTGGGTGAGTTGAACACATATGCCTGTCGGGCGCGCGGGCGCATCGCTCTCGTCACATCGAGCGCGGCTGGGCTCTACGATCAGCTCGCGGCGGTGCTCGCGACAGGGAACCGGGCGGTCATCGCGAGCTCTACCCCGCGCGAATGGCTCGCCGAATGGCCCGGCACCATCGCGGAAGGTCTGGAGTGGTCCGATACGCCTCTGGCCGAACCTGCGATAGCGGGCGTGTTGGTCGAACGCACAGAGGATGTGATCGCGACCGCCAAGACATTGGCCGAACGGCCCGGGCCGATCGTCCCGCTACAGCTTGCCACCGCGACGGGCTATATGCTCGCGTGGCTGGTCGATGAGGTTTCCACCTCAGTCAACACCGCCGCGGCGGGGGGCAACGCGAGCCTGATGACGATAGCTTGACAGGCAGCGCCAGTCGGCTGGGGAGCGGACGGGCACAACGCCACAGCGCCCCTGACGCACAACTTATCGAATATTAGCAAAGTTTTAGTTCTGGCATGCTGTAACCTCCCTTGGGGGATGGGTTTGCAGAGGTTGCAAGCCTTGAATTATGTTTGCCTGATCGGCAGCCGCCTGAAATACCGCAGCCGTACGGCGCTCGAGCCGCGGTCTTGTGCTTAGGCAGCGCGAAAAGCGCCGGAACGTTGCCCTCGATGCTCGCCTCAGGGGCGATGACGGGTGGCATGATGTGATCATCCGCAACCTCTCGTCACGCGGGCTCATGATCGAGTGCGCGCGTGCTCCGGGACGAGGCGCCTTCGTTGAACTGCGGCGAGGCACGCACTGCATCGTTGGCCATGTGCGATGGTCACGAGGAACGCGTTTTGGCATACGCAGCCAGGAGCGGATCGATGTCAGCGCGCTGCTGGATAAGCCCGACACGCGGCGCGGAACCGATGAGCGAGCCGCTGCTCGCATTGAAGCGGCGCCGAGGCCAACGCCAGCGGAGCGCGGGGAAAAGAGTCGCCGTATCGCCCGGTATCTCGAATGGAGCGTCATCGCCGCGATCGGGGTAGTCGCAGCCGGCTTGTTGGCGACGGGGGCAAGCACCGTGTTGAAGCGCCCGCTAGAACGAATTGAAACCGTGCTTTCGCAGAAACGCCGATAACTCTGGGTTACAACGTCCCCGGAGGTTTTGGGGTGTGGTAAGCCTTTAGCGGGTCAACGGATTGCGGCGCTTGATCGGCTTGGCCAGGTCTTCCCACGCTTCCGCGGCCGCTTCGTGCTTGCGACGCACATTTTCCAGCGTCGCGTCCTCCGCAGCCGCTCGCTCGGCAGCCGCAAGTTGCAGATACGCGTTCCGTTGTTCCGTCGTGGCCAAGTTCTTCTCCGGGGTTAACACGATTAAACCCCCCGGCGTCCGCTATGTTCCGCCCCGCGCGCCGCAAGCGGGTGCTCGACCGCGAATTCGGCCAAACCGAACTCCTCGGGCCGATAAACATGACGGGCAAGCGAGCGGTGGCGTGGCGCGGCCAGGAACGATGCCATGCGCCCTTCCACGGTCGATGTGAGCGGCATGTCCAGCATCCGATAGATCTTCGCGACTTCGTCACGCCAGCCGGTGCCAACCGCTTCGTAGTCGACCGTGACCCTTGGGACATCTGACGCGGCCAGCGCCGCCGCCGAGCGCACTTGCCGAAGCCGTGTCTTCCTCAACCACTCCCGCCCGATCCAGTGGGGATCGACACTATCCGACTGGACGGCCATCTGATTGCGAACCAGCGATGCGGACGATGTGACGACGGCGCCCAGATCGCGCTCGACCACCACGACGCGCGCATCCGGGAATACGCTCAGCAATGCCTCGGTGTCCTGCGCGAACTGCGGAAGCTTGAGCACCCAGGGCCTGGGAGCCTCATGGCGCCGAAGCCAGCCGAGCGTCTGCAGCAGGCACTTGAACTCGGCATAGGCCGGCTGCGGATCGGCGGCTTCGATGTGAGCGGCAAAGCTGGGTACCCGCCACTGCGCCTCGAACGCCGATCCGAAGATCGAAATGTTCTGGAGCCCCATCTCCTCGTCGGCTTCCCAGGTCCGCGTCGGATGGATGTGGCGGAAGTCGGGATTGATGAGGTGCGCGCATTGCAGCCCCACCCAGGCGCGCAGCGGACGATCATCGACGAGGGAATTTGCGCTGCTCGGGATAGGCGCCCAGCTTTCGAAGAAGCGCGTGAATTGCAGGCGGGGGTCCTGCGCCAGCAGGCGCTGCACGCGGGTGGTGCCCGACCGCATCTGCCCGACGATGAGGATCGGTGCCTTGATCGGGTATTCCGCGATCTCAGGATGCCGCCGCCATAAATCCTGCCAGCGCAACCGGTGCTTGAGCGCCATCGTCAGCTGGCCGTAGGCAATCGTCCGCCCCAGTCCGTTTAGCGATGCCTCTGACTGGAGCGCCGCCGCCAGCACGTCCAGCCGCAGGCGCCAGCACCCGTCGATCAGATCGCTGCGCCGGTCCGGTCCGCAGGCCGCCGCGATCAGGCGATCCGGATCGAGTTCGGGCGCGGGCAGCCAGTCCTTGCGCCAGGCCATGCGGAGCCACTCATCGATGAAAACCTGACGGCGGCGCTTGCCCGGCAACTCCGGGGGAGCCGGCGGAGGAACGAGCTCTTCGCGGCTCAGCGGAACGGTTGCCATGGCAGGACGAACTCCCGGCGCGTGGGTTGGTGCCGGATGCGATAGCGTCAAACCGGCCAGGTCCAAAGGATGAGGGGGGTGCCTATCAACACAACAAGCACCGACAGCGGCGCGCCGAGCCGCGCGTAGTCGCTGAACTTGTAGCCGCCCGGCCCCAGCACCAGCGTGTTGCACTGGTGTCCGATCGGCGTGAGGAAGTCGCAGCCCGCCCCCACCGCCGTGGCGATCAGGAACGCCTCCGGCCGATAGCCGAGATCGCTGGCGAAAACGGCGGCGATCGGCGCCATGACAAGTACCGTCGCGGCATTGTTGAGAAAGGGCGTCACTGCCATCGCCGCGACCAGGATCAGCGCGACCGCGCCCCAGGCCGGCAACTGGGCGGCCATGCCGGAGAGGTTCGTCGCGATGATGTCCGACGCGCCGGTCGTCTGGAGCGCGCCGCTGACCGGGATAAGCGCGCCCAGCATGATCAGGATCGGCCACTCGACGGCATCGTATGCCTCGTTCACCGGCAGGGCGCCGGTCACCACCACCAGCCCCGCCGCAGCGAAGAACGCCACCGCGACCGGCACGAGCCCGGTCGCGGTGGCGGCCATGGCGGCCGCCAAGATCACGATCGCCAGCCACCCTCGCCGCGAGCTGCCGAGGCGCAGCGCGCGCTCGGCCAGAGGCAACGCACCCAACTGGCTTAGCCGCTGCGGCATCAGGTCGAGCGGCCCTTGCAGCACGAGCACGTCGCCCGGGCGCAGCACGACCTGCCCCGGCTTGCTGGTGAGGTGTTCGCCCGCACGCGAGATCGCCACCAGGTTGATCCCCAGCCGCTCACGCATCAGCAGCCGCCCGGCGGTGCGGCCGATCAGGATGGAGTTCGTCGTCACCACCGCTTCGATTACGCCGATGTCGTCTGCCCGCACGTTGGGGTTGGCATCCTTGTCCGCGCCGACGAGCGCAAGCTGGTCGCCCGCGACCACCCGCTCCAGCGCTTCGGGCTCGCCGCTGAGGATCAGCACGTCATCCTCGCACAGATGCATGTCCGGGTGCAGAGCGGCGCGCATGTCTCCGCGCAGCACGCTGGTGATGGTCACTTCCTGCTCGTGGCGCTCAGTGAACTCGCTGACCGTCTCTCCCACCGCCGGCGATCCGCTCGCTATCGTGGCTTGCGTGACATAGCTGGAAATGTTCAGCGCCTCGCTGAGGCGGGGAGAAGCGTGGCGGTCGCGAGGCAGGAGCGGATAGGCGAACCGCAGGAACACCAGCCCGACCAGCAGCAGGCCGAGGCCGGTCGGCAGATAGTCGAACATGCGGAACGGCTCGCCCGTCATCTCCTCGCGCACCCGGCTCACGATGATGTTCGGCGACGTGCCGACCAGCGTCATGAGGCCGCCGAGCAGCGAGGCGAAGGCCATCGGCATCAGGAAAACCGATGGGCTGGTATCGTTCTTCTTGGCCAGTTGAACGGCGGCCGGCATCAGCATGGCGAGCGCGCCGACATTTTTGATCAGCGCCGACGAGAACCCCACCGATGCGGTGAGCACGACAAGGTGCGAGCGAACCCGGCGGACCCGCTGCGATACGAAATCGATGAAGCGCTCGATCATTCCCGAACGCTGTACCGCCGCCGACATCACCAGGGCCGAACCGACGATGATCACGATATCATCTGAAAAGCCGCGAAACGCCTCCTCGGGTTCGACGATGCCGAGCCCCAGCGCGACCAGCAACGCGATCACCGCCGTCACGTCGTAGCGGAAACGCCCCCACAGAAAGAGCGCCATCATCCCCGCGAGCGTCGCGATCGAAAGCCACTGAGGATATGTCATGCGCCGGGTGCCATCACCGCACGAACGTCTGAGCCGTGATTTGGTGGCATCGGGTTGAAAAAGCGGGATTTGCGTATCGAGACCAGGACATCGCAGCAACACCTCAAGCCGTTAAATTTGGGAATCGTTGAACCCTTTCGCAGAGGCGGCGCGTTCATCTAGCGGCAATATCGCGTGGCGCCGCGCGTCGTCCGCGATGTGGGTTTCAGAGCCCGTCAGGCCCGAGACACGATGTTCAGAGGTTTACATGTCAGCTGCCAGCGCCGCCCGTCCCCGCAATCGCTCGATCATTATTCTTTTGCTGGGGGCGGTCCTGGCGCTGATCGGAGCGGTACTGCTCATCGGCGGCGTCTGGCTCGCCCTCATCGGCGGCTCTGTATACTATCTGCTGGCCGGTGCCGGGTTGATCGCCTCGGGCGTGCTGCTCATCCGGGGAAGCGTCACCGGCGTTTGGGTCTACATCGCTACTTATGCGATGTCGCTGGCTTGGGGACTGGCCGAAGCGGGACTGAACGGCTGGGGGCTGCTGCCTTTCGCTGTTGGGCCCACCGTGCTTTTGATAGCGGTGCTGCTGACCTTGCCCCTCCTCAATCCCGAGCGCTGGCGCTGGCGGTCGGTGTTCGCGGCGTCTGCCTTAGCGGTCGTGCTTTTGGCTTTGGCCGGCTTCGCCATATCGCGCATCAATCGGCCGCAGATCGGAGCGCTGCCCGACATCATCGCGTCGACCGTCGCCGATCCCTCACCGATGCGTCCGGGCACGGACTGGCCGGCCTACGGCGGCAGCTACGCGGCGCAGCGATATTCGCCCCTGGGCCAGATCACCCCAGCCAATGTGAGCAAGCTGCGCCGCGCCTGGACCTACCACACCCGCGACATGCCCGAAGGCGATCCGACCGAGAGCAAGTACGGGGCAGAGACCACGCCGCTCAAGGTCGGCGATACGCTTTACCTCTGTTCGGCGACCAATATCCTGATCGCGCTCGATCCCGCGACCGGTCGCGAGCGGTGGCGATATGACCCGCAGATCGCCGACGAATGGATTCCCTACACGGCCGCCTGCCGGGGCGTGGCTTACTACGCGGTGCCTGATGCCCCACCCTCCGGCGACTGCGCCACGCGCATCGTCGAAGGCACGCTCGACGGCCGGCTGATCGCGGTAGACGCCAGAACAGGCAGGCCCTGCCAGGGCTTCGGCGCAGGCGGCGCGGTCGATATCAAGCGCGGCATGGGCGAAGTGGCGCCCGGAATGGTTTCCATAACGTCGCCGCCCGTAATCGTGCAGGGCGTGATCGTCACCGGCCATCAGGTGCTGGACGGACAGAAGCGGAGCGCGCCGTCAGGCGTGATCCAGGGCTTCGATGCCGTGACCGGCGAATTGCGGTGGGCCTGGGACATGGTTCATCCCGAGCGGACCGGCGCTCCGCCCCAAGGCGAGGAGTACGCGCGCGGGACGCCCAACATGTGGACGATCGCGAGCAGCGACGAGGCGCTGGGCCTTGTCTACCTGCCGATGGGCAATTCAGCTGTCGACTACTGGAGCGGCAGCCGCAGTCCTCAGGAAAATGCGTTTTCCACAGCGCTGGTCGCGCTGGACGTCAGGACTGGCCGGCCGCGCTGGAGTTTCCAGACCGTCCATCGTGATGTGTGGGACTATGACCTGGGCGCTCAGGCGACGCTGGTGGATTTTCCGATGGGCGCAGGCGCGGTTCCGGCGCTGATCCTTCCCAGCAAGCAAGGCGACATCTATGTCCTGGACCGCAGGACTGGCGAGCCGCTGTTCCCGGTCCAGGAACGGCCGGTTCCCCGGGCAGGCGTCGAGCCGCATTTGCGAAGCCCCACCCAGCCCTTCTCGAGCTATCATACGCTGGCGTTCCCCCGGCTGACCGAGGCCGACATGTGGGGCATGTCGCCCATCGACCAGATGATCTGCCGGATCCAGTTCCGCCGCGCGACTTACCACGGCATGTACACGCCGCCCACCGCCAGACGCCGCTTCATCCAGTACCCAGGATATAACGGCGGCACGGACTGGGGTGGCATTGCCGTAGATCCGGTGCGCGGCGTGATCGTCGCGAACTACAACGACATGCCCAACTACAATCGCCTTGTGCCGCGTGAAGAGGCGGAGCGCGAAGGCTGGCCCAAGCCTCGCGGCGAAGAGGCGCCGGGTGAAGGCGACAGCGATAGCGGACATGGCACCAGAGATCCGCAGGCCGGAACGCCGTACGCGATTGCCGTGAACGCAGGATGGCGGCTGCCGCTGACGGATCTCCTCTGCAAACGCCCGCCATATGGAGGAATCCGGGCCATCGACATGCGCACGGGCCGCACGCTTTGGGATCGTCCGTTCGGCACGGCGCGCCGGAATGGCCCCTGGGGCATCCCCTCGATGCTTCCGATAGAGATCGGAACGCCCAACAATGGCGGCGCAGTCGTGACCGCGGGCGGCGTGGTGTTCATCGCCGCAGCCACCGATAACCTCATCCGCGCGATCGATCTCAAGACGGGCAAGACGCTATGGCACGATACGCTGCCAGCCGGCGGGCAGGCAACTCCGGCGGTGTTCGAGGTGAACGGGAAACAATACCTGGTAATCATGGCTGGCGGACATCACTTCATGGAAACGCCGATCGGCGACGAAGTGATCGCCTATGCCCTGCCCGACTGATCGGGCCGGTCCTGCGCCGCGCAGTCGGCAGGAACCGTACCGTCGATACCGCGCTCGCGCTATTCGGCTGGTGATATCCGGTCGATCGCGCCCGCGAAGATCACCGGTGCAGCGTCTATCTGGTCCACGTCCAGCAACGCGGTCAGCCGCTCGAGCATGGCGACGATCATGGCCTGCTCCCAGTCGGGGAGCTGTTCGAAGCGATCCTGGAACTCATCCTGCAACGTGTCCGGCGCAGACGACAGCGCGAGCGTTCCTTGCGCAGTGGCCGTGAGCCAGACCTGGCGCCGGTCGCTCTCGCGCCGGCTGCGAACGACAAATCCGCGCTCTACCAGCCGATCGACTATGGTCGTGACCGTGGCCTGGCTGAATCGCACGACCGAGGCAATGACGCCCGCCGTCGTCTCACCGCGACGAGACACCTCCTGCAAGACGACGAGTTGGGAGGGCGTGAGACCCGTGGCGGCAGCAAGCTGCTTTTCGCCCAACCGGGCCGCACGAAGCAGCCGCCGAATAGCACGTAACGCAGATTCTGTGCGGGGCTCGATCACCGTCCCCGGCTAGCGATCACCGAAGATCGCGACAAGCCTGGTTCGCATGAGATAAATGCGGAACCCTTCCGACCTTTGGCGGTTGCTTTAGCAGCCAATAGCAGGTCGAAGCCATTCATGACGACATCGCCGGTCTGGGCACCTTATTGCGGCCCGGCGCCTCTGCCGGGCGAGTGGCTTGCACGCTGGAACTTCGACCCGGTTCTGATCAGCATTCTCGCTGGCATATCCCTGCTCGGCTGGACGCTCATATCCCGGCGACCTTCCACGATGACGTCGGGCATGCAGCGGACCTTTCTGGTCGGTGCAATCGTCGTGCTGATCGTCCTGTTCGTTTCGCCGTTCTGCGCGCTGGCATCCTCCCTGTTTTCGGTGCGCGTCGTCCATCACGTCGCGCTGGCGGCAGTGGTAGCCCCGCTCCTCGCCGCCGCTTGGCCGAACCGCGAGCCCGTCTCCCCTTCCCTACCGCTCTGGACTGCCGCGCAGGCGATCGTGTTCTGGGCCTGGCACGCGCCACCGCTCTATGCCCTCGCGCTGTCGAATGACGGCATCTACTGGCTGATGCAGACCAGCCTGCTCGGAACGGCGGCCGGCTTCTGGATATCCGTCCGGCGCGCCGGCGTGCTGACCGCCGCATGCGCGCTGCTGGCTACGATGGTGCAGATGGGCCTTCTCGGCGCACTGCTGACCTTCAGCGGCGCGCCAATTTACGCGCCGCATCTGGCGAGCACCGTCGCCTGGGGCATGACGCCGCTTGAGGACCAGCAGCTTGCCGGCCTGATCATGTGGGCTCCCGCAGCGGGTTTCTACCTGGCGGCGGCGCTTCTACTTGGCGGACGCTGGTTTCGCGAACAGGCACGTACGGCAGCGGCATGATCGAGCGGCTGCGCGCCTGGGCCCTTACCCACACCGAACGGGACCGCTATTCTCCGATAGGGATTGCGTTTCACTGGATCATGGCATTCCTCGTGGTCTTCCAGCTTGGCTGGGGATGGTACACGGCCTACCAGATGCCGGGCGGCGACAAGGTCTATGCCTATGAAGTGCATAGCGCCGCTGGATTGCCCATCCTGATCCTCGCGATGCTTCGGGTGGTCTGGCGGCTGATTATTCCCGGTCCGGTCAACGATGCGGACCGGCCCGGCTGGCAGGCGCAGGCGGCTTATGTGACGCATTATCTGTTCTATTTGTGCTTCTTCGGTCTTCCGCTGAGCGGGTGGGCGATGTGGTCATCGGTAGCGGAGCCGGGGCCGCTTTACCTGGCCGGGTTCCTGCCGTGGCCTCAGCTGCCGTTCGACGATCTGTCGCTCACGATGCGCTGGACGATCCTCGATCTCGCGGAGGACGTTCATCTCGCACTGATCGTTCTTCTCGTCGTCCTCATTCCCGCGCATGTGGGGGCGGCGCTAAAGCACCACTTCTGGGACCGGCATGACGTGCTGCGGGGAATGCTGCCTGAGGTGCCTGACGCCGGAGATCCCCGGGAAGAGCAGACGCATAGGCCGAGACTTCCTCAACTTCCCTAGGCGTAAGGCGCTGGCTGATGGTCAGCATAACGCCGCCCGGGTCGTTCCGCCTCTCGCTGCGGCGCCACTTGTAGAGCTGATCGGCAAGATAGGCGGCTGGCTGACCCGCCAGTGGAGGATTGCCCGGCCCGCTTCCCTCGCCACGATGGCCATGGCATTCCGCGCAGGCGGGCATCCCCCGCGACGGTTTTCCGCGCAGGTAAAGCAGCATGCCCGCGCCGTCCGTCGGGCCCGCCGAGCGGGACACGTTCGGCATGGCGGCATAGTACGACGAGACCGCTTGCCTGTCGCGGGCCGACATCCGTTCGGCGATCCATTGCATCTCCGGGTGACGGCGGCGTCCGTCCGCAAAGGCGATCAGCTGGCGGTCCAGATAGCCAGCATCGAGGCCCGCCAGTCGCGGCGCACCGGCGCCATTCCCACCCCCGTCCAGCCCGTGGCAGGTGAAGCAGGCGTTGGATGCCCCGGCATTGCCTCCGCTCATGGCGATCAGCTCGCCGCTGCCTGCGAAGCGGTCGGCCGAGCGCGTTTCGACCGATCCGCAGCCGCCGCTCGCGAATGCGAGGGCCAAGGCGAAAACGCCATGAGGAAGCAAATCTGCCATCTGGTCTGGGAACCACCCTCACCGGCATCGGTTCCGAATGAACGAGGGGGGTCGGTTTCTGCCGCAAGGGGAGCGATTGTTCAGCCATCACGCCTGCGTTCCAGTGCTCATGCTGCTTCTAGGCGCATGCAAGCCGCCGCCGGATGAGCTCCAGCATATGCCTGGCGCGGATCCCGCGCGGGGGCTGAAGGTCATCGAACGTGTCGGCTGCGGCAGCTGTCATACTATTCCGGGCCTGTTTTGGCCTAAAGGCCAGGCCGCCCCCCCGCTGGAAAATCTTGCGGGTCGCGCGCTCGTCGCGGGCAAGCTCGCCAATCGCCCTGATGTGCTGGCCGCCTTCGTGCGCGACGCACCGGCCTTGCTGCCGGCCACTGCCATGCCGGCCATGCCCATGACGGAGGAGGAGTCGCGCGATGTCGCCGCCTATCTCTACACGCTTGGCGATCGCTGACGTGCTGGCCGGATGGCCGCCGCCAGTGCTCGATCCGGCGGGGCCCTACGCCAGTTCCATCACCGTGCTGACGTGGATTTTGCTCGGTTTGGGGACCGTAGTGCTAGGGGTCGTGCTGTTCGCGCTTGCCATGGCGCTGTTCGGGCGAGAGCGGCTACGCGGGTTGGTGGGCAGCAGGAAGGCGATTTGGATAGGCGGGATCGCGTTTCCGGTGATCGTGCTCACGGTCCTGCTGGTCTATGGCCTGTCTCTCACCCGCAGCCTGTCAGGGCCGATCCGAGGCGACGAGATGCGGGTCCGCATCACCGGCGAGATGTGGTGGTGGCGCGTCGCTTATCTGGATGCGGAAGGGCGCCCGTTCCTGCTCGACGCCAATGAATTGCATATCCCGGTGGGCCGGCGGGTCGTGCTCGAACTGGATTCGGCAGACGTCGTTCACAGCTTTTGGGTGCCGCGCCTGTCGGGCAAACTCGATATGGTGCCCGGCCGGCGCAATCGCATGCTGATCCAGGCGGACAGGATAGGCGTTTATGGTGGCCAGTGCGCGGAATACTGCGGCGGCCCGCACGCCCTGATGGGCTTCGCCGTCGTGGCGCATGCGCCGGACGAGTTCGAGCGCCTGATGGATTCGCGGCGGCGTCCGGCCCGGCAAACAGCAGCAAGCGCCGAAGCCGCTCGCGGAGCAGACCTGTTCCAGACCGCCGGCTGCGCCGCCTGCCATCGGATCGCGGGCACCCCGGCCAACGGCCTCGCCGGGCCAGACCTGACTCACATCGGTTCGCGGCGCACACTCGGCGCCGGCATCCTGCCAAACAACCGAGGCACGCTCACGGGCTGGATCGCCAATAGCCAGGCAATCAAGCCGGGTAACCGCATGCCGCCCTACACCGTCCTCTCGGGCGACGATCTGCGCGCCTTGGCGGTCTATCTGGAGCGGCAGCGGTGAAGTCCGAGACCGGCTTCGATCCCGCGCTCTACGATCGCTTCCCCACCTCTGGCGAGCGCCCGGAAGGCGAGCTGGAGGAGCTCAAGCGCATCTGGCAAGCGCCCACCGGGTGGGGCCGATTGACGATCGTCAACAACAACTACGTCGGCATCTGGTACGTCGCCGCCGCTTTCCTGTTTTTCCTGCTCGCGGGCGTGCTGGCCCTCGTCATGCGCGTGCAACTTGCGCTGCCGCTCGCGGGCGTGCTGCCGCAGGAAACCTACAACCAGTTCTTCACGATGCACGGCACGGTCATGATGTTCCTGTTCGCCGTGCCGGCGATGGAAGCGCTGGGCGTGACGCTGCTGCCGCAGATGCTGGCGGCGCGCGACCTGCCGTTTCCGCGCCTCTCCGCCTATGCCTTCTGGGCCTATCTGGTGGGCGGCCTGTGCTTCTTCGCGTCGATCTTTTTCGGCCTGGCCCCGAACGGTGGCTGGTTCATGTACCCTCCGCTCACGAGCATGGCGTACTCACCGGGGATCAACGCCGACTTCTGGCTGCTCGGCATCGGCTTTATCGAGATCAGCGCGATCGCCGGCGCCATAGAGATCATCGTGGGCGTTCTGCGCACCCGCGCGCCCGGCATGACGCTCGACAAGATGCCCATCTTCGCCTGGGGCATGCTGGTGTTCGCGGGCATGATCGTCGTCGCCTTTCCGGCAGTGATCCTCGGCACCTTGCTGCTAGAGCTTGAGCGCGCGCTCAACTGGCCCTTCTTCGACCCGACGCGCGGCGGCGATGCGCTGCTGTGGCAACATCTGTTCTGGTTCTTCGGACACCCCGAAGTCTATATCATCTTCCTGCCAGCCGCCGCGCTGGTCTCGATGATGGTGCCGTCCCTCGCCCGCACCCGGCTCGTCGGACACGACCTGATCGTCCTCGCCTTCCTGGCGACGGCCTTCATCAGTTTCGGCGTCTGGTCGCACCACATGTTCACGACCGGTATGCCACGGCTGTCGATCGGCTTCTTCTCTGCCGCCAGCATGGCGGTGAGCGTGCCTGCGGGTATTCAGGTTTTCTCGTGGATCGCAACGTTTGCGGTGGGCAAACCGCGCTTCAATACTCCGACGCTGTTTGTGCTCGGCGGACTTATTACGTTCGTGATGGGCGGGCTCACGGGCGTGATGGTGGCGATGGTGCCCTTCGACTGGCAGGCGCACGATACGCATTTCATCGTCGCCCACCTGCACTACGTGCTGATCGGCGGCATGGTCTTCCCGCTGTTCGCGACGTTCTATTACTGGATGGGGATGACCAGCCGCCGCGCCCTTTCGGAACGGCTCGGCAAATGGATCTTCTGGCTGATGTTCATCGGCATGCAGGTCACATTCCTGCCGATGCACCTGACCGGATTCATGGGCATGCCGCGACGCGTCTACACGTATTTGCCCGGTCGGGATTGGGAAGTGACGAACCTGATCTCGACCGTGGGAGCCTTCATCCTGGCAGCGGGCGTGGTGCTGTTCCTGATCGATCTCGCCCGCAAGTTCCGCTTCACGGTCGATGACGATGCCGGCAACGTCTACCACGGCGGAACCCTGGAATGGTTGCCCACCGGACTTTACTCGACGCGCAGCATACCCGTTGTGCGCAGCCGCGAGCCGCTGTGGGACGATCCGCAAATCTGCGATGACGTTGCCAAGGGCCGCTATTTCCTGCCCAATGCGCCCACCGGCCTTCGCGAGACGATCATCACGAGTCCGTTGCGGGCAGAGCCGCAGTACCTTCAGATCATGCCCGGCCCTTCGGTCTGGCCCTTGCTCGCGGCGATCTTCACCGCGGGCTTTTTTCTCTTGCTCACCGTCCAGGCCTACACGCCGGCCGTCATCAGCGGGGTCCTGGCGGTGCTGGGCGTGCTGCGCTGGCTGTGGGAAACCGACCGCCCTGTGAAGGAGCCCGAAGTCGACGTAGGAGCCGGCATCATGCTGCCGACTTATGCGACCGGCTCTCACACCCACGGCTGGTGGGCAATGATCATCCTGCTGATCGTCATCGGCATGATCTTTGTGATGGCGGTTTTCAGCTATCTCTACCTTTACGGTATCCATCCTGGCTTCTGGCAATCGCCGCCCGATGCGGGGTGGCTGGCGCCGATCATCGCCGGCTATGCGGCGGCTGCGACGATGGCATGGTGGGCACGCCGGATGCTCGCGCGAGAGAAGACCGAACTCTGGACGCCGCCGACTCTCATCCTGATCGCCACGGCGATACTCACGGCGGCCTATGCGCTCGATTTCTGGACGTGGAGCGCATCTGGGTTGGACCCGGTCGCGAGCGGACAGGGCGCGACGGTGTACGCCTTGTTGTCGCTTGAGGGCATTCTCGTCGCGATTGCGGTGCTGATGGCGGCCTACCTTGCCGCGCGCAACAGCAGGGGCCAGATCACACGCCCGCGCAACAACACCTTCGACCTGGTGGTCATCTTCCTGGTTTACACCGCCGTGCAAGGAAGCGCCTCCGCGCTGCTGGTGCGGCTGTTCCCGGGGACGGTCTGAGATGCGCGCCTGGGCTCTGCTGCTAGGCGGGCTGATCGTCTGGACGGTCCACTTCTTCACGCTCTATGCGATCGCCAGCGTGTTCCTGACGACCATGCTGGCGCGGCTGCTTGCCGGAGCAGCCACCCTCGCCTGTCTCGCGGCCGACGCGATGCTGCTCGCTTCGGCCATTCGGGCTGCGCGGAGCAGCGACATGGATGAATTCGAACGCTGGTTGCGAATGCTGGCCGCGCTCATCGCGGCGATCTCATTCGTCGCCGTGCTGTGGCAGGGTTTCCCCGTCCTGCTGGTTTGACGCACTTGTCACCGACCGGGAGGCGTCTTCCCGTGCCACACGCCCGGCGCCGAGACGCCGCGCAGCGACATGCCCGCCGTCTCGACGAGAAACGGAAGGGCCAGCATGCCCACCAGGCAAGCTGCCATCATGCTGTAGGCCGGCACCAGGACATCGCCCGACGCACCGATCGCCCAGGAGTTGAACACAGGCGCGGTGCCGCCAAACAGCGAGGTCGACACGTTGTAGGCGATCGCCACCCCGGCAAAGCGGACATGCGTCGGAAACATTGCCGGAAATGTCGAAGAAATGGTCGCCAATTGCGGCGCATACAACAGCCCGAGTATCGCGAAGCCGGCCACTGCGCCAAGGGCTCCGGTCGCCATCAGGTGATAGGCGGGGATCGCCATGACGAAGAGCCCCACAAGCGAGACCCACCACAGCGGCTTGCGCCCGATGCGGTCCGAGAGCGCCCCCGCCGCCGGCAGGAACGGCATCATGAACAGCATGCCGACGATGGGCACGTAGAGCGCCTGCTGAGAGGTAAGGCCCAAACGCAGCTCAAGGTAAGTCGGCATGTAGCTGAGGAGTGTGTAGTTCACGACATTGAGCGCGACCACGAGAAGCCCCAGCACGATCAGCGGCCGGCGGAAATAGCGCACCAGATCGCGCAGCTCGCGCACGTGACCTCGCTCCGTGACGCCGATCCGCTCGACCTCGCGGAACACCGGCGTATCTTCGATCCGAGAGCGCAGATACAGCCCGGCGATGCCCAGCGGAGCGGCGACCAGAAACGGAAGACGCCAGCCCCAGTCGTGCATGACCGTCTCCCCGAGCTGGACCGTACAGCCCAACATCAGCAGGGCGCCCAGCGAGAACCCCGCGAGCGTCCCCACTTCCAGAAAGCTGCCATAGAACCCTCGGCGCTCGTCTGGCGCGTATTCAGCCATGAACGTGGCTGCGCCGCCATATTCCCCGCCGGTCGAGAAGCCTTGCAGGAGGCGCAGCAGCACCAGCAGAACCGGCGCCCAGAAGCCGATGGACGCGTAAGAGGGAATGAGGCCGATACCCAGCGTCGCCGCCGACATGATGATGATCGTCATCGCAAGGACCGTCTTGCGGCCATAGCGGTCGCCCAGCGGCCCCCAGAATAAACCCCCGAGCGGCCGGACGAGGAACGAAATCGCGAAGGTGGAGAGCGCGAACAGCGTTGCTTCGGCGGTCGATCCCGGGAACAGCGCCGCCGAGATATAGGAAACGCCGTAAGCATAGATGCCGTAGTCGAACCATTCGGTCGCATTGCCGATGGCCGAAGCGCCGATCGCGCGATGGAGCGCCTTGCGCGATGACGGCAGCAGCGCAGGCGGGTGGGTGAGTTCGGCGGTCACACAAGGACTCCTTCCGGCTGAGACACGCGGCCAATTCCTTCCAATCGATGAAAATCGCTGCCGCCGGGCTTCTGAAACAGGCGCAAGCCGAAGCGTGGAAGCACCGCCAGCAGGTGGTCGAAAAGGTCGGCCTGAATGGCTTCGTATTGCGACCAGACCGTCGTGTCCGCGAAGCAGTAGATCTGG
>VFQT010001593.1_pt1 | contig 26692 bp, 24 predicted proteins | sample 3512381 | NCBI WGS metagenome assembly VFQT01 (sample SAMN10412376, study PRJNA504923) | tailings metagenome | isolation source: Relicate 2 Philex TSF3 active mining site | place: Philippines: Tuba, Benguet | collected 2017-08-29
TCGAGGACAAGAAGATCGCCTGGCCGGCGCAGCTGTCGATCGGCAGCGACGGCCAGGGCAACAGCCCGGAGCACATCAAGGAGATCATGTCGGAGTCGATGGAGGCGCTGATCCATCACTTCAAGCTCGTGACGGAGGGCTTCCGCGTCCCTGCGGGCCAGGTGTATGCCGCCGTCGAGTCGCCCAAGGGCGAGCTGGGCTGCCACATCGTGAGCTCGGGGGGCACCCGCCCCTACCGCGTGCACTTCCGCGATCCGTCCTTCACGAATCTGCAGTCCGTGGCGGCGATGTGCGAGGGAAGCATGATCTCCGACGTCATCGCCGCGGTCGCGAGCATCGACCCGGTCATGGGCGGCGTGGACCGCTAGGCGACAAGGAAGAGACGACATGCCCATCAGCCAGAGCACCCGCGACCAGCTCCAGCAGCTGGTCGACCGGTACCCGCGGCCCCGTTCGGCCATCATGCCGATGCTCCACCTCGTCCAGAGCCTCGAGGGCGAGGTCACGCCCGAGGGCATCGCACTGTGCGCCGAGGTCGCCGGCGTCAGCTCTGCCGAGGCGACGGCCGTCGCTTCCTTCTACACGATGTACAAGCGTCGCCCGGTGGGCAGGCACCACATCGGTGTCTGCGTCAACACCCTGTGCGGTCTGCTCGGCGGGGATGCGGTCTACGACGCCCTCAGTGCCCGCCTCGGCGTGGGCCATGATCAGCCGACGGCCGACGGAGAGTTCTGGCTCGAGCGCATCGAATGCCAGGCGGCCTGCACTCACGCTCCCGTCATGACGGTCGACTGGGAGTTCATGGACGACGTCACGCCGACGTCCGCCGTCGAGATCGTCGATCGGCTGCAGCGCGGTGAGACGGTGCACTCCACGCGCGGGCCGGTGATCCGCGACTTCCGCGCGACGGAGGAGTCGCTGGCGTTCCCGGACGACGGCCTGGCCGCCGAGGGGACCCCCGTAGACGACAAGATGCTGGTGGGCCTGCGCCTGGCCAAGGAGCTGGGCATGGCCGCACCCGCCGCCACCGGACAGGAGGGCTGAGCCATGCCGTTGACCCCGGTCATCACCGAGCACTGGGACGACCCCGAGCTCTTCACCCTCGCCGGCTACCGGCGTCACGGTGGCTACTCGGCCCTGGCGAGCGCCCTCCGGCAGGATCCTGACTCGATCATCGCGACGGTCAAGGACTCCGGCCTGCGCGGCCGTGGCGGTGCAGGATTCCCCACCGGCCTCAAGTGGAGCTTCGTGCCGCAGAACGACGGCAAGCCCCACTACCTCGTGGTCAATGCCGACGAGTCCGAGCCGGGTGCCTGCAAGGACATCCCGATCATGATCGCGAATCCCCACGCACTCGTCGAGGGCGTCATCATCACGTCCTACGCGATTCGGGCGAACCACGCCTTCATCTACATCCGCGGCGAGGTGCCCGAGGCGATCCGCCGGGTGGCCAACGCCGTGCGCGAGGCGCGCGAGGCCGGGCTCATCGGCCAGAACATCCAGGGCAGTGGCTTCGATCTCGATGTTGTCGTCCATGCAGGCGCAGGCGCCTACATCTGCGGCGAGGAGACGGCACTGCTCGACTCCCTCGAGGGGTACCGCGGCCAGCCGCGACTGAAGCCCCCGTTCCCCGCGGTGGCCGGCCTCTATGCCTCGCCGACGGTCATCAACAACGTCGAGACGATCTGCAACATCCCGTACATCGTCGGCCGCGGCGTCGACTGGTTCCGCCAGTTCGGCACGGAGAAGTCCCCGGGATTCAAGGTCTTCGCGGTGTCGGGCCACGTCAACCGACCCGGCATCTACGAGGCCCCGCTGGGCATCACCATGCGCGAGCTGCTCGAGTACGCCGGCGGCATGATCGACGGGCGTGACGTGAAGTTCTGGCTGCCAGGGGGTTCGTCGGTACCGATGCTCACCGCTGAACACCTCGACGTGCCCATGACCTACGAGGCCATGGCAGAGGCAGGCACGATGCTCGGTACTGGCACTCCGATGATCTTCAACGACACCGTGAGTGTCGTGAAGGCCGTCACGCGCTGGCTGGAGTTCTACAAGCACGAGTCGTGCGGCAAGTGCACGCCCTGTCGCGAGGGCACCTACTTCATCACCGAGACCCTCGAGCGCTTCGAGCACGGTCACGGCACCGACCGCGAGATGGAGACCCTCACCGATCTGTGCAACCAGATCGCCGGACGCTCTTTCTGCGCCCTCGGTGACGCGGCGGCGACTCCATACCCGTCCGCGATGAAGTACTTCCGCGAGGAGTTCGTCGCGGCCACCAGTGCGCCGGTCGACGAGCAGTACGACCCGGCGGCGTCCTACGTGTTCTCGGGAGCGGCTGCGCGATGACCGTCACCAGCAACAGCGGGCCCGGCTCCGACGTCGAGATGGCCACCGACCAGATCAGCGTCGTCATCGACGGAGTCGAGATGCGCGTCCCGAAGGGCACCCTCGTCATCCGGGCGGCCGAGCAGCTGGGCATCGAGGTGCCACGCTTCTGCGACCATCCGCTGCTCGACCCGGTGGCCGCCTGCCGTGCCTGCCTGATCGAGGTCGAAGGCATGCCCAAGCCGCAGCCGGCATGCGCGCAGGTGCTCAGTGACGGCATGAACGTCAAGACCCAGTACTCGTCCGAGGTGGCCCGCCTGGCGCAGGAGGGGGTGATGGAGTTCCTGCTCCTCAACCACCCGCTCGACTGCCCGGTGTGCGACAAGGGTGGCGAGTGCCCGCTTCAGAACCAGGCGATGTCCGTGGGCCGTCCGGAGTCGCGCTTCGACGGGGAGAAGCGAGAGTTCGAGAAGCCGGTCAACGTGAGCGCCCAGATCCTGCTGGACCGCGAGCGATGCGTCTCGTGCGCCCGCTGCACTCGGTTCGCCGACCAGATCGCGGGTGACCCGTCCCTGGAGCTCCTGCAGCGCGGTGCCAAGCAGATGGTGGGCACGGCGGACGACTCCCCGTTCGAGTCGTACTACTCCGGCAACACCGTCCAGATCTGCCCGGTCGGCGCTCTCACCAGCGCCTCCTACCGGTTCCGCTCCCGCCCGTTCGACCTCGTGTCCGTGCCCACGACGTGCGAGCACTGCGCATCCGGGTGCTCGCTGCGCACCGACTACCGCCGTGGCGTCGTCACGCGTCGCCTGGCCTGGGATGACCCGGACGTCAACGAGGAGTGGAACTGCGACAAGGGGCGTTTCGCGTTCGCCTACCAGACCGATGGGCGCATCGAGGCTCCGCTGGTCCGCGAGAACGGCCAGCTGCGCGTGGCCTCCTGGCCCGAGGCCATCAGCATCGCCGCCCGGGGGCTCCAGGCAGCCCGGGGGCGGGCCGGCGTGCTCGTCGGTGGCCGCCTGACCGTCGAGGACTCGTACGCCTACGCGCGGTTCGCCCGCACGGTGCTGGCGAGCGACGACATCGACTTCCGGGTACGCGAGACCTCGTCGGAGGAGACGCAGTTCCTCGCCTCCGTGGTTGCGGGTTCACCGGTGTCGACCACCTACGACGCGCTCGAGTCGGCTCCGATCGTCCTGCTCGTGGCTCTCGAGCCGGAGGACGAGTCGCCGATCCTGCAGCTGCGCCTGCGCAAGGCGTCGCGTGGTGGCACGGCCGTACGCTCCGTCGGCGCCGTGGCTTCGCAGGGTCTGGACAAGGTGGGCGGAGTGCTCATCCCGGCTCGCCCGGGTGACGAGGCTGCCGTTCTGCGCTCCCTTCCGGACGATGTCCGCGCGCTGCTGTCGAAGCCCGGGGCTGTCGTCCTCGTCGGCGAACGCGCGGCGGGCTCGGCAGGTGCCCTGTCGGCCACCGTCGAACTGGCCCGTGCGACGGGCGCGGGCCTCGCGTGGGTCCCCCGCCGGGCGGGGGAGCGAGGCGCGCTCGACGCGGGTGCGCTGGCAGGACTCCTTCCGGGCGGTCGTCCGCTCGAGGATCCCACTGCGCGAACGCAGGTCGCGGCGGCGTGGGGGGTCACTCCCGAGGATCTCCCGGCAGCGAACGGCCGCTCCGGCGACCAGCTCCTCTTGGCGGCACGGTCCGGTGCGCTCGGCGCGCTGCTCGTGGCCGGCGTCGAGCCCGCCGACTTCCCGCACGCCGACCTCGCGCTGGACGCCCTCGACGCGACGGCCTTCGTGGTGTCGCTCGAGAGCCACCACTCGGCCGTCACCGAGCGCGCGGACGTCGTCCTCCCCGTTGCCGTCGTGACGGAGAAGGCCGGCACCTTCCTGAACTGGGAGGGTCGTCCTCGGCCGTTCGCGCAGGTGTTCCGCGATGCCCTGACGATGGGAGACGCGCGGGTGCTGGCGATGATCTCCGAGGAGCTCGGCTATGCCCACTCGGGCGACACCCGGGCCATCCGCCTCGAGATGGGTGCCCTGGGCCCGTGGTCCGGGGCCCGGTCCGCGCCACCTGCCGTGCCGGCGGGGCGTGCACAGGAGGGTGTCGTGCTCGCGTCCTGGCGGCAGCTTCTCGACTCAGGCCTCATGCAGGAGGGCGAGCCGCACCTGGCCGCCACGGCACGGCCGACCGTCGCGGTGCTCCCAGCCCAGGCGGCTGCCGCGTTCGGTGACACCGTCACCGTCTCCGGACCCGCCGGATCCGTGACCCTGCCGGTCGAGGTGGGCGAGGTCGTCGAGGGTGTCGTGTGGCTGCCCGCCAACTCACCCGGGTGCCACATCCATGCAGATCTCGGCGTCGTGCCCGGTGCAGCGGTGCGACTCTCGGCGGGAGGCGCGTCATGACCGATTCGACCTTCGGCCTGTTCGGCACCGATCCCTGGTGGCTTGTGCTGCTCAAGGTGGTCGCCATCTTCGCCATCCTCGTTCTGCTGACGCTCTTCACCATCTGGTGGGAGCGCCGCGTGGTGTCGCGCATGCAGAACCGGATCGGCCCGAACCGGGTCGGCCCGCAGGGCCTGCTGCAGTCCCTCATGGACGGCATCAAGCTCGCCCTGAAGGAGGAGATCATCCCCAAGTCGGCCCATCTGGCTGTCTACTGGCTGGCCCCCGTGATCTCCGCGACCATGGCCTTCCTCGCCTTCGCCGTCATCCCGTTCGGCCCCGAGGTGTCGATCTTCGGGGTCATGACGCCGCTGCAGCTGACCGACTTCCCGGTCTCCGTCCTGTACGTCCTCGCGATCGCGTCGATCGGCATCTACGGCATCGTGCTCGGCGGATGGGCGTCGGGCTCCACCTACCCGCTGCTCGGCGGCATCCGATCCTCGGCCCAGATGATCTCCTACGAGATCGCGATGGGCCTGTCGTTCGTGGCCGTCTTCCTCTTCGCCGGCTCGATGTCGACCTCGCAGATCGTGATCGCCCAGGAGCCCATCTGGTTCGCGGTGATCCTGCTGCCGTCGTTCCTCATCTACTGCACTGCCATGGTGGGCGAGACCAACCGAGCGCCCTTCGACCTTCCTGAGGCCGAGGGCGAGCTCGTCGGTGGCTTCCACACCGAGTACTCGTCGCTGAAGTTCGCGCTCTTCTTCCTGGCCGAGTACATCAACATGGTCACCGTCTCGGCCATGGCGACGACCCTCTTCCTCGGGGGATACCTCGCGCCGTGGCCCCTCTCGCTGTGGGAGGGGGCCAATCAGGGATGGTGGCCGATGCTGTGGTGGCTGATCAAGGTGCAGATCTTCATCTTCATCTTCATCTGGCTGCGTGGCACCCTGCCTCGGATGCGCTACGACCAGTTCATGAAGTTCGGCTGGAAGGTCCTGATCCCTGTCTCCATCGGGTGGATCATGATCGTGTCGCTGGCTCGCGTGCTGCGCGACGACGTCGCCCTGACGACCACGGAGATCCTGATATCCGGTGCAGTCGTGATCGTGCTGCTCGTCGTCGGGTCGTGGCTTGTCCAGTCGCGTGCGGACCGCCGGAACCGTGCCCGCGAGGACGCGGAGGCCGCTGCCGCTGCCGCACCGTTCGATCCGATGGAGGCCGGATTCCCGGTGCCTCCGCTGCCCGGGCAGTCCTTCACCTACACTTCCCGCCGCGCGGCCGCACAGGGCACCACGATCGTGCAGGAGCCTGTGACGACGTCGCGTGCCGTCGAGGAGCCGACCCCTGACCCCGATGAGGAGAGCACGCATGGCTGAGGTTCCCCAGGCCGTACGGGGTTTCGGAGTCACCTTCCTGACGATGTTCAAGAAGGTGGTGACGGAGCAGTACCCCGAGCAGAAGGTGCCGACGAAGCCGCGCTTCCACGGCCGGCACCAGCTCAACCGCTGGGCCGACGGCCTGGAGAAGTGCGTGGGCTGCGAGCTGTGCGCATGGGCCTGCCCGGCCGACGCGATCCTGGTCGAGGGTGCCGACAACTCCGACGAGGAGCGGTTCTCGCCGGGCGAGCGTTACGGCCGCGTCTACCAGATCAACTATCTGCGCTGCATCCTCTGCGGCCTGTGCATCGAGGCCTGTCCGACCCGAGCACTGACCATGACCAATGAGTACGAGCTGGCCGACGACTCGCGCGCGAAGCTGATCTACGAGAAGCAGGACCTCCTCGCGCCGCTCCTGCCCGGCATGGTGGCGCCGCCGCATGCGATGTACCCGGGCACGACCGAGCGCGACTACTACGCGAACAAGGTGACGGGTTCCTCTCCGGAGCAGATCACCGCCGGTGGTGCCCAGGTCATCGTGGAGGAGTCCGCATGATCGCGCTGCTGGCAGACACCGCCACCGAGTCGAGCACCGGCGAGCAGATCGTCTTCTGGGTGACTGCTGTCCTGGCGGTCGCCGGCGCGCTCGGGATGGTGCTCTCCCGCAAGGCTGTGCACAGTGCGCTCTGGATCGCGCTGACGATGATCAACCTGGCCATCATGTACGTGGCGAACTCTGCCCCGTTCCTGGGCATGGTGCAGATCATCGTCTACACGGGCGCGGTCATGATGCTGTTCCTGTTCGTCCTCATGGTCGTCGGCGTCGACTCCTCCGACTCGCTGATCGAGACGATCAAGGGCCAGCGAATCCCTGCGCTGCTGCTCACCCTTGGAATGGCCATCCTGATCATCTGGGGCATCGGCAACGCCCTGACCGAGACCCGCACGATCGGCCTGGCCGCGGCGAACGAGGAGCACGGCGGCAACGTCCAGGGCATTGCGAACCTGATCTTCACCCAGTACCTGCTGGTCTTCGAGCTCACCTCCGCGCTGCTCATCACGGCGGCGATGGGTGCCATGGTGCTGGCGCACCGCGAGCGCTGGATGGCCCGCCTGACCCAGCGGGATCTCTCGATCGCCCGGGTCCGCGGCGCAGGGCACTCCGGCAACCTGCCCAACCCGGGCGTGTTCGCGCGTCACAACGCCGTCGACACCCCGGCGCTCCTGCCGGACGGCGGCATCAGCGAGATCAGTGTCCCCGCCCCGGTCCGGGCGCGGGGCGACGAGCGCCCTCTTGATCGGGTCGACATCGACGAGGTCCGCCAGATCAGCGAGGGCGAGACCACGCTGCCGGAGGGGAAGAGCGAATGAACCCGTCCAACTACGTGATCCTCTCGGCCGTGCTCTTCAGCATCGGCGCGGTGGGCGTCCTCGTCCGACGGAACGCCATCGTCGTGTTCATGTCCGTCGAGCTCATGCTCAACGCGGCCAACCTGGCCTTCGTCGCTTTCGCGCGGATGAACGGCAACCTGGACGGCCAGACGGTCGCCTTCTTCGTCATGGTGGTCGCGGCGGCCGAGGTCGTGGTCGGCCTCGCCATCATCGTCACGATCTTCCGAACCCGGCGATCGGCCTCGATCGACGAGCCCAACCTGCTCAAGTACTAGCCCCGCCCACAGACTCCGACGATGAAGAGGACCACGCTGTGACCGAGTTGATGCCCGCTGAGGGGGTGTTCTCCCTCATCTGGCTGCTGATCGCCCTGCCGCTGGCCGGTGCCGTCGTCCTGCTCTTCGGCGGTCGACGCACGAACTCGTGGGGCCCGTACCTGGGCGTGCTCACCGTGTGTGCCTCCGCCGTGCTCGGGTGGCTGATGCTGCTGGCGATGATGCAGAACGGCCCGGAGGAGCGCACTTTCGACCAGAACCTGTTCACCTGGGTGTCCGTGGGCGGCTTCCAGGCCGACATGGCCTTCCAGCTCGATCAGCTGTCGATGGTGTTCGTCCTGCTCATCACCACGGTAGGCGCGCTCATCCACATCTACTCGCTCGGCTACATGGCCCACGACCCGGATCGGCGCAAGTTCTTCGGCTACCTGAACCTGTTCGTCGGGGCGATGCTGATCCTCGTCCTGGCCAACAACTTCCTGCTGCTGTACGTGGGCTGGGAGGGGGTCGGCCTGGCCAGCTACCTGCTCATCGGCTTCTACCAGTTCAAGCACTCCGCAGCGGCGGCGGCCAAGAAGGCCTTCGTCATCAACCGTGTGGGCGACGTCGGACTGAGCCTGGCGATCATGCTCATGTTCGTCACCTTCGGCTCCATCAGCTTCGAGGACGTGTTCGGCTCGGCTGGCCAGGCGAGCGAGGGGACCCTGAACGCCATCGGCCTGCTGCTGCTCCTCGCGGCGGCGGGCAAGTCGGCCCAGTTCCCGCTGCAGGCCTGGCTGCTCGACGCCATGGAGGGCCCGACACCCGTGTCGGCGCTCATCCACGCGGCGACCATGGTCACCGCAGGCGTCTACCTCATCGCGCGCAGCAACGCCATCTTCGACCTTGCCCAGGTGGCGGCCACAGCGGTCATCGTCGTGGGTGTGATCACGGTCTTCATGGGCGCAGTCATCGGCTCGGCCAAGGATGACATCAAGAAGTCCCTCGCCGGTTCGACCATGAGCCAGATCGGCTACATGATCGCCGCCGTGGGCCTCGGCCCGATCGGATACGTGTTCGGCATCTTCCACCTCCTCACTCACGGCGTGTTCAAGGCCGGGCTGTTCCTGGGCGCCGGCTCCGTCATGCACGGCATGAACGACAACGTGAACATGCGACGGTACGGAGCACTGCGCACAGTCATGTTCATCACCTTCATCACCTTCGCGGCGGGATGGCTGTCGATCCTCGGGATCCCGCCCTTCTCGGGCTTCTGGTCGAAGGACGAACTCATCCATGCGGCATTCGAGGAGAGCGTGCTCGTCGGAGTCCTGCTCATCGTGGCGGCTGGCATCACCGGCTTCTACATGACCCGGATGTTCATCATGACCTTCCTGGGCAAGCCACGATGGGAGGAGGGCGTCCACCCGCACGAGTCGCCCAAGGTGATGACCATCCCGCTGATCATCCTCGCGCTGGGGTCGACCTTCCTGGGCATGGCGCTGCTGTTCTGGGGCGACATCGAGTCCTGGCTCGAACCCGTGGTGGGCTTCGAGTCCAAGGAGGCGCCGCTGTCGACGGGTGCCACCATCGGCATCTCCCTGGCGGCAGTGGTCATCGGCGCCGTGGTCGCCTACGTCATGTACCAACGCCGCCCGATCCCCGTAGAGGCTCCGCGAGGCTCCTGGCTCACCCGCGCAGCACGTGAAGAGCTGTACGGGAACCAGGTGAACCAGGTGCTGGTCGTGACCCCGACCCTCGTAGCTGCCAAGGTGGCCACCTCGGTCGACGCCAAGGGCGTCGACGGACTGGTCAACGGCCTTGCCGCTCTGGTTGGTGCGATCTCCGGCCGCCTGCGGCGCTACCAGACCGGCTTCGTCCGTACGTACGCCTTGTCGATGGTGGGTGGCGCAGTGCTTGTCGTCCTCGCCCTGGTTCTGGTGAGGGCCTCGTGAACGTTCCCTGGTTGACCATCCTGATGGTCGTGCCGCTCATCGGCGGCGCCATCGTCGCCTTCCTGCCGAAGGGTCACACGCTCCTCGCCAAGCAGGTGGCTTTCGCCTTCTCCGTCATCACGCTGGCGCTTACCGTCGCGATGGCGCTGCAGTTCTCGGCTGACTCGGTCGAGCGATTCCAGTTCGTCGAGTCGCATCCGTGGATCCCCGCCTTCGGCATCTCCTACGCAGTGGGAGTCGACGGCATCAGCCTGGTACTCATCGCACTTGCGACGACGCTGGTTCCGATCGTGATCCTGGCGGGCTGGAACGACGTCGACGAGGGCAGCCGTGGCACGGTCAAGGGCTACTTCGCCCTCGTTCTCGTGCTCGAGGCGCTGATGATCGGCGTCTTCGCCGCCACCGACGTCTTCCTGTTCTACGTCTTCTTCGAGGTCATGCTCATCCCGACGTACTTCCTCATCGGGCGCTTCGGTGGCCCGCAGAGGTCGTATGCCGCGGTGAAGTTCCTGATCTACAGTCTCGTCGGCGGTCTGCTCATGCTCGCGGCGCTGATCGGGCTCTACGTCGTCTCCGCACAGGTCACAGGCACGGGCACGTTCGACTTCGGCGCGCTCGTGGGCATCGACATCGACCCGGACATCCAGAAGCTGCTCTTCCTCGGCTTCTTCCTGGCCTTCGCCATCAAGGCTCCGCTGTGGCCCTTCCACACGTGGCTGCCGGATGCCGCCGCAGAGGCGAAGCCGGGTACGTCCGTCCTGCTGATCGGCGTTCTGGACAAGGTCGGCACGTTCGGGATGATCCGTTACTGCCTCGAGATCTTCCCGGCCGCCTCGGCCTTCTACGCCCCCATCGTCATCGCACTCGCGCTGATCGGCATCTTCTACGGGGCGCTGCTCGCACTCAGGCAGCATGACATGAAGCGCCTCTTCGCGTACTCGTCGATGTCGCACTTCGGCTTCATCACACTCGGCATCTTCGTCTTCACGACCCAGGGTCAGAGCGGATCTGTCGTCTACATGGTCGCGCACGGCCTGTCGACCGCCGCCCTGTTCCTCACGGCCGGGTTCCTCATGGTCCGGGTCCATGGATCGAGCCTGCTGTCCGACTACGGGGGCGTGAACAAGGCAGCGCCCGTGCTCGCGGGCTTCTTCCTCGTCGCTGCGCTCTCCTCGCTCGCACTTCCGGGCCTGGTCTCCTTCGTGGGCGAGTTCCTCGTCCTCCTGGGAGCCTTCGAGCGCTACATGTGGGTCGGTGCCGTCGCAACGGTAGGCATCGTGATCACGGCTGCCTATGTGCTGCGCGTCTACCAGAAGTCCATGACGGGGCCGCTGAAGCCAGGACTCGAGGGCATGCGCGACCTGGGCGGTCGCGAGGTGACCGCACTCGTGCCCATCGCCGTCCTGACGATCGTGCTCGGCTTCTTCCCGGCACCGCTGCTCAATGTGATCAACCCGGCCGTCGACCAGGTCATGACCACCATCGGCATGACGGATCCTGAACCCACGATTTCCTCCACCGGCACGTCCCCCGAAGGGAGCGGGCAGTGAGCGCCCCCGCACTGGTCATGGCGGCGGAGACGCCGTTCACCCTGCCGACGGTCAACTACTACGCGATAGCCCCGATCCTCATCATGTTCGGTGCCGCGGTGCTCTCGGTGCTGGTCGAGGCCTTCGTCCCCCGCGGTGGGCGTCGTCCGACCCAGCTCGTGGTCGTCATCGGCTCCATCGTCGCGGCGCTCGTCGTCACCGTCGATCTGCGGGGCACGCGCCTGATCACTGGTGAAGGGGCCATCGCCGTCGACGGCCCCACCCTGGTGCTCTGGGGCGCCCTCCTCATCATCGGCCTCCTGGCGGCCTTCCTGATGGCCGAGCGATCGATCGATCCCCTCGGTGACTCTTTCGCTCCGCGTGCATCGGCCCTTCCGGGTTCTGAGGACGAGCAGCAGTTCACCAGGCGCGGATTCCTCCAGACGGAGGTCTGGCCCTTCCTGCTGTTCGCTCTCACGGGCATGCTCACGTTCGTCGCGGCCAACGACTTCCTGCTCATGTTCGTCGCGCTCGAGGTGATGTCCCTTCCGCTGTACCTGCTCGCAGGCATGGCACGCCGCCGACGGCTGCTCTCCCAGGAGGCAGCGCTCAAGTACTTCCTGCTGGGCGCCTTCTCCTCGGCCTTCTTCCTCTACGGCGCCGCACTGCTCTACGGCTACAGCGGATCCGTCAGCTTCATCGCCCTGTCGGAGACTCTCTCGGCCAAGCCGGGCGAGGGCACCCTCGTGGCGGTTGGCGTGGCACTGGTCATGGTCGGCCTGCTGTTCAAGATCGCCGCGGTGCCGTTCCACCAGTGGACTCCCGACGTCTATCAAGGAGCACCGACGCCGGTCACGGCGTTCATGGCGGCCACCGTCAAGATCGCCGCCTTCGCCGCGATGCTCCGACTGCTGTACGTGGCCCTCGGCGGTCTTCGCTGGGACTGGACTCCCATGCTCTGGATCATCGCAGGGCTCACCATGGTCATCGGGTCGGTGCTCGCGATCACCCAGACGGACGTCAAGCGGATGCTCGCCTACTCCTCGATCGCCCAGGCCGGCTTCATCCTCATCGGTGTCGTGGCTGCGTCCCCGGAGGGCCTGGCGAGCTCGATCTTCTACCTGATCGCCTACGCGTTCACCACGATCGGCACCTTCGCCGTCGTGTCCATGGTGCGCAACGCGTCGGGCGAGGCCACGAGCCTGTCCGCGTGGGTGGGCCTGGGCAAGAAGTCTCCAGTGATCGCCGCCGTGTTCTCACTGTTCCTGCTCTCCCTGGCGGGCATTCCGCTCACCAGCGGCTTCGTGGGCAAGTTCGCGGTGTTCTCCGCCGGCATCGCCAGCGGTGCGGCATGGCTCGTCATCGTGGGTGTCATCGCCAGCATCATCGCGGCCTTCTTCTACGTCCGCGTGATCGTCCTGATGTACTTCTCGGAGCCCACGGACGACACCGCCTCGGTCGTGATCCCCTCGGCCTTCACCACGATCGCGCTCACCGCCGCCACGGTGATGACCATCGCCCTGGGCGTCTTCCCCCAGTGGCTGCTGGACATCGTCGAGCAGGCGGGCGTGTTCGTCCGGTAGTACCGTGGCGAAGTGACCGACTCCCTGCGCGGCCTGCCCCTCCCGGATCCCGGGCTCGAGGCGGAGCTTGCGCTGGGGCTTGCTCAGGTCGAGGAGGGTCTGAAGGCCGCCGTCTCTAGTGACGACCCCTTCGTGGCCGACGCCTCCCGCTACCTCGTCGATGCCGGGGGCAAGCGGTTCCGGCCGCTGCTCGTGCTGCTCGCGGCGCAATTCGGCGATCCGTCCGCGTCCGGCGTGGTGCCGTCCGGGGTCGTGGTCGAGCTGACGCACCTGGCGACGCTGTACCACGACGACGTCATGGACGAGGCGCAGCTGCGTCGCGGAGCCCCCTCGGCGAACTCCCGCTGGGACAACACCATCGCGATCCTGACCGGGGACTTCCTGTTCGCGCGCTCCTCGAAGATCCTGGCCGATCTGGGTCCGGAGGCCGTGCGCATCCAGGCGCTGACCTTCGAGCGGCTGTGCACCGGCCAGATCCGCGAGACCGTGGGACCTCGTTCGGGGCAGGATCCGATCGAGCACCACCTGGAGGTCATCGCCGACAAGACGGGCTCACTCATCGCCGCGTCGGGTTGGTACGGGGCACTCATGGCCGGAGCGTCCCCCGAGCATGTGGCGATCCTGACCCATTTCGGTGAGCGGATCGGTGTGGCCTTCCAGCTCGCAGACGACCTCGTCGACATCACGTCCGAGTCGATGCAGTCGGGCAAGACCCCGGGCACCGACCTGCGTGAGGGCATCCCGACGCTCGCAGCGCTGTTCGTCCAGCAGAGCACGGATCCGGGGGATGCCCGTCTCCAGGACCTCCTGGGTCGACCGCTGACCGACGACGAAGAGCACGCCGAGGCGCTGGCGCTCCTGCGCGCCCATGAGGGAGTGAGTCTGGCGCGGAGCCAGGCCCGCGCGTGGGCCGACTCCGCGCGTGAGCTCCTGGTCGACCTGCCGGGCGGTCCGGCTCGCGACGTGCTCGGCTCGCTGTGCGACTACGTCGTCTCCCGCACCGGCTGAACCCGATACAGATTTCATCCGCTTCCCGGATCAAATCGGCAACAAATCGGACATTACGCGCGTCGAATGCCGATTTGATCCGGGAAGCGGATGAAATCTGTATCGCGCGCTCGGTGGGTCGTGGCGACAGGCACCGTGGTTGTCTAGATGACTGATAGCGTCCGGTCATGAGCCTCGAGACCGGCGCGCCACCGCTGCGACCGGTCCACGACCGTCCCACCCTCGTGTCCTACGCGACCATCGCGACGTGGTCGTGGTTCGTGTACGGATTCGGCGCGAGCCTGGCTCTCCTGCGTGACGACCAGGGCACCTCGGCGTGGCTGGGCGGGCTGCACAGCACGGCGCTCGCGGCGGGCGGCATCATCGGCGCCCTGATCACCCCCCGGCTGAACCATCGGTTCGGACGGGGTCTCGTCGGACGGGGCGCCGCCATCGGCACGGCCCTGTGCATCGTGCTGTACCTGTGGCCCGGCATGCCCGTCGGAGGCACCCTCGGCTCGATCTTCGTCGCATGCTTCTTCGGCAACATCGTCGTGGTCGTGGTCAACTCCTTCATCGCGGCGCATCAGGGCGCCGCGAGCCCGCCGGCATTCACGGAGAGCACCGGACTCGCGGCCCTCATGGGACTGCTGGCGCCTCTGGGCGTCGGACTTGCGGCCTCGACCGTCGTCGGCTGGCGTGGCGGACTCATGGTCGCCGTCGTCGCCTTCGCCGCCGTTGAAGTGTGGCGCGGTCGTCATCTGTCGGTGTACGGCGGCCCGGGCGAGGTACGCACACGCAAGGAAGGCGGTGCACTGCCGAGCCGCACCTGGTGGGCCCTCGTCGCAGGCATGGCGTACATCGGGGCGGAGTTCTGCCTCAGCCTGTGGGGCGTCGACCTGCTGCGCGACCGCGCCGGGCTCAGTCCGGCGGCAGCTGCGGCAGGGCTGAGCACCGTGCTGGGCGGCCTGTTCGTCGGTCGTGTGTTCGGGATCCGGCTGGCGGAGCGGTTCCCCGTGGAGCGGCTGCTGAAGGTGTCGATCATCGCGGGATTCGTAGCCTTCATGGTGGTGTGGTTCTCGACGAGTCCCGTGGTCATCCTCGTCGCCATGTTCCTCACGGGCGTGGGTCTGTCGCTGGCATGGCCCCTGAGCATGTCCCGGATCATCCGGGCATCCGGCGGAAACCCCGATCGCGCCTCAGCTCTCGCCCTCGCGTTCACGACCTTCGCCATCGGCATGGCCCCGTTCGTCCTCGGTGCGTTCGCTGCCAGCACGGGAGTGCACACGGCCTTCCTGGTGGTGCCGGTACTCCTCATCGCCACCCTCGTGCTGGTGGTCGTGCGTCCCGTGCCCGACGGGGACTGACGAGCCTCAGTCCGGCTCGATGACCTCGAGGCTGCTGGTGCGACTTCGAGCATGGCGCAGGCCGTCGATCGACATGACGAGTAGCGAGATCCACACGAGGACGAAGCCGACCCATCGGCCGGTCGTCATCGCCTCGCCGAAGACCGCCACGCCGATGACGAACTGGAACACGGGCGTGAGGTACTGCATGAGGCCCAGCGTCGACAGGGGAATCCGGTTGGCGGCACCCCCGAACGCCAGGAGCGGCACGGCGGTGACGACGCCCAGCAGCACAAGCAGGATGGCAAGGCCCGGGTCGCCCGACGTGAGTCCGGCCTGGCCCTGAACGGCCATCACCACGATGATGACGACGGCCGCGGGGGTGAGCGTCGCCGTCTCGATGGTCAGGCTCTCGACCGATCCGAGCCCGACCTGCTTCTTGATGAGTCCGTAGATGCCGAACGACACGGCGAGGATGATGCTGATCCACGGAGGCCGTCCGTAGCTGAAGGTGAGGATGGCGACCGCCAGGATCGCGATGGCGACGGCCGTCCACTGCAGGGAGCGCAGCCGCTCGCGCAGGAGGATCACGCCGAGGGCGACCGACACCAGGGGATTGATGAAGTACCCGAGCGAGGCCTCGACCACCTGGTCGGAGATCACCGCCCAGACGTAGACACCCCAGTTCACCGCGAGGAAGAGCGCGGCCACCGCCAGAAGACCGGTCTTGCGACGGGAACGGGCGGCGGTGAGCACCTTGGTCCACGTTCGTGTCACGGAGATGAGGATGGCCAGGAACGCCAGTGACCATATGACCCGATTGGCGACCACCTCCACTGGGGAGACGTCGTCAAGCAGGTGGAAGTACAGCGGAAAGAGTCCCCAGAGTCCGTAGGCCACGAGGCCGAGGAGGACTCCGGTCCCCGCGCGGCTCGCGGGCCGGCGGGCCAGGCTCAGCTGACGTTCCAGGTGTCTCCACCGGTGAGCAGGGCCTGGAGGTCGCCCTCGCCCTGCTTCGCCTGAACCTCGGCCAGTTGCTCACGCACCAGGCGGTCGTAGGACGGCCGCTCGATGTCACGGAAGATGCCGATCGGGGTGTTCTCGAGGGTTCGGGGATTGGACAGCCGCGAGAGGGCGAAGGCCAGGCCCGGGTCCTTGGCATGGGCGTCGTGGCGGATGACCGCGTCCTCGCCGACCTCGGCGACGTCGGCAACGGCGATGTGGCCGTCGGGGGTGCGGATGACGCCCTTCTCCATGTCCTTGCCGAACCGGATGGGCTGGCCGTGCTCCAGGCGCATCATCATGTCGTCGCGGGTGTCGCCGTCCTTGAGCGGCTCCCAAGCGCCGTCGTTGAAGATGTTGCAGTTCTGGTAGATCTCGACGAGGGATGTGCCCTCGTGGTGTGCCGCAGCGCGCAGCACCTCGGTCATGTGCTTGCGGTCGGAGTCGATGGTGCGTGCGACGAACGTGGCCTCAGCGCCCAGCGCCAGCGACACGGGGTTGAACGAGTAGTCGAGCGACCCCTCGGGAGTCGACTTGGTGATCTTGCCCTGCTCCGACGTGGGGGAGTACTGCCCCTTGGTCAGCCCGTAGATCCGGTTGTTGAACAGCAGGATCTTCAGGTTCACGTTGCGTCGCAGCGCGTGGATGAGGTGGTTGCCGCCGATGCTGAGGGCGTCGCCGTCACCTGTCACGACCCAGATGGACAGGTCGGGCCGCGTGGCAGCAAGGCCCGTCGCGATGGCCGGAGCGCGGCCGTGGATCGAGTGCATGCCGAAGGTGTTCATGTAGTACGGGAATCGGGACGAGCACCCGATGCCGGAGATGAAGACGATGTTCTCCTTCGCCAGCCCCAGCTCGGGCAGGAAGCCCTGCACATTCGACAGGATCGAGTAGTCACCGCACCCGGGGCACCAGCGGACCTCCTGGTCGGACTTGAAGTCCTTGGCCGCGAGCTCGACGTCGGTCTTGGGGATGAGGTTCAGGTAGGTCGCGGTCATCGGATCCTCACAGGCTCGAGATGGCGTCGGTGATGGCGGAGACGAGCTCGGTGGACTTGAAGGGCATGCCTCGCACCTGGTTGATGCCCTGGATGTCGACCAGGTACTTCGCGCGCAGCAGCATGGCCAGCTGACCGAGGTTCATCTCGGGCACCAGGACCTTTTCGTACGAGCGCAGCACCTCGCCGAGGTTGGACGGGAAGGGGTTCAGGTGCCGCAGGTGGGCCTGGGCGACCGCCACACCGGTGCGACGGGTGATCTCGCAGGCCGCACCGATCGGGCCGTACGTCGATCCCCAGCCGAGGACGAGTACGCGCGCATTGCCGTCAGGATCGTCGACGACGAGGTCGGGGATGGTCTTGGCGATCGCATCGACCTTGGCCTGTCGGAGGCGGACCATCGTGTCGTGGTTCTCGGCGTCGTAGGAGATGTTGCCCGTGCCGTCGGCCTTCTCCAGGCCGCCTATGCGGTGCTCCAGCCCCCTGGTGCCGGGGATGGCCCACGGCCGGGCGAGGGTGTCGGCGTCCCGCTTGTAGGGCCAGAACACCTCCTCGCCGGACTCCGTGACGTGGTTGGGGCCGGTGGCGAAGGCCGGGTCGATGACCGGGAGGTCGTCAACGGACGGCACCTTCCACGGCTCGGAGCCGTTGGCGATGTAGCCGTCGGAGAGCAGGAACACCGGGGTGCGGTACTCCACGGCGATGCGCGCTGCCTCCATCGCTGCGTAGAAGCAGTCCGACGGGGACTGCGGCGCGATGATCGGCACGGGCGACTCTCCATTGCGGCCGAACATCGCCTGCAGCAGGTCAGACTGCTCGGTCTTGGTGGGCAGGCCTGTGGAGGGGCCACCGCGCTGCACGTCCACGACGATGAGCGGCAGTTCCAGCGACACTGCAAGGCCGATCGCCTCCGACTTCAGTGCGATGCCCGGACCCGACGTCGTCGTGACGGCGAGCGCGCCGCCGTACGAGGCCCCGATGGCGGAGCCGATGCCCGCGATCTCGTCCTCCGCCTGGAAGGTCGTGACGCCGAACCGGTGGTTCTTGGCCAGTTCGTGGAGGATGTCAGACGCCGGAGTGATCGGGTACGACCCGAGGAAGAGGGGCAGCCCCGAGCGCTTGGATGCGGCGATGAGGCCGTAGGCCAGCGCCGGGTTGCCGGTGATGTTGCGGTAGACGCCCGACGGGAGGTCGTCGGCCTTGGCGACCTCGTACTGCACGGAGAAGACCTCGGTCGTCTCGCCGAAGGACCAACCGGCCTCGAAGGCGGCGAGGTTGGCGGCGAGGATCTCGGGCTTCTTGCCGAACTTCTTCTCGAGGAAGGCGCGTGTTCCCTCGGCCGGCCGGGAGTACAGCCAGCAAAGCAGCCCCAGGGCGTACATGTTCTTGCTGCGCTCGGCCTCCTTCTTCGACAGGTCGAAGCCCTTCAGGGCCTCGACGGTCTGGGAGGTCAGGGCGATCGCGTGCACGTTGTAGGGCTCGAGGGAGCCGTCCTCGATCGGGTTCGAGGTGTAGCCGACCTTCTCCAGGTTGCGCTTGGTGAACTCGTCGGTGTTGAGGATGATGTCGGCGCCGCGCGGGAGGTCCTTGATGTTCGCCTTCAGCGCCGCCGGGTTCATCGCCACCAGCACGTTCGGGGCATCACCCGGGGTCGTGATGTCGTGGTCGGCGAACGCCAGCTGGAAGGCGGAGACGCCCCCGATGGTGCCCGCTGGCGCCCGGATCTCGGCCGGGAAGTCCGGCAGGGTCGACAGGTCATTGCCCAGACCCGCCGTCTCGGACGTGAAGCGGTCGCCGGTCAGCTGCATGCCGTCGCCGGAGTCCCCGGCGAACCTGATCACGACGCGATTGAGTGTGACGACCTGCTTGGTCACGGGCTCCCCAAGGGTGGCGAATGGGCTCCGGACGGCGTTCGCGTTGTGGGCGTCATGCCGTCGCGAGAAGGTGTGTGGACGTCCTAGCAGCCTACACCTGTGCCGGTCGCAACTACGCTGGCGGCATGCCTGCGAGCCATCTCGCGACCAGGGAGCTGCGGCTTGCGGCGGACCCTCGGGTGGCCGTGTGCGTGCTGTCCCTGGGCCTGGCCTGCTGCGCGGTCGAGGTGGATGCGGCGATCTCGGCCGGACTCCTGGTGCCGGAGGAGGGGGAGTCGGAGCCGGAGCCGGGACTTCGCGTGCTGATCGTGGCTGGCACCGTCACGACGCCCCTCGTGCCGGCAGTGCGCGCCGCTCTCGACCAGCAGCCTCCTGTCGATGCGGTGCTCGCCTTCGGGGCCTGCGCGAGTACCGGTGGGCCCTACTGGGATGCCCCGACGGTCGTCAACGGTGTCGACCGCCTCGTCGAGGTCCATCAGTACGTGCCCGGGTGCCCGCCCCGCCCCGAGGCCCTGCGCGACGCCGTCCTCGCCCTGGCCGCCCGATGAGCGTCGTCCGGGAGGTCGCCGCTGCGGAGTGGGTCCGTGCGCTCGAGGAGGCCACCGCCCAGGGCTTCGCGATGCTCGACCTCATCACGGCGGTCGATCGGCTCGACCGGCTCGAGGTCGTCGCGGTGCTCACCGATCCGATGTCCGCGGAGCGCTGCCGTGTGGTGACCTCGGTGCCGGCGGAGGATCCAGTACTCGATACCGCTGCCGCGGTGCTCCCGGGCAGTGCCTGGCACGAGCGCGAGGCCGCCGAGATGTTCGGCATCGTCTTCGCCGGTCATCCGGATCCGCGGCCGCTCATCCTGCGCGAGGTGCCTTCGTCCGGTGTCCCTCCGCTGCGCAAGGAGAGCGCTCTTCCCGAGCGGGTGGCACGCCCGTGGCCCGGTGCGCCGACCGGAGACGTCGGCCGACGCGCGCGCAGACCTCAGCTGCCCCCCGGTGTGCGCGAGGAGTGGGTCGGCGATCGGGCACCGGCATGACGTCGCGCGCGCCGCGCGGCGTCATCAGGCTGATCCCGGAGGCCTGCACGGTGTGCATGATCTGCGTCCAGGAGTGTCCGTCCTGGTGCATCGCCATCGACAGCCACCACGAGGAGGTCAGTGAGGAGGGCGCGAGGCGTCCACGCACGGTCAGCGTGCTCGATCACTTCGCCATCGACTTCGGCCTGTGCATGTACTGCGGCATCTGCGTCGACGTCTGCCCATTCGACGCACTTGAGTGGGTGGCGTCCCACGACTACCCGGAGCGGACGAGGGGCGCCCTCGAGCACGACACAGCGCGCCTGGCGTCGCACGGATCCTCGCCGTCGTCGGGCTCCGCGGGCGCCCAGGCCCCCGGCCCGTCAGGATCCGCGCCGTGACCGACGAGGCAGTGGATCCGCGGCGCGCGACCGCCGCGGACCTCGAGGCCCTGTGGCCCCTGCTGGAGGCGTTCTGCCTCGAGGACGGTCATCCGTTCGACCGCCCGAGGATCGAGGCCGCGCTCCTGCCGCTGCTGGCGGACGACACCTTCGGTCAGGTGTGGGTCGTCGATGGGCAGAGCGGACTGGAGGGCTACGCGGTCGTCACGTGGAGCTACTCGCTGGAGTCCGGCGGGCGGGACTGCATCCTCGACGAGATCTACGTCCGCAGGCAGGGCCGGTCCATCGGTTCGCGCCTCCTCGAGGCCGCACTGTCGGCGGCGTCGACGGCCGGGGCCCGCGTGGTGTCCCTGGAGACGGAGGCTCACAACGCGCGGGCGCGGAAGTTCTACGCCCGGCACGGGTTCGCCCTGGAGGACTCCCGCTGGATGATCCGGCCGCTCGACCCCTGAGTGCGGCGGCACCGTGCCGTGGCGTCGGGATCCGTCAGCGATAGTTGTCGAACTGCACCGCGAAGTCGAGGTCGGCGCCGCGCACGAGGGCCTGCACCGCCTGGAGATCGTCGCGGCTCTTGCTCGTGACCCGCAGCTCGTCGCCCATCACCTGGGTCTTGACCGACTTCGGACCCTCGTCGCGGATCAGCTTGCCGAGCTTCTTCGCCTGCTCGCTCGAGATCCCGGCCTTGAACGTGCCGCCGATCTTGTACTCCTTGCCGGATGCCCGCGGATCGCCGGCATCGAAGGACTTCAGGCTGAGGCCGCGCTTCACCAGCTTCTCCCGGAAGACCTCGAGGGCGGCCTTGGCCCGCTCCTCGGTGCCCGACGTGATCTCGACGACCATCTCGCCCTTCCACTCGATGGTCGTTCCCGTGTTCTTGAAGTCGAACCGCTGGGCCAGCTCCTTGGCGGCCTGGTTCAGGGCGTTGTCGGCCTCCTGGCGGTCGATCTTGGACACGATGTCGAAACTGCTGTCTGCCACGGTTCTCCTCCTCGTGCTCGCGGTGCGTTCGTGCGTCAGGTCGGCAGGTCCCGGAGTGTGGGCGCCGGAAATCGGGGGTCGGTCAGGTCGATCTCGCGCGCCAGCCTATGTCCGTCGAAGACGGCTTCGGAGATCCACCGGGGAGATTGGGCGTCGCCGATGAGGAACACGGAGGTGACGCCGGCGGTGCGCAGAGCGGATTCGTCTGCCATCAGCTCGCGATAGAGCCCGTCGGTGGGCACCTGGTGGGTCACGAGCACGAGGTCGTCGACGGCCAGCCGCCACGGGTCGCCGTACGTGGTCTCCCCGGTGACGGAGCCGTCGGCGCACTCGCGAAGGGTGACACCGGCGTGCATCGTGATCCCTGCGTCATGCAGGTGCTGCCGGAGCATCGGTCCCTCGAGGGTGCCGTCGCTCATCGGCGACACCACGGAGTCCGGCGTCACGAGGTGGACGTCGTAGCCCTCGTTGGCCAGCAGCTCGGCGATGCCCGGTCCGGCGAAGTAGCCGTCGACGTCGTAGACGGCCACCCGCTGCCCGCGAGGGCGCTCGCCGGCCATGACTTTCTCGGGCGTCAGCGATCCGGCGGCGCCCAGGATGGGGCGTCGGGTGCCGGGCTGGGTGCCGTCGTCGCACCATCGGCTCCCGGTCGCGACGACGACGATGTCGGCGCCGTAGTCCAGCACCTCGGACGCCGTGAGGCGCCGACCGGTGATGACCTCGACGTTGGCGAGGCGGTCGAGCTGGGTGCGGCGCCAGTCGACGATGCGACCCCAGTCGCCGAGGGTGGGCAGTCGGCGCACCCACGTCATGCGGCCGCCGATGTCGTCCTCGGCTTCGACCAGGTGCACGGCGGAGAACCCGCGGTTGCCCAGGGTGAGGGCGCACTCCATGCCGGCCGGACCCGCGCCGATCACCAGGACGCTCCTGTCCGGGTCGCTCGTCGCAGGGATGCGCTCGGGATGCCACCCGCGCCGGTACTCCTCGCCTGCGGTCGGGTTCTGGATGCACCCGATGTGCCGGAAGTCCTCCTCCTTGAGGATGCAGACGTTCGCGCCGGTGCACTCGCGGATGTCACCGAGCCGTCCCTCCGCGACCTTGCGTGGAAGGAAGGGATCAGCGATCGCGGGCCGTGCGGCGCCGATGAGGTCGAACTGCCCGCTCGTGATCAGTGCGGCCATCTGGTCGGGGTTCGTGTAGCGGCCCACGCCGACGATGGGTTTGGTTGTCGCACTTCGCACCTGGGAGGTCCACGAGAGCTGGTGGCCCTCGGGGTAGTAGCGCGAGGTGCCTGAGTCCTCCGGCCAGGAGCCCACCGTGACGTCGACGAGGTCGACCAGGGGATCGGCCAGCGCGACGAACTGCAGCATCTCCTCCACACGCACGCCCTTGATGCCGCGGCGCCCGTCGAGGCAGAAGCGGGTGGCGATCGCGCAGTCGTGGCCGATGGCGGTGCGCACCTGCTCGAGGGTCTCCAGTGCGAAGCGCGCACGGTTCGCGAGCGTGCCTCCGTAGCCGTCTGTGCGCACGTTGTGCCAGGGCGACAGGAACTGGGTGAGCAGGTAGCCGTGGGCGCCGTAGACGTACACGATGTCGAACCCTGCATCGCGAGCCAGTCGCGCACTGTGGACGAAGTCGGCCTGCACGCGCGCGATGTCGTCCATGGTCATCTCACGGGCCTGGGAACCCCACCGGATCTCGGCGGTGCGTGCACTCGGGGCGATGCGCGCATGTCGACTGCTGACGTTCTTGCTGGAGTTTCCGCCGTGGTACAGCTCGACGCCGGCGAGTGCGCCGTGACGGTGGATCGCGTCGGCCGTCATGGCCAGCGCCGCTTCGTCGCGCTCGTCGCGCAGGTAGGCGGCGACGTGCGGTTCCTCGTCGGCATCGGCAGAGACAGGGGAGTACTCGACGCATACGCCGCCCCAGCCGCCTTCGGCCTTGACCTCGCGGAAGGCCGCCTGTGTCGCGGGCTTCGCGGATCCGAAGCCCGTCGCGTGCGGCACCTGGTAGAAGCGATTCGGCAGGGTCTTCGGCCCGATGCGAACCGGCTCGAAGAGAATCGCATGCCGCGGATCCGTCATGCCCCTACCCTCGCATGCGTGGGCGCCCGTGCACTGCTACTCGACCTTGATCGCACGCTGGTCGACCTCCAGTCCTTCACCGACTACTCGTCCGCGCTGGGCGTCGTACGCACGATGCTCGGAGCGTGGCCGGATGTCGATGTGCCCGAGACCGACTGGGACGCACCCACGATGGCGTGCATGTCGGTCCTGCACGCCCTCGCCGGCGACGACCGGTGGCCGGAGGTATCGGCTGCCATCGCGCGGTATGAGCGGGATGCCATCCCGCAGTCCCGGGTCATGCCCACGGTGGCCGAGACACTCGCCGTCCTGGCTCGCGTGCCCGTCGCCGTCGTCACCCTCGTTGCGCCGGAGGTTGTTCCGGATGCCCTTGCCCGGCACGGCATCCGTCTCGCCGTGGAGGTCGATGTCGTGGTTGGGCGTTCGAGCGAGGTGCCACCCAAGCCAGAGCCCGACGGTCTGTGGGTCGCGTGCCGCGCCCTGGGTGTGAAGCCGCACGAGGCGATCATGATCGGCGATTCATCCTGGGACGCACAGGCTGCGCGCCGAGCGGGAGTCGAGTTCGTCGGGGTGCCGAGCTCGGCCGGGGGACTACCCGGCACAGAGACGGAGGCGACGTTCGCTGATGCGGTGGCGCGTGCACTGGGATGACCCGTCATCGGCCCCGGTCGGACGACCTGCGGTGCTGTGTATCCTTGCCGCTGCACCCTGGCGGGTTGCCCGAGCGGCCAATGGGAGCGGACTGTAAATCCGTCGGCTTTGCCTTCGAAGGTTCGAATCCTTCACCCGCCACGCAGGAGGGCCCGGATCCACAGTGGATCCGGGCCCTCGCGCATTCGATGCCCGACAAGGTGCCGGGCATCGAGGGTCAGCGAGCGGGCTGCTGCTGCGTGATGCAGTGGATGCCGCCGCCGCGCGCGAACAGGGGCCGCGCATCCACGAGCTCGATGGCGCGACCCGGGTAGGCGCGGGACAGGATCTCCGCGGCGCGGGCGTCACCGGGGTCGTCGAATGCGCACAGGATCACGGCGCCGTTGCACACGTAGTGGTTGATGTAGCTGTAGTCGACCCAGCCATGGTCGTCGCGCAGGGCATCGGGGGCGGGGACAGGCACGACTGCGAGTCCGGCCGCCTCGAGTCGTGCCCGGGCCTCGCGACTCACCTCGAAGTCAGGGTGCTCGGGTGCGGTCTGGTGGTGCAGGAGCACAGTGGAAGGGTCGCTGAAGCACGCGACGATGTCGACGTGGCCGCGGGTGCCGAACTCGTCGTAGTCGCGGGTCAGGCCGCGTTCGAGCCATACGAAACGATCGACTCCGAGTGTGCGGGCAAGCTCTGCCTCCACCTGCTCGGCCGTCCAGTCCGGGTTGCGTCCGGCGTCGAGCTGGACGGTGCGCGTGAGCAGGATCAGCCCCTCGCCGTTGACGTGGATGCCTCCGCCCTCGTTCGTCAACGTCGAAGGGATGGACGTGGCTCCGGCTGCGCGGCAGACGCGATCGGCGATCTCGGCATCCCTGCTCCAGGAGGCCCACTCCTGCGCGCCCCAGCCGTTGAACACCCAGTCCACGCCCGCGACCGATCCGTCCTCGCTGCGGACGAAGGTCGGGCCGATGTCACGCATCCAGGCGTCGTCGAGGGGAGCCTGAAGGATCTCGACCGAGTCGGCGAGCCACTCGCGTGCCGTGTCGACATCCTGCGGGTCGACGACCATCGTGACGGGCTCGTAGCTCGCGATCGTGTTCGCGACCGCCGACCAGGCGGCGCGAGCCTCGCTGGCCTCGTCACCCTCGCCGAGGGTGTACCCCGACGATGGCCAGGCCATCCATGTGCGCTCGTGCGGCTCCCACTCCGCCGGCATGCGGGGTGGTGCGGGGTTCACGGAAGGTCCAGCGGGTAGACGACGCCCGTCAGCTCCTCGCTGACGGTCCACAGACGCCGTGCTGTCACGTCGTCACGGGCCGCGGGTGAGCGGTCGACCAGTCGCGGATGCCCGCGGGACTCCAGGAATCCGTCAGGTCCGATGTATGACCCACCGGGCAGGCCGGGGTAGGTGGCCGCCAGCAGCGACGGCAGGGCGCCCATCTCCGGGCTCTGGCCCAGCACCCGGTTCATGATCCCGATCGGTCCGGAGAGCCACTCGCGTCCCCTCATGCGCGGGCCTGCCGCCTGCAGGTTCGTCGCTGAGTAGCCCGGATGCGCGGCGAGGGAGAGGACGCTCAGCCCGGCGAGGTCGAGTCGACGCTGCAGCTCCATCGTGAACAGCAGGTTGGCCAGCTTGCTCTGTCCGTAGGCGCGCCAGGCGTTGTACCGCCGCCGGCCCTGGAGGTCGTCGAAGTCGATGCGGCCCATGCGGTGGGCGGTGGACGACACCGTCACAACGCGCGATCGGGGCCGGGCGACCAGGGCGGGCAGGAGGAGGCCGGTGAGGGCGAAGTGCCCGAGGTGGTTGGTCGCGAGCTGCATCTCGTAGCCGTCCGGGCTCTCGCGCCGGGGGAGTGCCATGACGCCGGCGTTGTTGATCAGCAGGTCGAGGCCCTCGGGGTGGGCGTCGCTCCAGTCGGCAGAGAACGCGCGCACGGAGGCGAGGTCGGCGAGGTCGAGTCGCCGCACCTCGACGGTCGCAGCCGGGTGCGCCCGCCGGATCGCGTCGGCGGCGGCCTCTCCGCGGACGCCGTCGCGCACCGCGAGTGTCGTGGCCGCACCCCGGCCGGCGAGGGCCCGTGCCGTCACCTCCCCGATGCCGGACGTGGACCCGGTCACGATGGCGGTGCGGCCGGTGAGGTCGGGCAGGTCGTTCATGCCCCAGTGGGACGGGATTGCGGACTCGGCGCGGGTGCCCATGGTGCTAGTCAACCCCCTCAGGCGCGGCACGGCACCCGCTCTCGGCGCCGAGACCCCTGGAATGGTCGTGAAAACGCCGCCGCAGGCGCGTTTCACGACCATTCCACACCTCTCGGCGGGGCTGGATCGGCCGATTTCCAGCGCAGGAGCCTGCTTGTGTACGATCGGCAGGCTTATCTGCCCCTTTAGCTCATTGGTAGAGCGCTCCCTTGGTAAGGGCGAGGTACCGGGTCCGATTCCCGGAAGGGGCTCGAGTCTCCCTCACGGGAGTCGGTGGGAAGATGGTGCGTCCCACCTGCGGCGGGGTAGCTCAGTTGGTAGAGCAAGCGGCTCATAATCGCTGTGTCGCCGGTTCAAGTCCGGCCTCCGCTACTC
>VFQT010001594.1_pt1 | contig 26687 bp, 24 predicted proteins | sample 3512381 | NCBI WGS metagenome assembly VFQT01 (sample SAMN10412376, study PRJNA504923) | tailings metagenome | isolation source: Relicate 2 Philex TSF3 active mining site | place: Philippines: Tuba, Benguet | collected 2017-08-29
CGGCAAAAAAATCAGGGACACAGAACTTCTGAAGATCCCCTATATGTTCGTAATAGGAGAGAAGGAGCAAAACGAAGGATTGGTGGCTGTCAGACGACAAGGCAAAGGTGACGCCGGTCAGTCTCCCATTTCAGAAATAATAACTACCTTAACATCCGAAATAAAGCATCGGCAATCACATTAAATTAAAACAGAAATAAGGACAACTTCCTCCTGCAGCCGACAGGATAGTTGTAAAAGACTATGGCATTACCCTACAGACCCAATTACCAAGGTTCAGGTGGACCAAGAGGTAAATTCATTCCGCGCAAAGAAGCAGAACACCGCATCAATCATTTTATCAGGGTTCCACAAGTAAGATTAGTTGGCGACAATGTAACAATGGGCGTTTATTCTACCCAGGAAGCATTGAAAATTGCCCAACAGCAGCAGTTGGACCTTGTTGAAATTTCTCCTCAGGCGGATCCTCCGGTCTGTAAAGTAATTGACTACAATAAATTCCTTTACGATAAGAAGCGTAAGGAGAAAGAGATGAAGGCCAAGAGCAAAACTGCCGAACTCAAAGAGATTCGTTTCACACCTGGAACGGATGACCATGATTTCGATTTCAAGGCCCGTCATGCAGAGAACTTCCTGAAAGAAGGCAACAAAGTAAAAGCCTATGTTCAATTCAAAGGTCGTGCCATTCAATTCAAAGAAAGAGGAGAATTGGTTTTACTGAAATTTGCTGAACGCCTTGCTGAAATTGGACAGGTAGAGGGATTGCCAAAGCTGGAAGGTAAACGAATGCTGATGGTGATTGCTCCAAAATCTCAGAAGAAAAAAGCTTCAACCGGAGCTGCACCAGCAGAACCCCAGGGTTGATTGGACTATATATTCATTTTTTTCTTCCAATTGCCACTGTTCAAATAGAGGGATGACAGGGTAAGAATGGTGAGCCAATAAACCCATTCGGATCCCCAGCCCCATATGATGGATAGATTGTACACTTCCATCACCGTATATATGTATATGCAATAAAGTACAATCGTAAATATTTCAATCAACAGATTAATTTTCGTATTGCCTGTTCCAGTAACAGCATTCAGGCATACCGTTGCAACCGACATGAATACAATTGCGGTACAGACTACTCTGAATACTGGAATTGCAAGCTGTAAAAATGCAGGATCCTGGTTGAAAATGGAGAGCAAGTCGCTTGCAAAAAATTGGATTGGCAACAACAGGATGATTGTTGAGCCAAGACTCAATGTGATGATTTTCTTCACCAGCAATGTTACTTTCTCGTGCAATCCCTGTCCAATGATATTGGAGACCATGGTATTCGAAGTTGCTGCGAACGCCCAAATAAAAATACCAAAGAAACCAAACATGAGTCGCATTACCTGGCTCACATCTAATGCCAGCGCACCATCGTGTGATACCAGTATGAAAAAGAATTCCCAACTGATGATGCTGATGGCATATTGCAGGATGAGTGGAGAGGATTGTACAAGAATCGTTTTTGTATTCTTCCAATCAAACGATATATTTTCAAACAGACTGAATCTTTTTGACATTCCCTTGATGCCAATAACCATGAATACAACCAACATACCCAAAAATTCTGCTGCAATGCTGGCATAGGCTGCTCCGTTGAAACCCAGTTTGGGCATACCGAGGTTCCCGAAAATCAAACCATAGTCCAATACAATATTCGTGATGGTTTCAGCGAGCGTTCCATAAACCAGCAATTTGCTTTGATTGGTTCCTACCAGCAAACCATTCCTCATCTGATAGAGGTATAAGAATGGGAGTCCCCAGATCCTGATCTTCAAAAATTCGATGGTGAGTGTATAAATCGCCTCATCTGTAAAACTCCTGAAAATGTAAGGGGCAACGGTGTAGGTAATGATGATTCCCAACAGGGCAATGAAAAAACTGATATACACACTTTGCATAAAAAGCGTTCCAATTTCTTTCAGCCTGTCCTGTCCGGCTCTTCTTGAAATCAATGCCTGCAATCCATTGTTGAGTCCAAATCCAATCACTGAAAAAATAAGATAGTAAACACCGGTTACTCCAGAAGCACCCATGAATCCTTTGCCCAGTTTTGCGAGGAAAAAACTGTTGATCAGAAAATTAAATTGGGGGACCAGTATCGCAAAGCTGATGGGCAGCGACATCTGGAGGATTTGTTTATAGGTGACTTCGAGTTTTAATGTTTCTCTCATGGACTTCCCGGGCTTCAATCAGGCGGCAAAGTAAGTTATTATTACCATCTGATTCATACCCAAAAGCATTAAATTTGTATCATCATGCAACATCTTGTCCAGCCCAGTTTTGGTTATTCAAGTGATGCAGCAACAAGTGCTGCAGGTTCCTTGAATCTCTGTATGGAGCTCGGAGAACATTACCTGACCCTCTCTTTTTTTGCGGCTGATAAGTCACCCTTATGGATTGAAACATACGTGATGAAAGAGGGGATTGATGTGTATACTCTTGAATATATTTTGCAATCGGAAAAATACAGTCATCATTCCTATGATGAAGTACATCTCATTGTCAATACGCCAGATGTTTCTCTGGTGCCTGAAAAATATCACAAGGATTATCTGGCAGAATCGATATACCGAACATTGCATGGCGACTTGAAAATTTCAGACATACATACAGATCAGGTGAATCAGTGGGAACTTGTAACAGTATATGGAATTGAAAAAACAATACTCGATTTTTTAAAGTCCAAGTTTCCCATATTGAAAACCAAACATTTCATCAGCCTTGCTTTGGTATCCTTGTTTAGAAACAACTTAGAGGATCTGGATTCTTTCATCAAAATCTATTTCAGTCAATCCTATCTCACTGTCATTCTGGTAAAAGGAGCACAATTGCAGTTTGCCCAATCGATTTATTATGAAACCACTGAAGATGCCATCTACCAATTGTTGAATCTGGTGGAGCGTCATCATATGGACCTCAAATATCTCAGAGCGCATGTCAGCGGCCATATCGACGAGGATTCTGCAACATGGAAAGAACTTAAAAAATACGTGTTGGATATTTCTCTGGAACCATCATCATCCATAGAGACTTCCGCACATGATTCAGTTGGCTCTCATTTTTTTACTCCACACCTGCAAGTTTTACAATGCGTATAATCAGTGGTGAATTGGGCGGAAGAAGGTTTTCTCCGCCTGCCAATATGCCCAATACAAGACCGACAACAGATATTGCCAAAGAGGGACTCTTCAATATCATTCAGAACAATTTGGAATTGGAAGGGCTGAAGACCCTTGATCTGTTTGGTGGCACAGGCAGCATTAGTTATGAATTGTTTTCACGTGGAGTAGCTGATCTGACAATTGTGGAAAAAGATCCTGCCATGCATGCATTCATCAAAAAAACTGCTGCTGAACTCGGAATTACCAGTATGAACGTAGTTTTTTCTGATGTGTTCAAGTACATGCAACAATGTACCGAGCAATTTGATTTCATTTTTGCTGGTCCGCCGTATGCATTGACTGCCATTGATGATTTACCCAGAATGGTTTTTGAAAAGCAATTATTGAATACAAATGGCTGGTTCGTGTTGGAGCACACGCCAAGAAATGATTACAAAACTTTTCCCTTTTACAGGACTGAGAGAAAATATGGAACAACCATATTTTCAATATTTGTCAATCGTCCACCGAATGATCAATGAGCATGAGGAAGACTGAAATCAGAAAACATTTCAAAGAAAAAAGACAGGCATTGACTAACAGGGATGTCAATGTTTACCAGGACTTATTGCTGATTCGATTTCAGGAGTTGCACCTGCCATATATTCATTATCTGCATGCTTATATTCCCAAGCCTGACAGCAAGGAACCTGATCCTGCACCCTTGGTGGATTGGATGCAATTCAGAGATCCCGGATTGAGAATGGTCTATGCTGCCATCAATGATGCTGATTGCAGCATGAAGCATTTTATGTTTGATGATAACACAGCATTTCGACTGAATCAATTCGGGATACCCGAACCAACAGGAGGCATAGAATTGGAGTCGACACAATTGGATGCTATCATCATACCTCTTTTGGCATTTGATGTCAATGGCAACAGGGTTGGCTACGGCAAGGGCTACTACGATCGATTCCTGGCCAATTGCAGGGAAGATGTATTAAAAATTGGACTTTCTTATTTTCCTCCCGTTTATTCCATAGACGATATCGAGAACTTCGATAAAAAGCTCGATTTTTGTATTACACCAGAAAGTGTTTATGCTTTTTAAGAATGTTTATCTGAGATCTTTTCGTCTTTTTTTGTTTCCGCTTGCATTGGTGTACGGTGGATTTGTCATCTTGAGAAATTATCTCTACGATAAAAAAATCATTGGCAGTGTTGTGTTCAATATACCCATCATTGGGGTTGGCAATATTTCTGTTGGTGGAACGGGGAAGTCACCCATGGTGGATTATATTGCTGGCTTGCTCAAGCAGCAATTCAAAACAGCAACGCTGAGCAGAGGATACAGAAGAAGGACTTCCGGGTATGTTTTAGCCAACAATCTCTCAACTTCAATTGAAATAGGTGATGAACCGATGCAATTTCATTTGGCTCATCCGGAAATTTCTGTTGCAGTTGGTGAAAAAAGAATTGAAGCTGTTCCTCAACTGCTCTATGATCGTCCGGATACCAAGGTTATCATCTTGGATGATGCATTTCAGCACAGGGAAATTGTAGCAGGACTCGATATCGTCTTGACGGAATATGCCAATCTATACTCCAGAGATTTCTTCCTTCCTACAGGCGACCTGCGGGATCAAAAGGAGAGTGTGCACAGGGCTCATATTATTGTTGTAACCAAATGCCCGGTAGACTTAACGCATGAAGCTGCATTGGCAATCAAGCAAGAGCTGGGAGTGCAGTCCCATCAATATATTTTCTTCACCACCATTGAATATGGTGTCCCTTATCATATCATCACCAGGGAAAAGAAAGCTCTTTCCAAGACAGAAGAGCTGTTGTTGATTTGTGGAATTGCCAATCCGCTGCCACTCACACAGTACATTCATGAGTCAACCAAAACCTATGATGCCCTGTTTTTCAGAGATCATCATATCTATACAATTGACGATATCAATGATATGGAGGAACGTTTCAATCTCATCCAATCAAAGGAAAAGATGTATCTTACAACCGATAAAGATGCTGTTCGCCTGATAAAATTCAAGGATCGAATCAAAGACCTTCCTTTTTTTGTATTGCCAATAAGTTTATCTTTTCTTTTTAATCAGCAGCATCTCTTCGATCAATTGATGTTGGAATATCCCCAAAAATTTTACGCTGAGCAGATGGCTTCAGGTGAGTCAATTTAATATATGTCAAAGAAGAACAAAAAGAAACGCAACAAAGAATACAAGCGAGCATCAGCTCTGTACAAGGGTCGTTTTGAGATTACTCGATCCGGTATGGGATTTGTGGTTGTAGAAGGTTTGGAGCGGGATGTTATCATACGTCCCAATGATTTCAACAAAGCATTTCACGGTGATTTAGTGAGGGTAGAGGTTACCAAAGGTGATGCAAGATCAGGCAGGATGCAGGGTGTCATCACACAAATCATCGAGAGGAAACAAAAACAGTTTGTAGGGGTGATTGAAGTAAATCGTGAATTTGCTTTTTTTATTCCTGATTCATCAAAAGCAATTCCTGATTTTTTCATTCCTGCATCTTCATTGAATGGGGCAAAAGATGGACAGAAAGTCATTGCACAGATTGTTTCCTGGGAAAAGACCGATAAACGTCCACGTGCAGAAGTGATTGAAATTGTAACAGAGGCAAAGGAAGCAGACCTTGCCATGAAAGAAATTTTGATTCAGCAAGGATTCCCCTTGCTATTTACAGAGGAAGTCATGGAGGAGTCGTCCAGGCTCCCTGATATGATTCCAATTGATGAAATCAAGCGCAGGAGAGACATGCGTGATATACTCACTTTTACCATTGATCCTTTTGATGCGAAAGATTTTGATGATGCCATCAGTTATCAGCCATTAAAAAATGGTGTTGTTGAAGTGGGTGTGCACATCGCAGATGTGAGTCATTTTATCGAGGAAGATTCAGCATTGGACTTATCCGCGTACGAAAGAGCAACTTCGGTTTACTTGCCAGACAGGGTTGTACCCATGCTGCCCGAAAGGATTTCCAATGAGCTTTGCTCTTTGCGTCCGCATGAAGACAAGCTCACTTATTCCTGCATCTTTCAAATCAATGCCAAGGGGGAGATCAAAGATACCTGGATGGGTAAGACAGTGATACACTCAAATCATCGCTTTACATATGAAGATGTTCAACAGATCATTGAATCTGGATCTGGATTGTATGACAAGGAAATTTTGTATTTGCATGAACTGGCACAGTCATTCAGAACCAAAAGAATGAAAGAGGGTGCCATCAATTTTTCTTCACAGGAAGTGAGGTTTAAATTGGATGAAAATGGAACCCCTACAGGTGTTGTGATCAAGGAAAGCAAAGCATCACATCAACTGATTGAAGAGTTGATGTTGTTGGCCAACCGATTTGTAGCAGCACGTGTCGCAAAGGTTAAACTAGCTGATAAACCCATCCCATTTCCGTATCGCATCCATGACCAGCCGGACGAAGAAAAACTAGTTCCCTTTGTGGAGTTTGCAAAAAAATACGGGTATCATTTCAAGACGAATTCACCAGACCAGATCGCAAAATCATTCAATGAGATGCTTACCCGCGTGCAGGGACTGCCTGAGCAGCGTGTGCTAGAGCAAATGGGAATCAGGACCATGGCCAAGGCAGTATATACATCTAAAAACATAGGGCACTACGGACTCGGATTCGAGCATTATTGCCATTTTACTTCACCCATCAGGCGGTATCCGGATATTCTTGTACACAGGGTACTCACCGGCATTTTGAACAACGATCCAAAGGCTGATAAAAAAATGGATCAAAAATGTATCCATTCCAGTGAGCGGGAGAGAGCTGCAATGGAATCTGAACGGGCTGCCAACAAATACAAACAGGTTGAGTACATGAAACAATTTTTAGGTGATGAATTTGATGCCGTTGTTTCAGGTGTAGCCAGTTTCGGGTTTTGGGCAGAGACTGTAGATCATAAATGCGAGGGACTCATCAGTGCGACTTCACTCCTGGATTATGATGATTTTGTTTATCACGAAGCAGAATATGCGCTCATCGGGAAGCGATCTGGTTGGGCCTTCCGCATTGGAGATGCTGTTAAGATAAAAGTTGTTGCTGCCAATCTCGCCAAAAGACAGCTTGATTACGAATGGATCATGGATATTGGGTTTAAACCCGGATCTGTTTCAACCAAAAAAAACAAGCGATAAAAGGTTCATTCGTTATCTTCGGAGAACTGATTTGATTCCATTATGTCGTCTATTGAAACGCTCCAACAATCATTTGAAGCATATTTTAATCACCGTCATTTTCCAACGGCTCCTGCAACCTTGTATGACCCACTGGAGGAATTCCTTGCCAACAGCGGCAAGCGCATTCGTCCTGTACTTTGTTTGATGGGCAATGAATTGTTTGGAGATATTCACCAGGACGCCTATCATTTGGCAGCTGCGGTTGAATTGTTTCACAATTTTACACTGGTGCATGATGATATCATGGACAAGGCTCCTTTGAGAAGAGGGAAAGCTACCGTGCATGCAGTACATGGTGAATCGACTGCACTGTTGGGCGGGGATGTAATGATGGTCGTTGCCTATGATTATTTAAATAAGATTGAGGGTCTCCACCTCAAAAAAGTGATACACCTTTTCAACAAAACAGCCAAGGAGGTTTGTGAGGGTCAGCAGCTGGATATGGATTTTGAAAAGATTGCTGATGTGCAATTGGATGAATATATACACATGATTCAATTGAAAACCTCTGTATTGCTCGCAGCAAGTCTGCAACTTGGAAGCATCATCGGAGGAGCGAGTGATCACAACCAGGGGCATATTTATGAATTTGGGAGAAATTTGGGCATTGCATTTCAAATACAGGACGATTACCTGGATGCTTTTGGTGATCCTGAAAAATTCGGTAAACAGGTGGGGGGAGATATTCAAAGCAATAAAAAAACATTTTTGCTGATACATGCACTCGAAACAGCACAAGGGAATGATCTTGCAACACTCAAGCAATTGCTGTCGACTTCACCAGCTGACAAAGTGGAAAGGGTGTTGTCTATTTACAGAAAATGCGGCATCGATGCCTGGGCAAATACATTGAAAGAGACATATCTTGAAAAGGCATATCATCATCTGAATGAGATAGCTGTTTCTGCTGTCCGAAAAGAACCCCTGAAGGCGCTTGCACAGTACTTAATCAAACGAGATAAATAACATTTCCATTGAAAAATATTTTCAGAAAAAAATCACTCGCCTCCCTTCAAGGAGAAGCTGATTTGCATGTTGACCATCAGAATGGATTGAAAAGGGTGCTTACTGTAAAGGATTTGACATTGATGGGTGTGGCTGCTGTCATTGGCGGCGGAATATTTACAACCATCGGTTCTGCAGCTTACAATGGGGGTCCGGGGGTAATATTTTTATTTGTTATCACAGCCATTACCTGTGGATTCACTGCGCTTTGTTATGCAGAGTTTGCATCCCGCATTCCAGTGGCAGGAAGTGCATATACGTATTCATATGTGAGTTTTGGTGAAGTGGTTGCTTGGATCATTGGATGGGCATTGATTTTGGAGTATGCAATTGGAAATATTGTCGTAGCCATTTCCTGGAGTGCCTACTTCAACAATATTTTACATGCCATGGGCATTGCATTGCCCGATTGGCTCAGTATCGGCTATCAGACTGCGCACATGCAGTACACGGCTGCAGTGACAAGTGGACAGGATACATCAAAATTGATTTATACCAATGCCCCTGATCTGTTGGGTGTTCGTTTCATCATCAACCTGCCTGCATTTGTCATTGTTGCCTTGATTACATGGTTGGCATATGTTGGTATCAAGGAGAGCAAAAAAACAGCCAATGCAATGGTTATACTGAAAATCATCGTCCTGGTTTTGATTGCATTGATCGGCTTTTGGTATATTTTTTCCAACAATACAATGGAAAACTGGACTCCCTTTTTGCCCAATGGCATGACAGGTGTTTTGAAAGGAGTTTCTGCAGTCTTCTTTGCATATATTGGATTTGATGCGATCTCCACAACAGCAGAGGAATGCTCGAATCCGCAGCGTGATCTTCCCCGGGGAATGATCTATTCATTGATACTATGTACCGTGATTTATATTGTGACGGCCCTGGTTATCACAGGCCTTGTCAACTACTCCGAATTTCAATATGTAACAGATCCGCTTGCTTTTGTGTTTGAGAAAATTCAAATGGGTAAAGTGGGATTCATCATATCTGTAAGCGCAGTGGTTGCAGCTTCAAGCGTATTGCTTGTTTTCCAAATTGGACAACCACGTATTTGGATGGTAATGAGCAGAGATGGTCTCTTGCCAAAATCATTTGGAAAAATTGATCAGAAATACAAGACACCCGGATTTTCGACCATTGTAACCGGACTTTTTGTAGGAACATTTGTTCTTTTCATCGATGATAAGCTGATGACGGATCTTACCAGTATAGGGACCTTATTCGCATTTGCATTGGTCAGTGGAGGTGTATTGGTATTGCCAAGGGTTGAAAAACAAAAAGGCAAATTCTCGCTTCCTTATATCAATGCGAAATGGATATTTCCTCTGCTGTATATCATATTCGTTTATTTCTTTCGTGAACGAATTGCTGATGCCATCGAGCATCTTTTTGAAGAAGGATATCAAGCGGTGCTTTTTTTGATTTTCATTTTGCTTTCAGGGGCATTGGCAGTATTTAGTTACTTGAAAAACTTTTCCCTCATTCCCGTTTTGGGTGTTTCCTGTTGCTTGTATTTGATGGTTGAAATTCCTGCAAACTGTTGGCTGGTATTTTTTGCCTGGATGTTGCTGGGATTGTTGATTTACTTTTTTTATGGCAAGAACAAGAGTAAGTTGAATGCAATATGAAATTTCAGGAAGGAGATCAAATCATAGTGATAGCTACAGGTGAGAAAGGTGTTGTGGTTGAATGGATCAACAAGAAAATGCTGACAGTTGATGTGGGCGGTGTTCATTTTCCGGTATATGCCGATCAAATCGACTTTCCTTATTTTGATACTTTTTCAAAAAAGAAAGCATTGCCTTCCAAAAAAACTATTTCCATCGAAATTCCGCGAAGAGAGAAAAAACCAGAAAAAAATATTCCCAGAGATGGAGTGCATCTTTCATTTTTCCCCATTTTGGATAAAGATGTATTTGATGAGGATGTCTTTTCGCATTACCGGGTATATGTGTTGAATCATACCGATGATGCTTTGATGTTGCATTTTACTGTTTATTTCAAGGATTTGAAAGAGCTAGAAACTAAGCATAGCATAGCGGCTTTGGAGGACATGTATTTGTTCGATTTATCATTCGACAGATTGAATGATCATCCAAAGTTCGAATTGAAATTTTCACTTGAATCCACGAACCCAAGTAAAGCAGTACATCACGCTGTATCTTTCAAGCCCAGACCCAAACAATTTTTATCTCTGTCAGAGCGAACCATGAAAGAGCATCTTGCTTCATTTTCCTTTGTGCTGTATGAGAAATACCCTGAAAAAGGTATGGAGACTACATTGCAAAATGATGAAGTTATAAAGGAAGATAGAACTGAGGATGGTTCAATTGATCTATCCGGATTGCTCAAGGCTGGATTCAAAGTGCAACGCAAACGCTAAAATTCCCGCCAACTTTCGCTGATATGAATATTGTGTACCTTTGCCATGCTGTAAAAGCTATCGCGTTTCTCTGAAACGAGGAAAGTCCGGACAGCACAGAGCATCGCACCGGTGAAGAGCCGGGTCCTGATTCATCGGGAACAGACAGTGCCACAGAAAATAACCGTCCGCTGCAGGCGGATAAGGGTGAAAACGTGAGGTAAGAGCTCACGACAATCTACAGCAATGTAGATTGGGGGTAAACCTTGCGTGCTGAAATGCCACATAGGTCATGGAAATGAAAATTGGGGAATGACTCGTTCTCTCCGAAAGGGCCATGATGGGTAGGCAGCTTGATTCTACAGGGCAACCTGGAGAACAGATAAATGATAGCATAACACAGAATCCGGCTTATTCAAACAGCAAAAAGGCCTTCATTACTGAAGGCCTTTTTTATTTCAGGGTCTTAACGAATCAAATGTTTTCCTCATGAAATTGAGCATCAATTGAAGCATCTGCCATTTCATTTTTGTCAGAAATAGAGATAAAGTACGTGCTATTAAAGTTCATATTTATTTCATTATCAGATGATAATAAAGTGTAATGAATGTTATAGTTGATGTTATAGGCATGAAACTCATTTGAGATCAGGTCATCCGTTGCTTGAATATTTGAATACTGATGTTGAATTTTATATTCATTCAAGAATGAACCATTGATGTTTTGATCAGCCATTTCAAAAGATGGCAATTCGAAACGGAGAAATTGGAGCTTTTTGATTTCATTTGCCATGTTGCGGTTGATCTCTCTATCTGCCCTGTAGAATGACCTAAGGCTGGGAGTGGAGATTTTCGTGTTTCCTATTTCGTCACCTATACTGGTGGAGTTTGCTTCAGCATTGATATTGCTGTCAGCTATGTGCATATTCCCTAATGTGGCAAATGTGTGATTTCCCAGGGTAGTAATCAGCATTCCTGCGATCAATACAATGCTTTTAATGGTCTGGATGAAGAAAGTCCCTTGTTTTTTCAGCGTGTCGGCGTTCATGTTAGCTCTTTGAGTTGAATTTTTCATATAAAACAGTTTAGATAGCTTTTCTCACGAGCAAGTAACCGTTTCAAGATTGGATGTCGTAGCAAAAATAAACTGTGCTAAGACTTCGTTAATTACATAGTGTAACTGTGACGCAAAGGTAGAGCTTTATATTCGTTTTCCAACTCGATTTTCTTAAATATTTTAAAAAATATTCAAAAAAGTATGTTTATAAGATGATAAACGACAGAATAATTAAAAATTATGGCAGTATTTTGAAAATAATTTAAAGAAAGGGTATCTGGTTTGATACAAACGAATATAACCTCAAATATTTTGTAAATATTTGAATATCAGAGGTCTGAATAAAAAATTAAATAAGGTCCAATGCTTTGGCAAAAGTAGTTACAACCGGTACTACCATAAGCGAAACCAAATCAGGAATGAAGAAATAGACAGCAACTGAAAGGGCCAATGAGAGAAAGAAAAGCATCCAGAACATATTTTTTTGGCTCTTGGTCATATATCTTTGATTTATAAGCAAATGTAAAACAAGATTTATTGCAGGAAAAAATTTATTCTGCATAAATGTTTTTTTAATGTGTACTCACTACACTTACCTGATTTTCCGTAACTTGTTGCGCTCCAATTGGATAGAATATGTTGCTTAGCCTTTATTTGAGATTCTCAACGCATCCCGGACAGCACCTTAAAATTGCTGGCAATATCCCACAACTGGGCGGTGGCAATCTTGCTGATGCCGCAAGCATGGTTTACCATGATCAACAGCATTGGCGTGTCGACATCCATTTGTCAGCCGGCGAGATCAAGAAATTCCCCTCGCTTCATTATACCTATGTATTTACAGATGATCAGGGTGAAATACTCGAGGATTGGGGCGAAAACAGGTTCATTGATCTTTCAGCATTGAGGGAGGATACGATCATCCTGGATACCTGGATCGACATGGGTTCAATAGAAAATAATTTCTATACAGCTCCGTTTAAAAATATTTACAATTCAAAAAGGAAGAAGAATTTTAAGAAGTCCAAGAACAAGCAAATACTTCTTAAAGCGTTTGCTCCCATGCTTGAAAAAGATGAGAGATTGGTGGTAGTTGGAAACAATGATTATTTTGGAAACTGGACGCCCAAGCATGGAGTAAAAATGAATTTCGATGGACTCGCTTGGGTTGCTCAGGTTGATAAACTGACAGATGCTTCTTTTCTGGAATACAAGTATTGTGTGGTGAATGAGGAAGGCGAATTGTTGCGGTATGAGCAGGGCTCGAACAGGATACTGAGTCAGCCGCTGAATGATACTGCTTTTATTGTCCAGGATGGATATGCAAGGTTGGATCACCGTTTCAGGGGAGCGGGACTGGCTATTCCCGTTTTCAGTTTGAGAACTGCCAAAAGTTTTGGAGTAGGGGAGTTCAATGATATCAAGGCATTGGTTGACTGGGCATCCAGTGTTTCACTGAAAATGATTCAACTATTGCCTGTCAATGACACCACTTCTACTCATACGAAGTCAGATTCTTATCCCTACGCGGCCATATCTGCTTTTGCATTGCATCCCCTGTATGTTTCCATTGAAACCATCGCAGGAGCCAAGCATAAAAAGTTGATCAGCAAAATCATTTCCCATAAGGCAGTCCTGAATGAAAATGAAGGTGTATGCTATGAGCAAGTCATGAAATACAAGCTCCAGGCATTGGCTCTTTTGTATGAGGCACAAGAAGAAGATCTTTTTGACGACAAAGAATTTTTATTATTTTTTGAAAAAAACAAGGCTTGGTTGGAGCCCTATGCGGTTTTCTCTTATTTGAGGGATCAATACAATTCACCCAATGTTGCAGATTGGAACGAAAACAGTGTTTTCAGTCACTCGCTCATCGAAAAATTGACTTCAAAAAAGTCAGCACAGTATAAAAAAATTGAACTGCATTACTTCATTCAATTCCACCTTCATTTGCAGTTGAAAAATGTGCATGAATATGCCAATAAAAAGGGCATTGTTCTGAAAGGTGATATCGCCATCGGCGTCAATCGAAACGGAGTGGATACCTGGATCGATCCATCACTCTACCATCTTGATATGCAGGCTGGTGCTCCACCGGATGATTTTGCTGTAAAAGGACAAAACTGGGGATTCCCAACATACAATTGGGAGACCATGCGCAAAAACAATTATGCATGGTGGAAACAGCGATTCGAACAGATGTCCAACTATTTTGATGCTTTTAGGATAGATCATATTCTTGGATTTTTCAGGATCTGGTCTATTCCAGTCAACTCCGTTGAGGGCATCATGGGGAGGTTTGTTCCGGCTATTCCAATTACACAAACGGAATTAAACGAAAAAGGCATTCATCTTACCATCGATCGAATGTGCAAACCTTTCATCAATGACACTGTATTGTGGGAAATCACCGGCGGAAATGAAACAGATATTAAAAAGTTTTTGGATCCCGCAAAGGATGGATGCTATGTCTTCAAACCAGCATTTGATTCTCAGATAAAAATTGAAAATTATTTCAATGCTTTGGAGGACAGTGATCAACATGCATCGCTCAAGCAATCACTTTTCAATCTGCACAGTAATATTATTTTGCACAAAGATCCCGTTCATAAAAATCAATATCATTTCAGGTTCAATGTGCATCAGACGCTTTCTTTTTTTCACCTCCCATCCCATGTGAAACAGCCACTGATAGATTTGTACCACGATTACTTTTTCCATAGGCAGGAGCATGTGTGGAGATCAGAAGCTTTGGAAAAGCTCCCATCGTTGAAAAGAAGTACCGACATGCTGATTTGCGGAGAGGACTTGGGAATGGTTCCACATTGTGTTCCGGATGTCATGGCCCATCTTGGCTTCCTGTGCATGGAGGTTCAGCGAATGCCAAAACAAGCCAACACTGCATTTTTCAATCCTGCTCAAGCATCTTATCTGTCTGTTGTAACTCCTTCCACCCATGATATGAGCACCATTCGTGAGTGGTGGCAAGAAGATCATCGAGCATCTCAGCAATTTTATAATCAGGAAATGTGGCAATACGGTGATGCACCTGCAGATGCGAATGTACATGTTGCAAAATCCATTGTGCTCCAGCATATTTCTTCTCCTGCCATGTGGGCTGTTTTTCAAATACAGGATTTGTTCGCCATGGATGAGTCATTGAGGTTGTCTGATCCTCATCAGGAGCGCATCAATATTCCTGGAGATCCCAAACATTATTGGAGATACAGAATGCCTGTCAATATCGAAGTGCTTCAGAAGAAAAAGGACTTCAATGATCTCTTGAAATATTTCATCACTTCCAACGGTCGATAGTGTTATCCATCCAATACTGGCAAAAAGAACTGGCGTTTGAATTCCCCTTTACCATTTCAAAGGGAACCAAAACACATCAGCCAACTTTTATTGTTGAATTGGGTTGGAGGGGATGGAAGGGCTACGGCGAGGCACCTGCCATATCTTACTACCAGATCACGACAGGAAAAATGGCAGAAGATTTGGAAAAATTTAAATCCGCCATCGAACGATTCTCCCTCACCGACCCAAAACGTTTTTGGCATTTTCTTCATCACCTTATTCCGGGTAATCCGTTTCTTGTTTGTGCGTTGGACATGGCTGCATGGGATCTGTTTGGTAAAATGCGCAAACAATCACTCAGTAACCTGCTGCAAATCCATCCATCTTCTCCATCCTTGACAGATTATACAATTGGTATTGATTCTACAGAGATGATGTTGCAAAAAATTAGGCAACATCCTGCTCCTGTCTACAAAATAAAAATGGGAGGCCTGCATGATCTTGAAATCATTGAGGCGATCAGAAAGGAAAGCAAAGCTGCTATCAGGGTGGATGCGAATGCAGGGTGGACCTATAAAGAAGCAATAGATATTTTACCTGCTTTGACAGATCTCGGAGTTGAACTGATCGAACAGCCTCTTCCCATTGAACAGTGGTCGGAAATGCAAGCATTGAAATCCATTTCTTCTATACCGATGATCGCCGATGAATCATGTGTAAACGCAAAGGATATCGAAAATTGTATTGCATCTTTTCATGGGATAAACATCAAGCTCACCAAATGCAGTGGCATAACTCCTGCAATTGAAATGATTGCTTTGGCCAGAAAAAAAGGATTGAAAATCATGCTGGGTTGCATGAATGAGTCCTCCATTGGCACTTCGGCCATGGTTCACTTATCTCCCTTGGTTGACTACCTGGATGCCGACGGTCCGCTGTTGTTGAAAGAAGATCTTGCCACGGGACTCATACTCCTAGACCATTGTTGGCAGATACCTGTCGGTCATGGTTTGGGAATTCAGGTCAACAATGAATTATAGAATGCTATAAGCAAGCCTTATTCCCAATGTTCTTGCATTGCCCAGGTGAACCGCTCCAAAGTCGTACGCATAGCTGATGTACTTTTTATTGGTGATGTTTCTTGCCCATACTGATACATTCAGTTTTGAAAACTTGCATCCAATTTGTGCGTGTACGAGTCCATATCCTTTTTGTTCAATGCTGTTGGCGAAGTCAAAATATTGATTCCCGGTATACATATATTGTACATTGCTCCACCATTCATTCTTTCCCAATTTCTTCTGATAGTTTGCTGATAAAAATTGTGTAGTGGATGGAGTAAATATTTGTTTCTTGTTATTCAGGTCAATTTGGGTGCCATTGCTGACAGCAGTAAGGGTGTTGTATGTTGCATTGGTTATACCTGCATTGTATTGAAAGGTGAGTCCTTTCAATGGTTTTGCAGTTAGTTCCCATTCCAGTCCACTGCTTCGCATGATTCCAGCATTTTTGGTTATGGTAATGGCATCAGGCAATACCAGAAAAGGAGTTTGGATATCAGTTACATGATTGTAGAATGCTGCCAATGCATATTGAAGGGACTTTTTCTGGTTCATGCCTTTGAGTCCAATTTCAAACATATTGGCAAACTCCGGCAAGAATGCAGAAAGAGGAGCCTGGGATGGATCACTGGAGATATTGGTCAATCCCCCAGAACGGAAACCTCTGCTGTAAGAAAAATAAAATAACTGATGTGCTGATGCTGCATAGTTCAATCCAAATTTGGGTGAAAATGCCACATAGTTTTTTTGACCTGTTGTATCAGATACAATAGGGAATGCAGGATAGGGTTGTTTTTCATATTCACTTCTTACGGTGAGTGATCTCTCTTCATAGTCAAGTCTCAATCCTGCTTGCATGGAGAGTTTCTCTGTTATTGGGTAAGTGGCGTGTCCGTATCCGGCCGCTCCATTGGTTTTTGAAAGATTGTGTGCAATGAGCGAGAAGTCAGTATCTGGGATTCCAATGAATCCGGCATCTTTTCCGAAAACGGTTGCTTGTTTGGTGGGACTGCTATTGGTATACTGAAACAATCCGGTTGACCATTTTAGTTTATTGTTCTTTGTATCAGATGACTGTATGCGCAACTCATTGGTAAGCGCCTTGACATTGTTGTAGCTCTTTCCATAATTGTTGAAAATGCCAATGATTGTATATGGAGAAAAATCTGCATCCAATGTATTGTCATAGAATCTGTAATTCTGTTGGTAGGAAGTTTGGAGGGTGATATTCGCTTTGCTGCCCTTGTGCTGCAGGATCAATGATAGGTTATTCGTTTGATCATTCATGGCAGTTGTCTGGTTCTGTGAAAGTTGGAACGGATTTTTAAAAGCACTCTCCTGGTCAGCATTCAAAGGAAATGCTCCCTTGTTGTTTCCGGTATAATTTTTGAAATCAGCCTGCAGCGACCAATTGTTTTTCATCAGATATTTCAGTTGGACATTTGCCAGGCGCTGGGTTTGTTTGTCATAAGCGTCTTTTGTAAAATCATTTGTATAAAAACCATTTTTTGCATCCAACAGGAATGATGAACGCAGAAACAATTTGTTTTTTATCAATGCAGATTTATATTGAATACTTGATCTCTTCTGACCACGATTGCCAACTGTAATATCTGCTAGAAGACTTGGCTTGTTGTTGGGTGCCTGCGTTATAATATTGATGACCCCTCCCATGCTGTTTCTCCCATAGAAAGTTCCCTGTGCACCCCGAATGATTTCGATGCTTTCAATGTCATTCAGCTGTGGAATATAGGTATCCAAGTTGAATTGGGGTACTCCGTCAATATACGTAGCCACTGCCTGATCATAAGAAGTGGTAACGATTCCACGGATGCTAGCAATATTTCGATTGTCGCCTGAATGCGCAAGATTGAAATTCGGCGCGATGCCGCGGATTTGATTGATTTCCCAGATTCTTAAATTCTGCATCTGATTTTTATCAATAGTTGTGATGGAATTGGGGGAGGAAAGCAACTTCTGTTGTTTCTTTTCGGGTCCAAAAATGATGACCTCTTCCAGCCGTTTTTCGGTATTGCTCTGGTTCAGGGTGTCTTTATCGTTGATTTGAGTAAATCCGGCATGTGAAAATAAAATGCCAACGAAAATCAAACAAAGGGATTTTGGGAGCATGTAAGTTTTATTTTAAAAGTGTGTCAACGTTTTTGTGATCGATTTCGCAGAAAAATGCACAAATATTGTCGGAGCATCTTTCAATGAAAAGTTTTCCTTTTTCTGCACTTGCCTGTGATGGGTCTCCTGAGCCGGTATCCTTGGAGATTTTCGTCCAGGGTCTCTGTGTCCATGCCCATCCCTCCTGAAAACCTTTGGGAGTGAATTTTTTATTGGATCCATCTCCTGCCATTTCAATGGGCAGGAGCAATGATGGGTGAAGATGCATCATTACACTCGTTTCCATTTCGTCTGCATGGTCTCCTTTGTTTACAAAGACATCATCTTTTTTTCCTGATTGATACCAATTGATCACAGAGATGAAGAGACTCGGAAACAATCCTGCCAGTTCTCTGATCATGGAAACAAAATTGTTGGCTCCATGTCCGTTTAAGATGACAAATTTGGTTGCACCATGTCTTACTACAACTTCACACACATCTTTCAAAATGGCGAATTGTGTAGTTGGATTCATGTTCATGCAATAGGCAATATCCATTTGACCGGTATTGACGCCAAATGGGATGGCCGGTAGTATCAGCGCTTTTGTGCCTTTTTCCCAGGCTTTTTCTGCGGCCAAATAGGCAATGGCATCCACCTGGTAATTATCTGTGCCGTAAGGCATGTGGTAATTGTGTGCTTCGGTGGCACCCCATGGAAGCACGGCAATGTCAAATGCATGTTGTTGGATTTCTTTCCAGTTGGTTTCAGCCAATACAAATGGACGTGGAACTGTTTGCATATCAGGATTGTTTTCTTTTTTCTGAAATAGATTTGATGGAATTGATGGAAACATTCAGTTCAAATCCGATCAAGAGCACCAGTGAGTTCACAAAAACCAAAAACATCAAGATCAGAATGCTTCCTAATGAACCATATATTTTATTGTAGGATGCGATGTTGTTTACCCAGTAAGAGAAAAGGTAGGAAAATGTAATGATCAGAACAGTGGCAAGAATTGAACCTGGGGTTCTGATTTTCCATTTTTTCTGCACATGTGGAGCGTATTTGTAAATCAACCCAATGGCAAAGAAAATTAATAAAACTGTCAGCAATATCTGTGTGGTTGCAATCAGCCAATCCAATGAATGATTTTTTATATTCAGCAGATCGGTCATGTATCCAATAAAAATGCTCTGTGTAAACATGATCAGGATGGTTGCAAGTATCAACAGCACAATGATGAAAGTCAATTGAATGGCAGCCAATCTGATCTGAATGAAATTTCTGTTTTCTATTTCAATGTGCAGCATGGATTTTCTGAATGTGCGCATCAGTGTAATGGTCGCATTGGAAGAGAAGTAGAGCGCAAGCAGCAATCCAAAGGAAAGTGTACCTGTACCAGCAGAGAAAAAATCGTCTGTAACATTTTTGATCATCAGATAGGTTCGATCATCAGGTATGATATTCTTGAGTAAAATCAGGATTTCCTTGTACAGCGTTTTAGATCCGGGAAGAAATGAAAGTGTCGTGAAAAGAAAAATGAATAGCGGAGGAATGGCCATCAGAAAGTTGAATGCAACGGATGCGGCCCTTTCATTCAATCCAATCTGTTGTGTTTGCTTCATGAAAAAAACAACTACATCGTACAATGGAATTCCCTCGAAGCCGGGTAGAATAACTTTTTTTGACCAGTCAATGATTGGTCGAACAGGCCAGCTTTCAATGATGATCCTTTGTAGTTTGATCATTGTTGATTAATGGATCTTCAGGCTGTCCAGCGCACGCTGGTATCTTTTTGCGTTTTTATAATGCTCTTCAGCAGTGGCAGCAAAATTATGTGAACCGGAGAAATCCTCTTTTGCACAAAAATACAAATAGTCTGTCTTCTCACCCTTTAAAACTGCATCGATGGAGGATATGGATGCCGTGCAAATAGGACCTGGAGGCAGCCCTTTGTGTTTGTACGTATTGTAGGGGGAAGATTTTGAAGCATTGATCTGTGCAAGTGTTATCCTTTTCAGTCCAAAGTTGTTCAACGCAAATTTGATGGTGGGATCAGCACCGAGGTACATGCCTTTCTTCAAGCGGTTCACATATACACTGGCGATCTGGGGTTTTTCCTCGTTGTTGTTGGTTTCCTCTTCTACAATGGATGCAATGGTGTAGATTTCTTCCTTGGAGAGTCCCAATTCCTTTGCATATTCAATCCTGCTTTCATTCCAGAAATCATTTGATTCTTTGATCATTCTTTCAAGGAATTCCTTCGGACCCACATTCCAGTAGATTTCATATGTGTTTGGTATGATTGTGGTCATAAGGGTTTGCGTATTCACGCCAAACGGTGCAATGGAATCGTTGTTCATGATGAATCTCAAAAACTCTGTTTCAGTGAATTCGAATTTTGTTGAAACATATTTTGCGAAATCTTTGTTTGTTCTGAATTTATTGATGGTCAGGGTAATGGGTGATTGTCTGCCCCCGTTGAGTTTTCTGAAGAAACTGAAAATACTGGCATCTTTTTTTATGACGTACCTGCCAGGCTTGATATGATCCCAATAGCCAAACCATTCCGCGAGTGCCAGAAAACTGGTGTACTGAGCAGGTTTAATGGCGTTTTTGATTTTGTTTTTTACAAATGTTTTGTTGGCTTTTGAGGCAGGTATCATGATCACTGTTTCTTCTCCCTTGAAGTTGGTTGCCGGTCTTAGGAAAAGCGTATAGAAAAATCCTGCAAACAACAAAGCCAGCAGGCAGATCAGCAGGAGTCCAACGCGCCCACCACTTTTCTTGGTGCTTTTTTTTCTGACTGATTTTTTAGCCTTTGCCATGCTTTCATCTAATAAAAAACCCCGCTGGCATGAGCGGGGTATATGATGCAATGAGTTTGTTATTTAACTGGAGTGGGAGCAACCGGTTGTGCTGGTGCAGGAGTTGGTTGATTGGTTGCAGCACCGGTGGTTGGAATGTTTTTGATGGTATCGTTGGTGGTACCTTTACCTGACTTGATCACCAGGGCAGAAACCAGGCATAGAACAACAAGTGCGCTTGCGAGGATCCAGGTGCCTTTTTCAAGCACATCGGTGGTTTGTTTAACACCCATGAATTGGTTGCTGAAACCTGCAATGTTGCCTGCCAATCCGCCGCCTTTTGGATTTTGGATCAATACAATGGCTCCAAGCAATACAGAGGCGAGGATGATGAGGGCTATGAAAAGGGTAGTCATAATTTGTTTTCTTTAATCTGTTGAATCCTGGCGGCAAAAATATGATGATTGGCAGGATTTTGCAAACTTAATTTGTGGTATATATCTATGGCTTTTTCCCGCATACCTTGCTTGAGATATACCTCCGCCATCGCTTCTGTGAATACCTCGTTTTTATCTTCGGATTTTTCCTCATGCTGGTTGCCAAAGATTTCCTCTATGTTTTTATAGGTCGTTGTTTCTGGGGCAGGCTGCAGTCTTCTCATCGTTCTCAACCAGGCTGTAAAAGATTGTACTTTTTTGGAGAGTTCATCCTTTTGTTCCTCTTTGGAAAGTTTGATGCCTTGTGAGGCAAAATAATCAACCGTATGATAGGGGTCAATTGGAATTTCCAATTTTTCCTCTTCCGGGATGGAGGTATCCGTTGTTTGAACGGTCTCGGTTGCAATCTTTTCATCCGCTTGTTCTTCTTTCAATGCCTCTTCACTTCTTTCAATATTTTTGTTTCTGAATACACCGATCTCTGCATCATCATGCATCTGATAGGCAAGCCATTGGGGCTGATTGAAAAAAAGAGATGTATGCATGAGCGCATCCCTGTATCCGATGTGCAGACTGGTTTTTAATTTTTTTGTGTAAAGCAAGTGTAAAATGGAAGAATAGGGAAAGGACTCAGTCATGCATTTCAGTTCGTCTACAGTAAGCTCTTGCAGATGCTCCCTGTCGAATAATGATTGTACAATAAAGTCCGTTTCCTTGCCCATGGTGCTAATATAGCTTGTTTACCAATTCGAAAAAATTCGGTTGAATATTTCATCGGTCAGGTTGTTGACCATTTGATCATTCAGATCAAGTTCAGCTTGTGATAAACTCTTCGTTGCTGAAAATGGAAAATTCCTGGTGATATCTGTTTCGAAATTTTTCTTTTCGTCTTTTCTATTCCTGAATACAATGTGAACGGTAACATTGAGGTTGTTGCTGGCAACCTGCTGCTGTGAAATACCGGAGGTGCTCACAGAATAATCGCTGATGTATCCGCTGATTTCAAAATCGGCCTCATCGTTTGTTTGTGATAATCGGGTTTGATTAACGATTTTTTGACGAAGCTTGTCTGTTAGCTTGGGACTCAATTGCGGATTGATATACCTGGCCTTGTTTTCTATAAAAGATACTTTCACCGTTTTGATGTCGGCCGGAATGGGTGCAGCATCCTTGAGCGAGTAACGGCAAGTGCCTTGCAAAAAAAGGACAGCCAGAAGCCATATTGACAATACTTGCAGGAGATGGCCTGGTTTTCTACTCCTCAATATCATATTCTTTCAATTTTCTGTAAAGAGTTCTTTCGCTGATCCCCAGATCCGAGGCTGCATCTTTTCTTTTTCCCTTGTGCTTTTTCAAAGCCCTTTCGATCAGCTCCTTTTCTTTGTCCATGATATTGAGTGATTCGTCCACTACAATTGAATCCTCCAAATCCCTGTTGTCTGAGATGATCACCGGTTGATGGGTATGAACTGGAATGATGTTGGGGTGACTGTTTGACTCATGTGCTGATCTGTTGCTCATGGGTATTTCCTGTCTGAAATTTTCTTCAACCATCTGTGAAACAGAGGATGCCACCGAGGGGTTTTGAACAATTTCAAAAAACATTTTCTTCATCTCAGTTACATCCTTTTTCAGATCAAAAAACAATTTATAAAGGATGTCGCGCTCATTCATAAACTCCGCTTTTCCAACTCCTGGCTGGTTGTTTCCCACCAACATGGGAAGATTGTTTTGGTTGTTTTTGGGAAGAAATTTTTCTAGTACCTGTGCAGAGATGGATTTATCTTCCGCCAGCACTGATATCTGCTCTGCGATATTTTTCAACTCTCGGACATTCCCAGGCCAAGGATAATGAAGCAACATCTGCTTGGCTTCTTCAGTGAGCTGAATGGGACTGGTTCTGTATTTCTCTGCGAAATCCACGGCAAATTTTCTGAACAGCAAAATAATGTCCTCTTTTCTCTCTCTCAAAGAAGGTACCCTGATGGGAACTGTATTCAATCTGTAATACAAATCCTCTCTGAATTTATTGTCCTGCGTAGCATTCAAGAGGTCTTTGTTGGTGGCAGCAATGACCCTCACATCTGTTTTCTGCACTTTGGAAGATCCAACTCTTATGAACTCGGCATTTTCCAATACACGCAGCAACCTGGCTTGTGTGCCCAGCGGCATTTCTCCAATTTCATCCATGAACAAGGTGCCGCCGTTCACGGTTTCAAAATAACCTTTTCTCGCATCAACTGCACCTGTAAAAGAACCTTTTTCGTGTCCAAACAACTCTGAATCAATCGTACCCTCCGGAATAGCACCGCAGTTGACAGCGATAAAGGGATTGTGCTTTCTGGGGGAGAGTGCGTGGATGATTTGAGAAAAGATCTCTTTACCCACACCGCTTTCTCCTACAATCAGCACGGTTAAATCAGTATTCGCTACCTGCGAAGCCACTTGCAATGCATAGTTCAACGCAGGAGAGTTTCCGATGATCCCAAATCTGTTTTTTAGACTTTGTAAATCCATTGTTTATTTTTTTAGGAAACCATTTCTCCAAGCAGGGTTCCTTGCGTGCAATCCTTCACTTCCACCCAGACATAATCTCCAGGTTGCAATGCCTTATCGGTTTTATCAAACACAACGACTTTGTTTTGACTGTTTCTTCCCATCCATTGTTTTTCGTTTTTCTTGGAATTTCCTTCAATCAACACCTCCACTTTCTTGCCGATATCAAGCTTGTTGGTTTCAAGTGATAAATAATTCTGCAGGGAAACAATTTCTTCAAGTCGCTTCTTTTTAACTTCCATGGGCACATCATCCTTGTATCGCTTGGCGGCCAATGTACCTGGTCGTTCAGAGTACATGAACATATAGCTGTATTCATACTTCGAATTACGCATGACATCCAGTGTGTCCAAATGATCCTGGTCATCTTCTGTACAGAATCCGGCTATGATGTCCGAACTGATGGCACAATCCGGCATTACTTCTCGTATGCGTTTGACTTTGGCCAGGTACCATTCTCTGGTATAAGTTCTGTTCATCAATTGCAATATCCTGGTGGATCCGCTTTGCACAGGCAGATGAATGTATTTGCAGATATTATCATACGCTTTCATGGTCTGCAATACGTTCTCTGTAATGTCTTTCGGATGAGAAGTGCTGAAGCGGACGCGCAATGATGGACTGATCAGTGCCACCTTTTCGAGCAACATGGCAAAATCAACTGCATGATTGGTGGCAGGATCTACCCAATAATAACTGTCCACATTTTGACCCAGCAATGTCACTTCCTTGAATCCACGCTCAAACAAATCCTTGCATTCATCAACGATGGATAGGTGATCTCTGCTTCTTTCCCTGCCCCTGGTAAAAGGCACTACACAAAATGCGCACATGTTGTTGCATCCGCGCATGATGCTGACGAAAGCAGTTATCCCGTTGGAGTTGATTCTTACCGGTGCGATGTCTGCATATGTTTCTTCTCTGCTTAGTAAAACGTTTACTGCCTTTGCTCCTGTTTCTGCTTCTTCAATCAATTGTGGAAGCGTTCGGTAGGCATCCGGCCCCACTACAATATCCACCAGTTTTTCCTCTTCAAGCAGTTTGCTTTTGAGACGCTCAGCCATGCAGCCCAAAACCCCAATCAGAAGGGAAGGGTTTCTGCGCTTTATTTTTTTGAATTCGGTGAGCCGCTTTCTGATCGTCTGCTCCGCTTTTTCCCTGATCGAGCAGGTATTCAACAGAATCAAATTTGCCTGCTCAACATCACGGGTCGATCCAAATCCGCTGCTCTGTAAAATGGATGCAATGATCTCACTGTCACTGAAATTCATCTGACAACCATAACTCTCAATATAAAAGTGTTTATTGGAAGCTGAAAGGGTATCCAATTCCCCCTGGTAAGCTTCGCCCTGGCGGGATTCATCTATCACTTTTTGTTCGATCTCAAACATTTTGCAAAATTAATGAAATCGGTCAAAGTGACAAATTGTCATCTGTTAATTTTGGGGGAGGAATCGCTTGGCCAGCCATGACTTTCCAAGGGGTATGATCCAGCTGTTTTGCAGGGTTGATTTGTTATGCACAGTGTTGTCGAAAAACAGGGTGTTTTCATCTATAAACTGTTTCTCCAATGCATAGTGAACCTGATGAAGGGGAAGCAACTCTATTTTGTTCTTGACAACAAAGGCGAGGTTGGTTCTTTCAAAGAGAGAAACCTGCATGTTTGATTCAATCATTTTGATCATTCTCACAGAGCTGTCGGTACTGCAACCACTGACGCCTGTTTGGGCCTCGTCTGCCATCAGGATGATGAATTGACCAAAAAAAAGCGTTCCGAATCCCTTGACGGGGGTTCCGTGGGATGTCCATTCGTTTGCAAATGATTCCAGTATTTTTTCAATTTCCATTGCTTCTGCCAGACTGAAAAGACGATTGGATTGATAGATCCATACCCGTGATTCGTCACTGAAATCGGCAGGCAATAAATGGGTGTATGATAAATTCATGTCAGATAGATTGTGCAATCAATTCAGCGATGTCCAATACCTTGATCTCTTCCTGTTTCTCTTTGAGTTTGATGCCATCCGTCAACATTGTATTGCAAAAGGGACAAGCAGACGCTACAACGGATGCACCTGATGCTACTACATCAGATGTTCTTTCCATATTGATGCGACTGGTTCCCTTTTCTTCTTCTTTGAACATTTGTGCTCCTCCGGCACCGCAACAAAGTCCATTGCTCTTGCATCTTTTCATTTCCACCAGCGATGCATCCAAAGCCTCGATGACAGATCGGGGAGCATCATAAATCTGGTTGCTTCTGCCCAAATAACAGGAATCGTGAAAGGTGATTTTCTTGCCCTTGAACGCACCGTTTTCGTTGAGCACGATTTTTCCCTCGTCTATCAATTGCTGCAACATGGTACTGTGGTGGATCACCTCATAATGACCGCCCAGCTCCGGGTATTCATTCTTCAATGTATTGAAACAATGTGGACAAGCAGTCACGATTTTCTTTACTTGGTATCCATTCAGCAGTTGTATGTTCTGGTAGGCCATCATTTGAAACTGAAATTCATTTCCCGCTCTTCTTGCAGGATCTCCTGTGCACATTTCCTCTGCTCCAAGAATGGCGTAGGAGATTCCGACTTTGTTCAG